>Ga0206831_1045_pt1 | contig 40476 bp, 29 predicted proteins | sample Alteio_BWOrgCont_73_FD_152876 | JGI IMG/M metagenome (GOLD analysis project Ga0206831, IMG submission 152876) | Enriched cells from forest soil in Barre Woods Harvard Forest LTER site, Petersham, Massachusetts, United States -... | ecosystem: Environmental > Terrestrial > Soil > Temperate forest >...
CCGGAATACGGACTATACCAATAGGTGTCCAAATACGAAGTGCCGGACAAAACACCGGCAGCCCCTGCCTTGGCCTTGTTCAGGCTGGCCAGCACCTGACCCGAAAAGTCTGGAACATTGAACCCGCCGCCGGACGGAGTCAGGAGATCAACCTGGAAAGCGTAGCTCATTACGCTCTGGAAGTTCGGCTTGCAATTGGGCCCAAGCGTGGGCACATAATCGCCCAGGGCCGAGAGCGGGTAAGTGTACCCGCCATGCGTCAGGCCAATAGAATGCCCGAGTTCGTGCATGAACGTACCGGCCAACACCGGCTCGCTCTGTCCGTCGGATACGGGAGTCGTCAAGGGACTTGTGCCGTTCAGTGCCGGGTTTCCCCACAAGCCGAGCGTGAGCAGTGAGTCTGCTCCGCCGACATCCGAGACGCCGGAGGCAGAACTGGTAGCCCCGGGGGCCACAGCAAGGTTGGGATCGGTAGCGTAGCTGTAGCTTGCGGTTGTTGAAGAGCCGCCCACAGTGATCGTGAAGGTGGTGCCTGTGGAAGAAGCAGCACTCTTGAGGCAGAACGTGCCATTGAGACTGGGATTGGTGGCGGCGCCAAGAATGGTAACGCGGCCATTTGGGCACGTTGGATCCTGGACAAAACCCCCTTGAATGTTACTGATGTTGTTCAGAGTGCCCACTGCTGCTGACGTGGTGAACGTGACCGTATTGCCGGACTGCTTCACGCTTTCCAGCGAGTCGTCCTGGAGCTTCCATTTCGGCTCCCCCGCGGCATGCGCCGACAATATGTAGTGCCAACTGGTTCTCCTTCCGGGTTGGAAGCGAGGCGCGCAGGTGGCGTTCGGGGGAGAAGTCGTGCAGTCATTGGTTTGGCCGCTCGAGTCTACTAGCTGGTTCTTAATAAAATCGAAGCCCCCCTTCCAGGCAACCACACCGGGCTGACCGGGAAACGCGCAAAGCTCCGTTGCCGAACCATCGGTACAGGTCAGCTCCTGCATGGCGTGAATATCTGGTTGGTTAGTACCAGGCGGATTAATATGTAAATTGATAGCAGAGTGGACGGTGGAATTTTTTGCAAGGAAAGCATTTGTCACCAAGCCCACGGCACCCGACAGCCGCGGGTCAAACGAATAATTCGTGCCGTCTCCGGTAATACACGAGTCACCCCCGGTTGGTGGGCTGCTGCACATATAATCCAGTTGAATGAACACATCCTTTTCCCCGTGCGCCGCTCCGGGGAGATCCACCCAGGAAGCGCTTCCCGGAGTACACACACCCTCACTCACCGAGGCATCGCAGTATCCAGGATTTGCGTAACCAGCGGGTTTCACTTTCCACGCGTCCAGCAAACCATCTCCGTCACTGCTTAAAACAGTGGTGCTGACAATCACTGCACCCCAGGACACGCACCCCTCCTGGCTGCTGTTCGGTATAACCTCGGTAGTCGCCGATGCGGCGCCTGCCAGAATTGGATTGGCAACCTTCACATACGTCTCGGCAGGGTTAAATGTCCAGGTCGGATTGTCCCAGGTTCCGTAATATCCGGGGAAGGCGGCCTCGCGGCCATAAAGTGAGGGGAGTTGCGCGTTATTTAGATAGACGGTTTCGAGTTTGTTGCTCTTGCCCCCGCCGACGATGTGAGTGATCCTCGACACCGCGCTGGCCGCTGCGTCATAGAATCCCTGCATTGTTTGCTTCATGGTTAGCGAACTCGTGCTAGGGGCATAGGCGCCGTCGTAAATCACAATCGAGTTCAGGGGAACAGACGGGGAGAGGATTCGATAGACGAGGACCAGAGTTGCGCCCAGAGTAAGAGGCGTATTATTGCCGACGCTCGGCAGGTAGACTTCGTAGATGCCGTTAGCGGAGATGTTCCCGGTCGAATCTCTCGGCAGGGCTGCAAGGACATTGGCGCGATAGGTCCGCACTACTTTCCCTGTCGAAGTACCTGTGCAGCCGCCAGAACTAAAAGCTACTGTGTCACTGCTGGCCAGGTCCACTCCTGTTATGGGATAACCAGGCGCCTTCGGCCCGCCGGCGACAACCGGCATGAAATATCCATTTTCACCGCTTCCAGACTGGCCGGGGACAGTTGAACTTTTCTCGACCGTTTGCCAGTAAAGCAGGGCCGCAACGACCTCGGCGCCTGGCGGGATCGATTTTGCGCCAGTAATGCCGGGGTTCGCGTCGGGGATTGTGATCGTCCCGACGGTATAGCCGCCGGAGGTGATTACATTGATGCCCTGCGCGCCGCCCACCACATAGTCGCCGGTAACAAAGTAGTTATTGCCGAAGTTAAGCGGACCATTACTGGACTGCGCGAAGCCCGACGGGGTCGCCGTCAAAAATAGCCCCACCAGAATGAGAAGAATTATGAATTGGACTTTGCGCGACATGTTTCGCTCCCTATTTGGCAGAGCGACACTCTGCCAAACCTCTTCTGCTTTCGCTGTAGTGACAGTCCTATCGGAATAGAAAGCCGCGGGTACACTTCAACGATCCGCCCACTGTCAGGGGCCGACCTAATTTCCTCGCGTTTCTATCATAATGGGGACGGAACCTGTGGCTCGCACTTTGCAGTGCGAACGCGTCGAAATTCTGCCAGCCACGGGAAATGAAGTCAAGAAAAATACAGTGTTTGCGGGGTTCTGGAAGTCCTATACCACCCGATTGAACGAGCCAGCCGGAACTCCTGGGATTAATCTAATCGCCATGGATTCCTATTGCTGCAGACGGCGGCGGATTTCGGGGATTAACGGATCCTCGCCCGCCTTCTCGCGGATACTGAGATAGGTGCGATAGGAATCCGCGAAGCCGGGGCTCTTTAGCCCTTCCCGGCCGCGTCCCTGATCGTAGTAAACCGGTGGCAGGTAGCTATAGGTGGGCATGTCATCCATAAAGAGTTCGAGGACCTCACCGCGGCGTTTAATGCACTGGTCAAACTCGGAATCCGCCTCCGCAAAGGCGCCCGCCTCCAGGTAAACGATCCCCAAATCGAGATGCACAATCCAGATATCGAGCAGCTTTTTTGCATCGGTCAACAACTGCAGCGCCTTCTGGGTATCGCGCTCCTTCAAGGCCGCTTCACCCTCAATCATTTTGGCATAAGCCTGTGGTTCGGCTTGCAGCTCAGAGCCCAGTGTGTCGGCCAGTTTTCGGCCTTTGGCAATGTCTCCAGCTTCCACAAATGCTCGCGCGGCCAGGAATCTGATTTTTGCAGATTGGCTGTTGTCCAGAGCTTTCTGTGCGGCAGCCAGGGCAGACTGCTTGTCGCCCTTTAAGAGTTCCGCGTAGGCCAGCATCGCGAAATCATTGGCCGCCCAGTCAGGTTCCTTTGCGGCGACGTCGGCGGCTGCGGCCTTCTCAATAATTTGGATTGCCTCTCTGTAACGCCCTTCATATAGCGCAAGGTTCGCTAGTCCGGAGGCAGCAAGCGAAGGGCCCCTGCCACCTGTCTTCTCCAGGTTGCCGTAAGTTTCGGCGGCTTGTGAAAGCTGCCCCTGTGCCAACTGGGCATAGGCCATGACAAGAGAGCCCTCGTCATACCCAGGATTGAGCTTCTGCACTTCGCGTCCTTCGCGGTCGCAGGTCTCGAAATCTCCCGAGTAACATGCATCCAGCGCGAAATTCATGCGCGATGCGATATCCTTGGGTGCAAGCTCTACAGCCCGCCGCGCCTCCGCCATGCCTTTTGCCATGTCGCGCGAAAAGACGTAACAAGACGCGAGGTTTCTTTCTCCAATATTGTCGGCCGGATAGAGCTTCACTAGCGCACTGTATTCCTCGATGCACTTATCCCAGTTTTCAGTCCTGGCGTAATATAAGCCGCGGATGCGGTACCGTTCACGCTCGGTCATGCGGTCGACGTGTTCCATCGCCAGTTTGATGTACTTCTCGGCGTCCTGCTCACGGCCCAGATTCCCAGAAGTCGCCGCCATACCAGAGTAGGCACGGGCAAAGTTCGGATCGAGCTCCGCTGCCTTTGAAAAAGTCTTAAAGGCTTCCTCCATGTTCCCCGAAAACTGCTGCTCCATTGCGATGCCGTATTGGTGCACAGCCTCGAGCGATCCCGTGGTAAATGCTCCCGCAGACGCCTGCACCTGGACCGATTCCGGAGTCGTATCACCCAATGCCGTGCGGATGGGGGCAGCCAGCTTGGGGATCGCTAGCAGGACCGCGTCTTTATTCTCGGCGGTAACTTCTGTCTTGGCGATCACGTTGCCAGTCACTGCGTCCAATGCTTCTGCCGTAATACTGTAACTATCGCCCCGCCTGCTGAGTTCGCCGGTAACCACAGCGCTGACACCTTGGCTGACGGCGACCAACCTGGCCGGCTGTTCGTCGAGTTTGCTCGTGGGGTTCGGAAGCCCCTGAGCCAGCTTGCGCGCGTTGCCGCGGTTGAAGGCGTTGATGAAGCTGGCGCCTTCCAGTGCAACGTTGAACATCGGCTCCAGCGTGCCGTCAAATATAGGATCGCCGGTTTGATTGGTGAAGTCCCCAACAAGCACGCTTACCGGAGCGTGGGCTGTCGCGGGCTTGAGGGTGAGGCGGCTTCGCAACACAAACGCAGTCACTCCCACGAGCACCAGCGCGAGACCCGGTGCAATCCATGCCCAGGGCAAAGCGCCCAATTTGCGTTTCCAGCGGTGCTTGCGCAGGCTGAGCGACGTCGCGGCACCCTGCTTCCACGATTCCAGAGCGTCGTAAATTTCTCGCGCGCTTTGAAAGCGAAGCTTGGGATCGGGATCCAGACATTTGCCGACGATGTCGGCCAGTTGTTGCGGGACCGAGGCGTCGAACTTATGCAGAGAAATTGCGCGCTCCCTGGTTCGCATGAACATGGAGGCCATGGCAGTCTCTGCCTGAAATGGAAGCTTGCCCGTTAAAAGTTCCTGAAAAATAACTCCAAGGGTAAAAAGATCGGAGCGCGCATCCACGTGCTCGCCGCGAACTTGCTCCGGCGACATGTACTCCGGCGTGCCGATCATCGCCCCGGTCTGGGTCATGCCGCCCATCTCCAGCGACCGCGCGATGCCGAAATCCATCACCGAAGCCCGGCCCTGCTGGTCCATCATGATGTTCTGCGGCTTCAAATCGCGATGGACAACTCCTTCGCTGTGAGCCGCCTCCAGCGCAAGACAAACTTGCTGCACAATTTCAACCGCTTCTTCCGGTGGCAGCTTCCCTTTTTCGACGAGCTGCGATTTCAAATCGCGCCCCTCGATAAACTCCATGGTGATGAATTTAATTCCGTTGGCATCGCCTAAATCGAAAATGCGGATTACATTCCGGTGCGTGACTTTTCGCGCCAGGATTAATTCCTGTTTGAAGCGCTGAAGAATTTCGGGCCGTCCCGCCAATTCCGGACGGATCACTTTCAGTGCCACCATGCGGTCCAGTTCACGATCGCGCGCTTTATAAACCGCGCCCATTCCGCCCTCGCCCAGAATGGCAATAATTTCGTAGCGATTCCCGAGCAACACTCCAGGCTTTACCGAGGCAAGAGAAATGGCTCCGCCGACGACCATCACGGGTTCATTGGAAGGAATGGACCACGATGCTGGGATAGCCATCGAAGCAGGACGGGAATCGTCGAGAGTCGATTGCGACGAAGATGGCGTAGGGGCTGGCGAGCCTCCGTCGAGAGTTACGCTGTCGGTAATCACAGGCGGCGTCAGTGCAGCGACAGCTTTTCCCCCATTTCCAGAAAGCGGGGCGCGACAGTTCGAGCAGGTTGCGGCACCAGGAGAATTGCGCGTTTTGCAGTGTGGGCAATCCATAGCGAAAACCTTAATTTGCCCCTTAGAATTATTGAGGGTATGTGTTTCTCACTGGGAAATCAAGGCTTGTGGTGTGTTCTGGTGCCCTAAATACTCGCTGTCAAGACCTAGTGAATTACACTCCAGATTAACTTTCGATGCGTTCCTAGCAGGATCGATTTATTTCATTTCACCGGCAATCGGAAATTTCATTCATTTACGTTGCGCAAGACTCGATGGAACTCCCTGCGTTTAAATCGTAACAAACGCCTTTGCCTGCTGCATTTTTTGAGAAGCGCACTGCGCCCATGAGCTAAGCGACGATCTTCCCACGTACACGTTTTCGCAAGCTGATAGGACACGAGTCGTGTGTCCAAATCGGAGAAGCGGCTGCGAAAGAACAAAGCTGGTATGCGTTTAATGGATGCTGGGAATCGAAACAATGCGTGATAGACGATTACAGATTTAGCGTACATTTTTCAAACCCTCTTTAGGGTCGAATCGCGGGGAAGTCTTGCCGTGCCGGGTCAAATTATTATTCAGACATTTTGGAGATAGCGGTTACCTAATTCAAAGAGGGGACGTTCATGAAATTGCAAATCGGGCGCTCTGTATCCGTCATGACGCTATTCATGGCAATGGGCTTCTTGTGGCTACCTTCGGCAAGCGCTCAACAAACGCTGGGCGGCATCACTGGCACGGTTACCGATGTATCTGGCGCCGTGGTTTCAGGGGCGACGGTCAACCTGATCGGGGATCAGACCAAGCTGAGCCGCACGCAGACCACCAATTCCAGCGGGAGCTACCTTTTCGTGAACCTGCCCATTGGGAACTACACACTTTCGATTTCGCAGCAAGGGTTTCAATCGCAGACGATCCCGGCCCTGATCGTGCAAGCGAACCGCACACTGACAGTCAACGCCGAATTAAAGGTCGGCAATGTGAGCGAATCCATCACCGTCGAGGAAACGCCGCTGATCAACATGGTCGATACCACCAATGGCTACGTGATGGACAAACTGGAAATCGATGCGGTTCCTCTGCCAACGGGTTCGTTTACGGGGCTGACCATCCTTTCCCCCGGGGTGAGCGCGGAACTTTCGGGCGGAACCGGAGCGAATTCAGGATTGGGCAATGCGCCGGTTTGGGCCAACGGACAGCGCGACACCAGCAACGATTTCCTGCTGAACGGCGTGGACGCGCGCAGCTTGTTCAACGGTAAGAGCACCAGCCAGGTCAATTCCGCCCGCATTGTGAATAACACGGGCGTGAGCAATGCCTCTGGCCTCAGCTCCATACCGATCCAAAGCAGCGCGTCCGTCTACCTGGCCATCGGCGAATCTATGCCCACGCCCGCTCCCGAGTCTGTACAGGAAGTGCGCGTAAATACGTCCATGTACGACGCCCAGCAAGGCGGCACCAGCGGCGCGCACATCGACATGAGCACCGCTTCCGGAACCAACAATATCCACGGCGGCGCCTACTTGCACCGCGGCACCAATTGGTTGAATGCCGATCCCTTTTTCTATAACGCCGATCCCAATATCCCGGCCAGCGAAAAGGATCCGGGCCTGCACCGCTATACCGCCGGCGCGGACATTGGCTTGCCGATTATTAAAGACAAGCTCTTCTTCTTTGCGAGCTACCAGTACACGCGCGCATCCGACGATGAGATTGGTATTTCGCGGGCGTTCGTACCGCCGGATCTCACCGATGATCGCTCCCTGAACGGTTTGGCTACTGCCGCCAATAACGCGACTACATTTGCATCGCCTCAAATCGCCAACTTTTCTGCACCTGTACAGGTCACCGCCAATTTTACCGGCAATCCTTGTGTGTCCGGTGCAGGCCCTTCCTGCGGAATTAATCCGATTGCCTACACTATGTTCAATTATAAATTTGCCAACGGCCAATACTTGATCCCGTCGGCGAATCCGAATGCGGTCATCGTCAATCCCGGCCTGTATAGTTCCAATCCGGCAATCCAATCCGCATTGATCGAGGCCTTTCCGGAGGATGCCGAGGTCCCCGGGACAGCATTGTTCCGAGCCCATCAGGGCGTGGCCGACCTCGATTGGAATCCGGATTCGTCGCATTCCTTTTCGGTTAAGTATTACTACCAGCATGACCCGACCATCGCTCCTTTCGGGTATTCGATGGTTGCGGGTTTTGCGCAGCATCTGGACGCCGGCAGTCAGGTGATTTCACTCAGCCACACCCAGATCGTAAAATCCAACTTGAGCGTCACCGAAACTTTTGGTTTTATCCGTGAAAAGGCCTATAGCACCATCGATCAACCATTCACCACAGCCCAGTTTGCTAGTGCCTGCGAGACCCTTACCAAACAGTCTGTTGCCGATTGCACCATCAACACTCTTGGCACGCCGTTTTTCCCAGGCATGAGCATGGTGTTCACGGGGTCCGCCGCAACTTCCTATTCCTACTCGGAGAATATCGGGGCCGGTGCGAGTTCCCTTGGAGCGTTTACGGGCGTTTTCCAGAATCGTTTCAATCCCTCTGCCAACGCTATTTGGACGCTGGGGAAGCACACCATTACCTTCGGGGGGATCTACGGATACACACAGCTGAATACCCGGGACGAAAGAAACCAGCTAGGCACAATCGCGGCCCCGGATTTCACCAGCTTTGTGACTGGCAACCTCTCCCCCGACTACGATTACAACATTACCGCGCTGCTGGTCGGCAACCCCAATCGCTTCTGGCGCGCCAATGATTCCGGTGAATATATTCAGGATAAGTTTCAGATGCGCTCCAACTTATCCATTACGGCGGGGCTGCGCTGGGATTGGAACGGCGGATTGACCGAGAAATATGGCAACATTCTTAACTTCGATCCCTCGCGCTACGATTACAATCCGATGACCGACACAATTGTTTCCAATGGCTTGATTGTGGCCGGAAATAATCCCAAGGCGGCTACGCCTGGTGTGAGTAACACCACGCTGACTGGGCGACAATGGGGATTTGCACCCCGCTTCGGCGCCGCCTGGAGCCCCAAGATATTCAACGACAAATTGGTGATCCGGGCGGGTTGGGGAATGTACTACGATCGCGGCGAACTCTTCGCCTACCTCTCTCCAGGCACTACACAGAACATCACAACAGGCGGTTTGTTTGGCGTCAACCAATCACAACCTTTTGTGAATACGCTTTCCGTTCCTGCCCCCACCTTCGAGCAACCGTGGGGCACGTCGGCCAATCTCATGGCCGCGCAGCCCTCAGGGAACCCCGCGAGCATCGTTTTGCCCAATGCCTGCGCGCTTGCTACCGATGCGGGTCTCCCGGCCCCCAACCCTGGATGCACCCCAAGCACAAGCAACCCCACACCTTTTTATCTGGGCACCTACGCGCGAAACAACAAGCTTCCCTATACCATGAACACCACGCTGGACATTCAATGGCAGCCCAGCAAGGATCTAGCCATCGACGTCGGGTACGTGAATGCTCTCGGTCGTCATGAGGTGATTCCAATTCCCTTCAATCAAGCGCGAACGGCGACGCCCACCACCCCACTGTGTGGACCCAAACCGTGCCCGGGCGGCGCGCCGTGGGCTCAGTCCTACACCTACGGGTATACGGTTCAGGCCAATCCTTGTCCGCCGGCTGGATACCAGCAGTTCGCGGACGCCTGCCCCTTCACTTTGCCGACCGGTCAGCCGATGATCGTCACGCCGGAGGGCGGCAATACGGACTTGCGAGATCCCTATATCGGGCTTGCAAACGAATCCGAGACATTCACCGCCGAAGGAATTTCCGCCTACAACGCCTTGCAGGTGCATGTCGAAAAGAAGCTGGGACATGGGCTTCAGGCAGGCGTTTCCTATACATTTTCACGCTCCTTCGACGAGCAGAGCGCCATGGGCCTCTTCTACAATGGCAACAATCCTCTCAACGTGCGCGAGGGCTATGGGCCTTCCGATTACGATCGAACCCACGTGTTCAACGCCGACTATCACTATGAACTTCCGAAATTTTTCGCCACTTCCAAATGGCAAGGGAAAGTAGCCGATGGATGGGCCGTGCAAGGTTTGATCATTATCCAAAGCGGCCAGCCCTACAGTGTGATTGACTATTCCGGTGCGGTGGGCAGCATTTACTACGGCATCTTCAATGGCATTACCAATCCCATCGTCCCACTGAATTACGCCAATGGCTGCACGCCAAAGAACGCTCTCACCGGGGCCATCGGCGAGACGCCCGGCCAGCCCGCCTTGAAGGCATCTTGCTTCACGCTGCCTCTCTTGACTCCCAGCGCAACCAATGGCGTGGCTCCCGGCGATAACTACGAAACGGACTTCACCACCGGCCAGCGCAACATCTTTCGGCAATCCTGGCAACGAAACGCGGACATTTCGATAGTGAAGGTAACGCCATTGACCGAGCGATTTACCTTAAAGTACACCTTTGATGTGTTTAACATGACCAATACGCCCAGCTTCGACATCCCCATCGATAACGTCACGCAGAACCTGGCCTATGGCGAGTTCCCTCAGACCGGTACGGCTTCGGCGCCAACGCCGTCGGCCTGCGCTTCCAGTGGCGGCACAGCGGGTCCGCCTAATTATTTCTACAATTGCCCCGGCGGTCTGGGCCAAGTGACCAAAACAATCGGAAGCTCGCGGCAAGTCCAGATGTCCCTGAGCCTTACGTTCTAGCCCGGTAATCTCACCGGGCACAGGCAATGGGGCCGGAATTCTTACCGCGCGCGGCGAGATGCACTTTCGCTCCAAGGAGCGCTTGTGCTCCCTTGCCAACGAGTGATTGCGGAAACGTATCGATTTCAGGCACACCAATCATGCCGTTTAGTTTATTGCGAATTGGCGGAAACGAGAGGCCATGAAGCCTTCGGATACGCACGAGATTTCCGAAACCGTCATACCGAACAGCGATCAATTCGGGCATATCGAAGCGCGCGGTATCGACCATATTCCCAATGCCGAGCGGCATGGGCACGCCCGTGAGTTGTTCCTCGTCTGGATGGCCCCAAACATCATGTATCTGGACGTCATCCTGGGCGGCGCGATGATGAAGCTTGGCCTGGGCATCTGGCCGGCGATCGCCGTGATCGTGGCCGGAAACGCATATTGGCTGCTGGTGGGACTTGTTTCCGTGAGTGGGGCGAGATCCGGAACGGCTGGCGTCGTGGTTATGCGAGCCATGTTCGGCGTGCGCGCGAATCGGGTTAATGTGGCCATCATTGTCTGGGGCATTATGGTGGCCTACGAGGCGGTCAACCTCTCGATGGGCGGGCTGGCGGGATTCGCGCTGATCCAGGCATTGGGGATCACGCTCACGTTCGGCTGGAAATTGGCCATGGTGCTGGCGATCAGCGCCGTCACCATCACCATTTGCGTCTACGGCCATCAGACCATCGTCAGCCTGAGCGGTTATTTCACCGCTGGACTGGCGCTGTGTTTCGCGGTGCTGGCCTGGTTCGTGCTGAAACACGCTAATCTGCACTACACTCCGCCAGGTTCGCCAAGCGCGGCGACCACCTGGGCTATCGCCATGGTGGGGCTGGTCATCATCGCGTCCAGTCCGATGTCCTGGCCAACCGGCGCCGATTACACACGCTATCTTCCGGTCAACGCGTCCGCCACGGGAATCGTGGTGTGGACAACCCTGGGCGCATTCGTGCCCGCTGTTTTGATCTCCATAATGGGTGCGCTGGCGGGCACCGCGGTTGACATGGGCGATCCACAAACTTCTTTTGCGGCTATCCTGCCTCGTTGGTTCTATCCTATATTTTTGATATTCATTATAGTAAGTTCAATTATAAATAATGTTATCACTACGTATAGCTCCGGGCTGGCTTTGCAAGGCGTTGGGATCAACGCCCGCCGCGCGGTGACGGTAGGCTTCGATGGTATCGTGGCCGTATCTCTCACCATCTACGCACTGTTCATCTCTAATTTTTTCGATACGCTGAACAATTTTCTTTCGCTTTCTGCCGCCGTCCTGGGGCCGTGCATTGCCATCTACGTCACGGACAGCCTGCTTCGCCGTCACCAGTATGACGGGCTGCAACTGAGCGACGAGTCGCCGCGCAGCCCTTTCTGGTATAACAACGGGATTTGCTGGCCGGGGGTGGTGGCTGAGGGGATTGGGACCGCGGTGGCGTTGCTATGCATCAACAGCCCGGTGCTGGTCGGACCCGTCGCCCGTACCCTGAAGGGTGCGGACCTTTCCGTAATAACGGGCCCCCTTGTCGCGGCTGGGGTCTACATCGCGATGACTCGCGGCGCGCGCGGAATGCATGCGAGGAATATACAAGGGGCGGCAGTTGTTGCAAATGAGTCGGAACCTGTCTCATGAATGCCGCCGGTTATGCCCGAGTTCAGAAACGATTGGCATTTGGAACAATATCGATTTTAACTTGGCAGCTATTCCAAAGCCCCGGAGGGACGGCACATCGTAGCCCACCGTGAAACGGTGGGTAATCGGCCACGCGAGAATGTAAGCCCTGTAGGGGCGGCACAAGGGCCTTGTGCCGCCCCTACGGGGCTTCAGAAAAGTGCACGCGCTCGCCCCACCGTTTCACGGTGGGCTACGATGTGCCGTCCCTCCGGGACTCCGAGTTGCTCGATTCGTCTTTATTGGGATGGCTTCTAGTTTGAAATCGGGAGAAGCCCTGCATGGCAATTTTAATTCGCAACGCCGGCGTGCTGACATTCGACAAGTCGCGTCAGGAATACGCGCGCGCCGATGTGCTGACCATTGGACAAAGAATAGTTGCTGTCGGCCCCGATCTGCAGGTAGCCGATTTCGTAAATCCCGCGACTGAAAAAGTTGAAGTGATTGATGGCGCGGGTAAATTGCTGATGCCCGGCCTGATCAACGCTCACCTGCATTCGCCCGCAGCCTTTCTTAAGGGGGCTTTGCAGGATTCCCCGCTTGAGATTTTTATGCTCTACGAAGTGCCCCCCCTAGGCGATACGCCGCTGAGCGCCAGACTTTATTATTTACGTGCCATGCTCGGCGCAATGGAGATGCTGAAACTGGGCGTCACTTCGGTGCATGACGACGCCTTCTTCAATCCCACTCCATTGCCCGAGTCGGTTGACGCCATCATGAATGCCTATCGCGATGCCGGCATTCGGGCGCGGGTGACTATTTGCCAATCCAATATTGTGGAATATGAGAAGTTCCCGTTCCTTGCCGATATCCTGCCCGAGGAGATCAAGCGGGCCATACGCGCCGCGCCGCTGCAGAGTGGCGAGGAATTGCTGGCTCTGTATCGAGACTTCATCGCGCGCTGGCACGGGGCGGAAGACGGACGACTGCTTTGCTCGGTGTCCTGTTCGGCGCCCCAACGGGTGACCGAGCGATATCTGCAGGAACTGACTCAGCTGTCAACCCAGCACGACTTGCCTTTCAATATCCACATTCTGGAAACGCGGTTGCAACGTGTTCTGGGTCAGGAGAAATACGGCAAATCGCTGATCCGCTACGTCCACGATATGGGCTGCCTCGACGCGCGCAAATTAGTTATCCATGCAATCTGGATAGACGACGCGGATATCGCCCTGATGGCCGACGCCCAGTGCAGCATCGCGCACAATCCCGTGTGCAATCTCAAGCTCGGCTCCGGCATTATGCGCTTCCGTGCCTTGCGCGACGCCGGCGTCAACGTCGCCGTGGGCACGGACGAAGCGCCCTGTGATGACACAGCAAATGTTTGGTACGCGGCCAAGACCATGGGACTGGTGCAGCACATCACTACACCTGACTGGACACGCTGGCCGAAAGCGGCGGAGATCCTGGATTGCGTGATTTTGGGCGGCGCGCGCTCCATGCTCCTGGAACGCCAGATCGGGCAGATCGCACCTGGGTTCCAGGCCGACCTCATCCTGGTCGATCTCGACACCCTCGCCTTCACGCCGCTGAACGACCTGCAGCGACAGTTGGTTTTCTGCGAAAATGGTTCGTCCGTGCGGATGACCATGGTGGCCGGCCGGATTGTAGTGCGCGACGGCAAACTGCTGACCGTCGATGAAGCCGCGCTGAAAGCCGAGATCCGCGAAGCGGTGCGCGAGTATCACCCCACGTTCGCGCGCATCGAAGCCCATGCGCAGACGCTGCTGCCCTATTACCGCGAAATGTACCAGCGCGCAGTGGCGCAGGATGTGGGCATGAATCGGTGGCTGGGTGATGCACGATAGGTTACGTATTCTATTGGTTAATGGAAACAGCAGCCAATCCGTCACAGACAGGCTGGCCAGCCTGGCTGCGGCTGCCGCTCCGCAATTTGAATTTCGCGCCTATACCCCGCAAGGCGGCCCGGCCTATGTTTCTACTCCTGCGGACGTGGCGCTAGCGACTGAGAAGGTCGTCGAAACGATTGCCCTGGCTGCGCGCGATGACCAGCCGGATGGCTGCTTGATCGCCTGTTTCGGCGAGCCGGGATTGCTGCAGGCGCGCCAGCGTTTCAATTTCCCGATTGTGGGAATGGCGGAGGCCTCCATGCTGACGGCCATGCAGCTGGGCGGCAATTTTGCAATTCTGACATTGGGCGAACACTGGCCTGCGATGTTGCACGATCTGGTCAAAGTGTATGGCGTGCAGGACCGCTGCGTGGCCATCGAGCGAATCCCTGGAACCCCATTCGATCTGATGGCTAATCCAAAACAAGCGGCGGAATCGGTGGCCGCTGCAGCCAAAAAATGCGGGGCGCAGATCGTGATTGTCGGCGGCGCAGCATTGACCGGACTGGCGTCGGCCATCGGCCCATTGCCGGGAGTGTTGCTTGTCGACTGCCTGCACGCCAGCCTAGCTCAAGTGGCGGCTCTGACGGCGTATCGCCGCATGATTGCTACCCCGAGCAAATAGCTGACCGTCCGCAGGGATCGTGCGCAGCCTCAAAAACTTGCAGACCCTTTCCGCCAGGATTCACAATATTATGTGACTCGTCATCTTGGGAGGCGGCATAGAGGTGAAGAGAAATTGGCTCCCCGGGCAAGATTCGAACTTGCAACCCTTCGGTTAACAGCCGAATGCTCTACCGTTGAGCTACCGGGGAACTGTGCACGGTGGTTCTGACTCTACTATGTCCGGCTGAGAGTTCGCCATCGCGCTATTCCGAATTTGTTGGCGGTGTTTGAATGTGGCCGCGCCCTCTTGCTCCTGAGAATTGCGGCGTGGAGCAACCTTGCGAGGGCCAGTTCCGCGGTGCGGCGATGGGGCAGGTGGAACCCAGTGCCGTGTTTTACGGGCGCCGTTTTGTGCAATCGATTGTTTCCTGTACAGTCGCGCTCAATTTTTCTGTATCCTAGCGCGGCGGCAACTGGGGGAGTCGGAGGGTTCGCGGAAAAAGGGTGCAAGGCGAAAGGATGGCGCACATGCGGATTAGCGCGGCGTTTCAGACACGCAGGGGATTTCTAAATTTTATTTTCGCGGCGGGATTATTCTGCTCCGCTGTACTTGCCGGATGCGGCGGAACAAAACCGGCGGAACAACCAGCGGCTGGGCCCAAGAGGTATCACCTTGCCGGGCGCGTGGTTTCCGTGGAGACCGCAAAACAGCAGGTGGTTGTCGACGGCGCGGATATTCCCGGATTCATGATGGCCATGACCATGGGATATTCGGTCAAGAATCCAGATCAGCTCACCCCGCTCTCGGCCGAGGATCAGATTACCGCCGATGTGGTGGTGAATGGAACCGATGTGTACCTGGAGAATATCGCTGTGGTCAAGAAAGCTGACCAGGCGAAAGCGCCCGCCGCGGGCGACGCACATCCCGTGCCGACGCAACCCGCAAAACAATGAAAATGGCGCGCCGCGGAAAATTGATTCCTTTTTCGCGGCGCGCCTGAAGGAAGCTTCCCTTTTCTAAACCTGCCTACTTTTTCTCTTTATCGTCGCTAGGTTTCTTTGAATCTTTCCCGCGTTCCTGAGATTTTGGCGGTTCCTTCCCTGGCGGAGGCGCTGCGGACCCGGCCGGGGGCGTGGAGCTTTGCGGTTTTTCAAATTGATGCGGGTGATAAGTGTCTTCGTTAGTTTTCGAAGGCGGCGCAAATTTCACGGCCGGGTTCTGCGGCGGCGGAGTGAAGGTTTGATTCACTGGTGGACGTGATTGCTGTTGCGTTTGTTGTTGCTTTGGTTGTTGAACCGGTGGTTGCTGCTGTACTTGCGCAGGACCCGATTGCTGTTGAATTTGCGGCTGCTGCCCGCGTTGTTGTCCTTGTTGCTGCTGCAACTGAGCGGGGCGCTGCGGTTGCTGTCCTTGTTGTTGCGATTGCTGTCCCGGCGTGCCAACTGGCCGGAAATTTCGCGCCTGCACCGGAGCATTGTTAAACGATGCGTGCGGCGGTGGCGGCGCCATCTTGGCGACGACCTGGCGGTTTACGACCGCGGCCGGCGGCCGGACGGTTGCGACGGCTCCCGCGCCCACGACGCTTTGCCGCACGGGCGCCACAGCAAAGCTGCGCTGCACTTCCGCACCCTGCATCTGTTGCGCGTTGACGCGTACATTGGCAGCGGCCACCGGCCGCGCGTTGACAAAAGTGTCATGCGAAACCGCGGTGACTGCTTGGACATTATTCTGGTGCATGTAGGTAACTTTGTTAACTGAAACATTATTATATACATTCGTTACGTTAACGACATTTACGGTGGTGTTCGTAACATTTACGTTCTGCACGTAGCGCACGCTGGTGCGATAGGGCGGAACGTACACTTCGCGCGGACCCAGCGGAAACCAAGCCACGCCTCCGCCTCCACCGCCGAAGGACATGGACATTCCAAAACGCGGTCCCCCGACGAACACAACTAGCGCCGGCGCATACACCGGCCGCACCACCATGGGGCCAGGAACCCAGCCCCAGGCTCCGTCGACTTCCGCCCAGCGCCCATAATGAAATGGAGCAAAGCCCCAGGGCTCATCCTCGACCCAGGTCCATCCCCAGGGCGCAACCCATGCCCAGTGGCCGTAACGATAGGGCGCCCAACCGGCCTCCACGCGAGTGGGAAACCACGCGTATCCGTAATCGGGAACGTTGCGCCATTCTCCGTTGCCATCCAGATCGTCGTAGCCGATGACGTCGCGAGAAACGTAGCGCGCGGATTGCGAGTGCTCTTCGCGATCGTCGCGGTCGTGGCACCAACTGTCAAAATCGTCAAACCCTCCGGCTTGGCCGCCATCGTACGTCAGCGAATCCGTTCCGGTGAAAGTGGCGCGATCACCGGAATCCATGTGGTAATCGCTCCCGCCGCCGGTGGCTTCGCCTTCGCCGGAGCGCACCGTGACGGCAGTGGCATTGCCGTTGGGATCGACATCGACTCGATATTCGCCGGGGCGTTGCAATGTGAAGGCCAGATTTGGGGTGTCGATCTCAAAGGCGTCGCCGCCATCAAGCCGGCGCACATAGACGTCCATCGTGCCCTGGGCCAGCTGGATCTGCACGGTGCGGTCATCGAGATTCAAAAACGTAATTCCCGTTTCGCCGCCAACGCGAATGGCGAAGCTGCCGATGTGCATTTCGCCGCGCGCGTTCCTGTCGGTCCAAAGGCTGTCGCCGATTGTGAGTGGGCGATTGGGATTTGCTTGCACCCAGTCCGTTTCGCCGCCGGGCTGGAAGGAGATCGATCCCTGAATGTAGTTGAGCCGCGCCACTCTTCCGGGGGGGTCGTCGTCCGCAAAGACGGGCCCCGAAAATACGAAATGTAGCGCAGAGAGAAAGATCAGGACAGGAAACAGCAAAATAGTTTTTCGCATCGCGTTTAGTTCCTCCGACGTGCGCAATCATGACAGCTGGTCTTCTGTATTGATTCTACTCCTAGATTGTGAATTGCGTTCGCAACATCCCGCATATGCTCATCGCCATGGAACAAAATCTCCCTCACACTTTTCACCGTATCGGTGAGGTGGGCAGGAGGCCCCTTTCGGAGCCTCCTGACGGTGAGTGAGGTGAGGGGTGAATCGAGGCAAAAATCAATTAGTGGTGGCCGCCGTGTCCCGAAGAGGAATGCCCGCCCCCGCCCCCGGATGATGATCGGCCGTGCGATCCGCTGTTGGGGCTGCCTCCGCGCGATGGGGCGCTGGGCGCGCTAGGCGCCGGTCGGCCGGAGTACGAGCCGGGATTCGACGGCCCACGCTGAGGCGCTCCGTAACTGCCTCCACTCGGCGCGCTGGGCATCGGCCGGCCGGCATACGTGCCGTAGCTGCGCGGTGTCACCACGGGCTGCTGCATATTGAGCGTCGGCCTGCTCGATGTGTTCCCATTGAACCCGCCGCGCGAATTATTTTGCGATTGCGGAATGTTCGATCGAGATTGCATTCCGTTCTGCCCTTCCATTGTCCGGCTGCCATTCGATTGCCCTGTTTGGCCCGATGGCGGAGTAAACCCGCGCCATCCGGGCCTGGAGGATTGCATCGATGTGCCTTGCCGCGCGGTGCTGCTGAAGAAATGCTGGTTGCTGCTTGTGCGGCTGGGAATCGAGCTGGGGCTCGCTTGCCGGTCAGTCGAATTGAAGCTGTTGCGAGAGGGCGTCACGGGATTTGCGCCCGTCATGACGCTGGCCTGGCGGAACGTGGCAGAGTCGATTCTGGACTGCTGCGCAGGCACGCGGCTGTTGCCGAATTGACTGCTCTGCATGGAGCTAATTCCGCCGCGCACACGTTCATCGGAAGCCGCGCGATCGATATTGGAGATGGAACGCGGGCCTCCTCTCAGCGGATCCATGCCACCATTGTTATTATGAATGTTATACACATTCACCGCGTTCACGCGGTTAATACCTCGGCCGTACCACGGAAAGAAGCGGTCTCCCGGCCCGACAGGCAGCCAGCCCACGCTGCCAAAGCCGAACCCGAAACCAAAGCCCACTCCGAAGCCGCCGCCACCAAATCCGAAAAAGGAAACGTAAGCCGGCGCCCACACAGGGTAATATCCGCCGTAGACCGGACCTGGCCACCAACCCCAGTTCCCGCCATAGACGAACCAACGACCATAGTGATATGGCGCCCAGCCCCAGGGCTCGTAGGAAACCCAAGTCCATCCGTAGTAGGGCTCGTACACCCAACGGCCGTCGCGATACGGCGCCCAACCAGGAGCTTGCGCGGGAAACCACACGTCGCCGTAGTCCGGAACATTTGTCCACTGCCCGTTGCCATCCAGGTCCTGCGTACCGGTGTAGTTCGGATTGGTGTGCTGCCAGCTTTGCGCGCTTTCGATCATGTGGTCGCGGTCGCTATTCCATTTGTCCCAATCGTCTCTGCCGGGCGCGCCGGAAATTTGATATTGCGCGTTGTCCGCAGTGCCTTGAATGGTGATGCGCTGATCGCGTCCCACATGCGTGCTTCCCTGCGGCGTGGAAATTTCCGCCGAACCTTTACGCACATCGACAATGGTTTCGTTGTCGGAGTTCACCAGAATGCGATAACTGCCTTCGCCCATTTCCGGGTGAATGGCCACGTTGGGCGTGTCGATTTCAACATTTGCTTCGTTATTTTTGAAGACTTCGTAATTGGCAAGTCCTTGTCCGACTTGAAGCTGCATCTGCGTGCGCGACAAGTTCACCACGTTGGCTGTGGTCTGGTCCGACAAACGTAGTAAGTTGGCGTGGTCCAGTTGAATTTCTGCTCGGGCATTCTGGCCCGTGGAAATATGGTCGCCATTCACCACAGGAGTGTTGATGGTCGCGGCAGACCAGTCCGTCGCCCCGCTATGCTGCGTCGAAACGTCGCCATGAAGGAAGCTGATGCGTGCCGCGCCGCCATCGTTCGGTTGCGCTTGCTGCTGCGGTCCGCTCTGCTGCTGTGGAGGCCCACCCTGCGGATACCCGCCTTGTGGCTGCGGCGGGTACGGCTGCGCCGGAATTTCCATAGGCTGCTGCGATGCAGGCGGCCCTTGCTGCGCACCCAGACCCGCGCCCATTCCAAGGAAGAGTGTCCCTGTCATTAATATCGTTGTCAGTTTCCCCAGATAGTTTTTCATGACCAACCTCACCAACTCCTCATGCTCATTGCTGCTCACACTCGTGTTAGATGATTGCAGGGCGGGGGCCAGACCCGGATGCATTTCAATTTTTCTATAAGTGTTTTATTTGCAGAGTGATACGGGTTTCCTGGCTGGGCAGTCTTGCCCTACCATTCAGGAAATACGGTGGTTCTCACGCAAGGGGTGGTGGATTTCAACCAATAGGCTTGGATGGGCAACGACAGCATTTTCCGTCTGAACGGGATTGATTGGAGTAAACTCGCTCAGAGAGGATTTGTCATTAATACGTGCAAAGTCGAAGGCGGTAAGAGCCGGCGCGAGACTGCGTGCAAATTATGGGAAACCATTCGCCTCAATGAAGCCGACTCCAGGCATCGAAATACGAAAATCTAAATTCGATTTCGCGCTTCTAGGGGTGTAGATAATGTCGGAAAATTCTTCAATCGAATGGACAGACGCTACCTGGAATCCAGTTCGGGGATGCACCAAGATCAGCGACGGGTGCAAACACTGCTATGCCGAAACATTTGCGGAGCGATTTCGTGGGGTGAAGGGGCATCCCTATCAGCAGGGGTTCGATTTGCGGCTGGTGCCGGAAAAGTTGGCCGAGCCTTTGCGATGGCGCAAACCAAAAATGATTTTCGTTAACTCCATGAGCGACCTGTTTCATGAGGGCGTGCCGGATGTATACGTTGCGGCGGTTGCAAAGGTGATGGTTGCGGCAAAGTGGCACACCTATCAGGTGCTCACAAAGCGATCGAGCCGTTTACGCGAGATGCTTAACTCCTCACTGCGATTTGCCGCCAATCAGAAGCATATCTGGTGGGGCGTGAGCGTTGAAAATCGAGAATATGGATTTCCTCGAGTTGAGGACTTGCGGAACGCTCAGGCCGGAATGCGATTTCTTTCCGTCGAGCCGTTGCTGGAGGATCTGGGGGAATTCAATCTCAAGGATATCGATTGGGTGATCGTTGGTGGAGAAAGCGGCCATGGGGCGCGGCCAATGAAGAAGGAATGGGTTGTTTCCATGCGCGATCAATGTAAGAGCGCAGGCGTATCTTTCTTCTTCAAACAATGGGGCGGCGTGAGAAAATCGGCGACAGGCCGCATGTTGGATGGCAAAACCTATGACGAAATCCCGGAGCGCATGGACCATCCTGTTTTGAGAGCGGATGAATGTCTTGACTTAGCTTCGAAGCTTGAGGCCCCATTTAAGAAGGCTCGTCTGGTAGAAATATCGAGCCTAAACTCGTCTCACCTTGAAATTGCGGTTGGCTAACCGCAGACAAAACATAAAAACTTAACTCCGCATACGGATCTACTCAGCATCCCCTTTTTCAACAGGATCCGGCACGCCCAGTTTTGAGAGGCGGTAGCGCAGGGCGTTGCGCGAAAGGCCCAGGGCGCGGGCGGCCTGGCTTTTGTTGCCGGCAGCGTTGCGAAGTGCCTCGCGGATGGTTTCGTCTTCCCATTGTTCCAGGGTAACGCCGGAGGGCAAGACGTAAGGGGAACTTCCCGGCGCGTGGGAACGCTTGGCGGGATCGTCGAGATAGATGTCGGCGGCGTCCAGTGTAGCGGCGGTGGAAAGGGCCACGCCGCGTTCGATGATGTTTTGCAGTTCGCGCACGTTTCCGGGCCAGTGATAGTCCATCAGGCGCTTCATGGCCTCGGGCGTAATCGCTGTGATGGTTATTGCGGAATCTTTTGCGTAGCGTTCCAGAAAATAATTGGCCAGCGCGGGAATGTCTTCCTTGTGATCGCGCAGCGGCGGAATGTCAATGGCCACGACGTTGAGGCGGTAGTAGAGGTCCTCGCGGAAGGTGCCCTCTTCGAGCGCGGCGCGCAGGTCGCGGTTAGTGGCAGCCACCAGGCGCACATCCACCTTGAGCGTTTTTGTGCCGCCCAAGCGTTCGAATTCGCGGTCCTGCAACACGCGCAGAAGTTTTACCTGGATGGCGCCGGGGACGTCACCGATTTCGTCCAGAAAAAGCGTGCCTTTGTCGGCCAGCTCAAATTTCCCGGGCTTGCTTCCCGTGGCGCCGGAAAACGCGCCCTTGTCATATCCGAAGAGTTCGCTTTCCAGAAGATTTTCAGGAATGGCCGTGCTGTTGATTTTGATGAACGGGCCGGAAGCGCGCTGCGAATGTTCGTGAATGGCGCGCGCGATCAAATCTTTTCCCACGCCGCTCTCGCCGCCGAGCAGCACCGTCGAGTTGGTGGGCGCGACGCGCTCGACCATGGCCAGCACGGCCTGCATTTTGTCGCTCTGCGCCACGATGTTGTTGTACGCGTAGCGGCGGCCAAGCGCTTCGCGCAGCGAGCGGTTTTCCTCGCGCAGATGGTGCGCGTCCAGCTCCTTGCGAATCACCAGTACCAGCTCGTCAAACGAAAACGGCTTGGTGACATAGTTGCTCGCGCCAACTTTCATGGCTTCCACGGCCGATTCCACCGTGCCGTACGCCGTCATCACCACCACGGGCAGCGCGGCGTTGGCGCGCTTCACGGCCTGCAAAAATTCCAGCCCACTCATTCCCGGCAGGCGCAAATCGGTGACCACCAGGTCCGGCTTTTCGCGCACCAGAAGCTGCAGCCCGGTTTCGGCGTCACCCGCGGAGTGCACCAGAAACCCTTCTTCGCCCAGGCGCAGCTCCAGAAGCCGCCGCATCTTGGCTTCATCTTCGACAATCAAAATGGCCGCTTTGTCGTTGCGTGTGGTCATGGGGTTGAGTAGCGCGGGCTCCAGCCTGCGGGTTTCGTTCGTGCAAGGCCCAAACCCCGCAGACTGAAGTCCGCGCCACGGAACCCCCATTGTGCCAGCCCGCGCGCCTCAAACCCAAACACAAATCCAAGTTTTGGGTGTAAGCTACGCGCACTATGCGCCTCAAAAAGAAAATCGCTGTTTCTGTTGCTGCGTTTGTGATTCTCGCGGGATTCCTGGGTGTTGCGGGCATCGCCTATACAAACGCGCAGCCCGCCCCTGCAGAGGGAAAGAGTTTTTCAGATGCGGGTAAAGCCGCGTTGTCGCGCCAATTGAGCGACTCCGTGGCCCACGGCGATACGCCGGGAGTAGCCGCTCTCGTCGTCGATCAAAACAGCGTGCTGTACGAAGGCGCTGCCGGCAAGCTCAACGGTCCGGGCGGCGCGGCGATGCCCGTGAATGCCATCTTTGCGATCGCGTCGATGACCAAGCCGGTGACGTCGGTGGACATTATGATGCTGATGGAAGAAGGCAAGCTCAAACTCGACGATCCCGTCTCGAAATACCTCGATGGCTTCGACAACTTGCAGGTCATCACCAAGTTCAACGATAAAGATGCAAGCTACGAAACGCGGCCCGCGAAGCGAGTCATGACCATCCGCCATTTGCTGACGCACACTTCGGGCATCGGCTACGCGTTTACGAATCCGATCGAGAAACGATTGACGGAGGCGACAAAGAAGGGCGAGTGGGAATTGCCGCTTCTGAACGATCCGGGCGAGAAGTGGAACTACAGCTCCAGCACGCGCGTGCTGGGCATGATCGTCGAGAAAATCACGGGAATGTCGCTGGAAGAGGTCGACCATCAGCGCATTTTCAAACCGCTGGGCATGGTGGATACCTCTTACGCCGTGCCTGCCACCAAGCAGTCGCGCGTGCCGACGCAATATAGCCGCATAAAAGGATCGTTGCAGGAGCAGCCGCGAGCAAACATTCCATCCACGCCCACGGCCCCGTTTCGCGGCGATGGTGGCCTGTACTCAACCCCGCAGGATTACGGCAAGTTCGTTCAGATGATGCTCAATGGCGGGCATCTGGGGTCCGTGAAAATCCTCAAAGAAAGTTCCGTGAAGATGATGGGCGAGAACCAAATCGGGGCGATCATCGTGCAGCTGCAACCCGACGCCGATCAGATTCGCACCAAACCGTTTCCGCTGGGCGCCGGCCACGACAAATTCGGCCTGGGCTTTCAGCTCGCTTCAAACGACCCGCAATACGCGGCGTATCGCAGCCCCGGCAGCATGAGCTGGGCCGGCATCTACAACACCGAGTTCTGGATCGACCCAGTAAAGAAAATCGGCGGCGTCCAGATGATGCAGACGCTGCCCTTCTACGATGACGGCGCCATCCGAACGCTACGCGACTTCGAGAAGTTGGTTTACCAGAACCTGCGATAATTAGCCGCGTTCTTCTTCCGCTTCGGGCTCACACATTTCAGATCGGCTAGGGCTAGGAAGATACGTAGATCCTATCTAATGCCGGCCCTTGCGTAGTGACTTAAGACTCAAATTGATCGTGAAGATGCCCGCTCCGTCCTGAAGAACACAGGACGGAACGGGCGCTACGAAACCATCGTGCTTTGTTGGACAGGCTCTCGTAGCGGACGCCCGCATTTTGGGCGGGCGTCCGCTTTCTCAATCCAGAACTAAACTGAGTCATTGCCCGGCCCCGGCCATCCTTGACCGCCTGCAAACCCTCGACTACACTAGACGTTTTGAAACGGTCCAATTGTTGGCACCGAGGGGGAGAGTTCTTTGCCGAAACGCACGTTTCAACCGAAAGTGCGCCGTCGCCACAAGACACATGGTTTTCGCGCGCGCATGAAGACTAAAGGGGGCCGCAAAGTTTTGGCGGCCCGACGCAAAAAGGGACGCCATCGTCTTACGCCCATCTGATACGGATCCGCCTGAGGCCCGCCCGAGGGACGGGCAGGGACGGGCAGGCCAACAGCGGCAGGGATTTCCGCGTGCCATGCGTTTGCTGAAGCGCGCGGAATATGAAGCCGTATACGGCGCCGGTCAGCGTCGTTCGAGCCCTCAGTTTTCCGTTTTCTTCCGCGCGCAGCTTGCGCTTCCGAAAGAGGCCGGCGGGCGGGAGCCTTCGCTCAAAGGTTCCTACACGACGACGGCGGGCGCGGCGGCCAACAGCAGCCGCTTCGGGATCAGCGTAAAGAAAGCTTTGGGCGGCGCGGTGGTGCGCAACCGCATTAAGCGCCGCATTCGCGAAATTTTGCGGCGCAACAGGACGGAGATTCCTACGGGATGGGACATCGTGATTCATCCGAAAGCCACAGTGGCCAAGGCGGCGTTCACGCCGCTGGAAGCGGAACTGCTGCGCCTGCTGCGCGGCATTCCGAGCGCCGCGCGGAACAGTGTGCCGAACAATGTGATCAACCCCGCGCCGAAGGCATGAGCCTCGCGGCGCGCGCGCTACTGTTTGCGGTGCGCACGTATCAGGCTTTTTTTTCGGCGCTGATGCCCAGCGCCTGCAAGTTTTATCCTTCCTGCTCGCATTACGCTGCGGAAGCGGTGCAAATTCATGGGGCGCGGCGGGGCACGTGGCTGGCCTTGCGGCGCGTTTCGCGCTGCCATCCGTTTACGCGCGGCGGCGTGGATCTGGTGCCTGCTGCGGGTGATTTGAGAAGTAGGACAGGCTTCAGCCTGTCCGGTTTTTTTAGCCATGCGGCAGAAAGCAGACAGGCTGAAGCCTGTCCTACCAAAGAGGTTCGTTCTTGAGCGAGCGCAAGGAAATGTCGACAGAGATGCGCTCGCTGATCGCGGCCGTGCTGTGCCTTATCGTGATTGCCGCATGGTCGATGATCTACAAGCCGCCCGTGCAACTCCAGCCACCCGCGACGCCTCCTGCCGCCGCAACCATGAATCCCGTTTCACCGGCAGCAGGGACCGCTTCCCCTTCAACGAATGGCGCGGGAAAAACTGCTGCCCCTGCCGCTCCCTTAACCATGCGCGCGGCGACCTCTGAAAATTCCGTGGTCATCGAGAGCGATTTGTATCGAGTGGAAATTTCAAACCGCGGCGGCGTGGTGCGCAGTTGGCAGCTCAAAAAATTTACGGACGACAACAAACCGCCGCGCACGCTCGACCTGGTGCATCCGGCGGCCGCGCAGCAATCCGGCAGCTGGCCCTTTGCCGTTGCGCTGGACGATGCGCAGCTGGAAGCAAGCGCAAACGGCGCGCTGTTTGAAATTACTTCGGCGGGCAAGATGCCCGCGGCTGGCACAGTTTTGCAAGCTCCGGTGGAAATCACGCTGGCCTGGAGCGACGGCCACCTGGAAGTCACCAAGCAGCTGAAATTCGATTCCACGTACATCGTCGATGTGAAAACCACTGCCACACTGGATGGGACGCCGCTACGAATGAGCCTGATTTGGCCGGGCGGTTTTGGAGACATCACCGCGTATCGCGCCGCCGTGCAGACGCAGATATTCACCAGCGCAGCCGGAAAACTCAATACGCTGGCCGCGAAAAATCTGGGCAAGCCCGGGCAGACCACCACGCGCGCTCCTGTCGCCGGGACATTTGATTTCGCCGGCATCGAGGACCTCTATTTTGCAGCTGCGTTTCTTCCACCCTTCAACGCGCGAGGCGACCTCACCGATCTTCCGCTAACGGTTACAGGTTGGACGTTTCCGCACGAAACCACTGTGGACGGCAAAACCGAAACGGAAATCGTTCCCCAAGTTGCCGTGGGCATCGCCACGCCGGGACCGCTGGATCTGCGCGTCTATGCGGGCCCCAAGAGCATCGATGGATTGAAGCTAACGCATCCGGCGCTCAACAGCCTGGTGCAATTCGGCTGGTGGGGCTTCATCGCCGAGCCAATGTTTTACTCGCTGATGTGGCTGCACAAGTATGTGAGCAACTACGGCTGGGCCATCGTTTTGATCACCATCGGAATCAACATGGTGATGTTTCCGTTGAAAGTGAAGAGCATGCGCGCCATGCAGAAAATGCAGAAGGTCGCGCCGGAAGTGAAAGCGATTCAGGAAAAATACAAGAAATATTCCATGCGCGATCCGCGCAAGGCCGAAATGAACAAGGAAGTCATGGCCGTGTATTCGCGCGAAGGAATTAATCCGCTGGGAAGCTGCTGGCCCACGCTGATCCAGATGCCCATCTGGTTCGGGCTGTACCGCATGCTGGCCAACACCATCGAGCTGCGCCATACGCCCTGGTTTGGCTGGATTCACGACCTTTCCGCGCACGATCCCTATTTTATTTTGCCCGTGGTCATGGCCATTTCCATGTACTTCATGCAAAAAATGACGCCCACTCCGGGTATGGATCCCGCGCAGGCCAAGATGATGGCCATCACACCGCTGATTTTCGGCGGAATGTTTGCGCTTTATCCCAGCGGCCTGTCAGTATATATATTGACCAGCAATGTGGTGGGAATCGGCCAGCAGTGGTATCTCTACCGAACTTCGCCGCCTCCGCCGAAACCATCCAAGGGCCCCGGCAAGAAGAAATAATGTTTGCAGCAGAGTTGCCCGAGGGGAGCCATCTTGACGACCGCGTCCCGCCCGAATTTAATCGTGAATGGAAAACTGGATCATGCGGCGATCACCGCGGAGCTGCGCCGCTGCCTGGATACCATCCTTCAGAAGGGTCGCTTCCAGCTCACGTTTGAAATTCGCAGTATGGGGCCTGCCGCCGCGAAGGAACTCGAAAATCCGGAAATTGTGGTGGAGTTCAAAGGCCGCGATCAGGACATTCTGCTGGAACACAACGCGGAACTGCTGCTGGCGCTGGAGCACATCGCTTTGCGCTGGCTTTGGCTCGATCCTCAGTTTTATGGCCGCGTTCGATTCGACGCTGCCGGCTATCGCGCCATTCGCATCGAGGAACTGAAGCTCTCCGCGCGCGTGGCCGCCGGACGCGTGCGCGAGACGCACGCGCCGTTTCGCTTCAACGCCATGTCATCGCGCGAGCGCCGCATCCTGCATCTGGTTTTGAAAGAAGAGCCGGGCGTGCGCAGCGAAAGCGAAGGCGCGGGCGACGATCGTTACCTTGTGGTTTACCCGTTGTAGGGGCACGGCACTGCCGTGCCCTTTTTCGGCAAGAAAACTTTTAATTGTCGCTTCTCGATTCACGAATCGCAAAAGCCGGGCACGGCAGTGCCGTGCCCCTACAGATTGTCTACGCGCAATTTTCTGTTTGGATTGTCCTCGTCGTCAGCCCACCGGGCAGAATTTTGCAGAATATAGTTTGTAATTTCCACGTACTCTTTTGTGTTTCTGAGGACGTGTTCGTAATAGCCTCTCTGCCAAATCGATTCAACTTTCGCATATTCAGATTCTCGAGCACGCTTGCTTGCTGCCGCTTTAAATGACCGGATGATCGTGGGAATTGACCCTGGAGTAGGCTTGCCAATTGATTCAATAGCTGTGGCGGTTTTCGCTTGCGGGTTGGCATCTACCCGCTTCGAGTGAATAGTTACAATTCCGTGTAAGTGGTTCGGCATCACAACGTATGTTTCAATTTTGGCATGAGGAAAATGTTGCGGGATTTCGATCCAACAAGCACTAATTATCTGACCTATTGGGCTTAGGACGGTTTTGTTTCCACAGATTTCGCCAAAAATGCACCGCCGCTCGAAGGCGCAAATCGTGACGAAATACATCCCGACTTTTGCATAGTCAAATTCCGGCAAGCGGACAGAACGTCTCGATGGCAGGTCTTTGTTGGATTCCATGGAACTACCGGTCTTCCCGGAAACCGTGGGAAATGATGCGTCCGTCCGCATCGAAAACGATTTGAAATGCGAATCCGCCGGATCTGGGGCGAGCATCGGAAATCCCTCTTGGCGGTTGGGGCACTCCTGCTGTGTCCGATGCACTTTCCCTGAAAAATCGCACATCGGAAATGTCGATCACCGTTTGCTGGCCGTCGCGCTGCCTCATGTGCCACACGGGATATCGCGCGAACCACAGAAACACTTGCACATCGTGAAGTTTTCTGGCTTGCTCGATCAGGTCGCTTGGCCCCGCCTCGGCATAAAATTCCGTGCTTTCCAGCGCGCCGCCCGGCTCGTGAAATGTCTCGCGCCACACGCCTTCCGGAGTGCGGACCAATCCAACCCAGTGCGTCAGCGTGGGTGGCAGGGGCATCGCGGCCACGCTTTCCACATGCAAGTTCTGCGATGCCGCAAACTGTTGTACGTCCGCGAAAGCTTTGTGATGCGCTACGGCCGTTAGCCCAATATATGCGCACAACGCGGCCAGGCCCGCGCGGCACCAGCTTGCGCGCGTCCACTGGAATCCTGCTCCCTGCATGGCCGGAAGGAAAACTACGGCCGCGAAAATTGCGCTGGCAATTCCCACAACGTACATCGGAAATCCATATCCCGACGCGCCGGCAAACAGATATGCCCCAAATGCTCCCAGCGTGAGAACCGCCCAAACGCCAATAACACGAAGTTTGAATTGTCCCGGTTCGCGGTAACACCATGCGGCTAGTTGCGGCGCAAGGGCGATGGAGGTCAATGTCAGATCGAGAATGAAAACCCAATCCCAGGAATGGCGGGAGTATTGCAGCGGGCTCCAAACCATGGTTCCGAAGGAGGTGACAAGGTCCAGGAAAATGTGCGTGGCGATTCCCAGCGCGTAGACCGCGAATAATGTGGCCAGAGGAGGCGATTGCCACTTCAGTAAACGTGCAAGCGGTATTGATAGAAGCGCCAGTAGAAAGGCCCAGAACGGCAACATAATCACGGAATGGGTGATGTTGCGGTGCCACTCCATGATGGCCAGCGGGTTGTGCCCCAGCGGCCCGGCAAATATGTCGATATCCGGGAACATGGAGCCGATGGTGCAGCCGAAAATCGCTACTCGCGCGGTGGGTGAACTCAGCGCGCGGGCAACGCCGCTTCCAGAGACTCCGGCCGGGATATCTTGCCCGCCGAAAAGTGCTTTGCCGGCCAGTGCGCCCACTATTCCGTGTGTGATGGTATCCATATGGCAGGCGAGGTTGCGGCTTTCAGAACAGAACCCAGACCAGAGCTTAGATGCGTGCCTTAGCGTGCGGTTTCACTGCTGGCCACGCGAATCGGTATGGTCAGGGGCTTGGTGGACTCCGACGCTGCCAGCATATGGCACTGGCCATCGAAAATCCCGCCCGGCTCGATCACCAGGCAAGGCGAATGGATTTCTCCGGTCACCACGCCCTTTGCCTGTACCTCGACGCGGCCCTTTGCAAATATGACGCCGTCGAATTTTCCGGCAATCACCACGTGATTCCCTTCAATCTGCCCTTCCACACGCGCGCCTTCGCCCAGGATCAGGCTGTGGCTGGAAATCACATTGCCCTTTATATGGCCATCGACGCGAAAAACGCCCGAAGCCTCGAGGGTGCCCTCGAATTTCACGCCCTTATCGATGAAGCCCGAAAATTCGTGCTCCTGCGTGTCCTTGCCGCGCCCTTTTGATCGCCATTGCATGGGTTGCCCCCCTGACGGAAAACTTGTTTAGTGGAAACATGATTCTACCGCAGGAATGGCAGTTTGAACCGCAAAAATACAGGCCTATGACGAAGTGAGCACTCGATCTGGCTGAAAAAAAAGCAACGAGAAACTGTTTACTACAATTGTAATATTAAACCATCAGGCGCTCATATAATCCGTTCAACTGTTCCTCGTCATAGAACTCCAGGATCAACTGCCCCGGATGCCCTTTTGTGGGCATTTGCAGGGTTACACGGGTGCCAATGTGCTTCTGCAATTCGTCCAGCGCAGCCTGGCGATTCGGATCGTACGTCTCTTCCCGCAATTGCTGGCTATGAACGCGAGAACGCCGCGTGGCCATGCGCTCCAGTTGCCTAACGGTCAGCTTTCCGCGCGCTGCTTTCTGTGCAAGTTCGCCGCGCAGCTTGCGGTCTTCGACGGCCAGCAACGCGCGCCCATGCCCGGCGGTGATTTTTCCTTCTTCGATCAATTCCAGGAGCGGCTCTTCCAGCGAAAGCAAGCGAACGGAATTTGCAACCGTGGCCCGCTCCTTCCCTGTTCTGGTGGCCACTTCATCCTGCGTGAGGTGAAATTCCTCCATCAGGCGATCAAATGCGCGCGCTTGTTCGATGGGATTCAGATCCTCGCGCTGAATGTTTTCAACCAGCGTGAGTTCAAGCGCTTGCTCATCGCTGACTTCTCGCAGCACGACTGGCACGCGCAACAGTTGCGCTCGTTGCGATGCGCGCCATCGGCGCTCTCCGGCGATGAGCTGGTAGCGGGCGCCAATCTTTCGCACCACGAGCGGTTGAATGATTCCGCTGGTGCGAATCGATTGCGCCAATTCTTCCAGCCGCGCCTCCACAAAGTGTGTGCGAGGTTGATACGGACTCGGGTCGATTAGATCGATGTCTATTTGCAGTGGCCCGCCAACGACGATCTGTGCGGGGGCAACTGCGGCTGCGCTTCCTGTAGATGTGACTGGCTGTGGGGCTTGTGGGGCTGCTTCAGGTTCCCGAATCAGAGCCCCCAGCCCCCTTCCCAATGCGTTTCTGGCCACTGGAGATGACCTCCTTTGCAAGGTTGATGTAGGCTTCCGCACCTTTACTATGAATGTCGTAGAAGTGGATCGGCTTTCCGTGGCTTGGTGCTTCGGCCAAACGGACGTTTCGTGGAATGACGGATTCAAATACCTGGCTCCCGAAGAAGCTGCGCAGGTCCGAAGCTACCTGTTTGGAGAGCGTGGTACGCTCGTCGTACATGGTGAGTACAATGCCTTCGACAGCAAGGGTGGGATTCAATGTCCTGCGAATTCGCATTAGAGTATCAAGGAGTTCCGAGACGCCCTCTAACGCCAGGTATTCGCATTGAATTGGTACCAGGACGGAGTCGGCCGCAGTCAGTGCATTCAGAGTGAGAAGACCCAGTGCAGGCGGGCAATCCATAACGATATAGGTGTAATCGTCCTTAACCTGGGGAAGCACTTTCTTCAGTTGATATTCTCTGTTCTCTGCCGTGACGAGCTCGACCTCTGCCCCGACAAGGTTCTTGTCTGATGGAATCAGGTCCAGCCCATCAATTTGCGTTTTCAGAATGATTTTTTCCAACGGCTCGCCGAGGATCAGAGCGTTATAGAGAGTGCGTCGCGCCGGGTCTTTGGGAAAGCCGATCCCAGAAGTGGTATTCCCTTGGGGATCGCAATCAATGAGCAGCGTCTTCTGTTCTGAGAGGGCCAGAGAAGCGGCCAGATTAATGGCAGTGGTTGTCTTGCCGACTCCACCCTTTTGATTTGCAATTGCTATGATGCGGGCCAAATTAGTTTCCCCAGGCCGCTATATCTATCACAGGCAAATAAGACTATGCAAATTGTTTCACGTGGAACAAAGCGGCAGGACACAATTTCCGCAATTTAGGAGACTTTTTGCAAGGATTCGACCACGTCGGCTGGGATCTCCTCGTCCACAGACTCGTGACTTCGCTCAGGCGTATTTGGTGCGCCCGCCCGGTAAAGAATGTTCCACGTGGAACAAAATTGCAAATTAGTATCTCGGATTGGCGGAAGTGCTCTCCATCGGTCTGCCAATGAGGATAAACCGGCGCTGGGAATCGGGTATGTGCGCTGCCGGCTGCCAAATCCATCCGGGAGTTGCAGCGATTCTAGTAGAATCGTCGGCACCGACCCAGAGAATTAGGTGGCCTCTGTGTGCCAGCGCATTCTTAGACCAGCCAAGTACTTGCTTGAACTCACCGACTGCGCGAGAAGTAATGATATTGGCGGATAGCGCTTCCGGGCGTATTTCTTCAAATCGTTCGGGGCGTATTTCCACGTCAACGATCCCTAAGTTACGGACAACCTCGGACAGAAATGCACACTTCTTCTTGTTCGATTCAATTAAAATGAGCTGAATGCTAGGATAAATAATCTTCAGCGCCAAACCAGGAAAACCAGCCCCCGTGCCGAGGTCGGCCAGCCGACAGTTTTCCACAGGCAGTAGTTTTGAAGCGTACATGGACTCACCAAAGTGGCGCGAAACGATTTCGACAGGGTCCTTGATCGATGTGAGGCTTATGGTCCGGTTCCATTTGAGCAAGAGATTTAAGTACTGACGCATTCCGGCGATTTGAGCTTCCGTTGGAGAAATGCCAAATGGAGACAAGGCATCACAAAATTGACGATTGCTGATTTCGGTCGGACCAAGGGCTGGCATGGAGTCAGGCCCTCCGCAGAAATCTGGGTCCAAGAATTCCAGCAACCAAGTCGATGGCAATATGAGCGCAGATAACGGGGACTAAGCTGCCAGTCCATATGCGAGCTGAGGCAAAAATCATTCCTACTACAAATGTAGTTATAACACCACGCCGCCCCTGATATAAATGCGCCACGGAAAACAAAACCGAAGACAAGATAGCGGCGGCGACGAGCGGCGGGCCGTAATTGACCATCATTCTGATAAATGCCATGAAAACGAAACCGCGGTACCAGAATTCCTCGGACAATCCAGCCGTGCATGCCAGCGCCGCGAAAACCAAAGCTTCCGTGGGGCCATTGGGCATGATCCTTTCTGTGATTGAAAACAACGGGCCACGCTTACCTTCTGGCACGCTGGCCATTTTGCGCAGGCCCATTACTTGGTTTGCGCACAAGAGCGCAGTCAAACCAAGGGTGGTCCAAGCCACTCGCACGGAATCGGCGCCCGCAAGGCCCAACTCCACAGGGTCTACCGCTCGTGCCACGCACCGCCAGACCACCACCGCGACGATCAACCATTGAAAACCAATGGTGGACGCATACAGGGACAAGCGACCCGCGGCCGTCAATTGCGGCTTGCTCATGAGGCGTTTTATTCGAGCGGTGCCACGCCAAGGGACGACAACACCGAGAAAAAATAGAATAAGAAAAAAGTCCCAGGGAATATAAAGGTAATTCACAACGGGGAATGGAAGCACGATTCTGCCATGAAGCGCAAGCAGCGATTGAATCCGCAGCAAAGCACATCGCCAGAATGCACGTTCGCCGGGCAAGAAAGAAGGGGCCAGTGCGGCATGGGAGTCGGGAATCCGGCTGGCGTCACTTAAAGAGAAATTAATCAGGCAGCCGTGCGAGAGGCGCGGCGCGGAGGAGGATTCTGCGCCAAAGCGAGTCGCAAGATTCGCTCTGTCTCAGCCGGGTCCGGCGGACATGCAATGTAGTCAAAGGCGCCCGCGCTCAGAGCCTTCATGTAAGCATCCCAATCGGCCAAATGAGAAAGCACGATCACCGGGGCGCCGCTCGTGGAAGAGGTTAACACCCGCACCGCAGTGCGCAGATTGCAATCGGGCAAATCGTCGCCGCACAATATCAGTTGAAACGGCTGCTCCTCAATGCGTGAGCGCGCATCTGTCAGAGAGGAGCACCGAACGGTTTGCAATCCGAGGCGACGCGCAATTTCCTCGGTCTGCTGGCACTGAAGGGAATCGGACGATACGATCAGTAACTGGCAGGAGTTAAACACGGCGCCTCCCAGAAACAATCTTGCATAGACCGACGACATTCAACAATACCTATTTGAAATTATAATATGGGAGTGCGGCTGGGCAAATGATTCCGTCGATGGCACTGTGGAAAAAATTCAAAACTTGCCGGACTTTTTCGCTCGCTGCAAAGGATCCCGCAAAAGAAAACCGTTATGAAGCCAACTGAGGAATCTCGGAAAATAGGGCTGGCAAGGGCTCTATCGAAATTGGGTTTTTGTTCCCGCTCGCAGGCTGCCACACTCATCCGCGAGGGGCGCGTTCGCTTAAACGGAGCGCAGCGTCGCGATATCGAGACACCAGTGCGCCTGGGGCGTGACCGCATCGAAGTGGACGGAAATCCGGTGGCGGCAGAATCTCGCGTCTATCTTATGCTGAACAAGCCGCGTGGAGTGCTTACCACTGCGTCCGATGAAAAAGGCCGTGACACAATTTATTCTCTAGTGGATAAAGAAATGCCGTGGGTTGCACCCGTCGGGCGGCTGGACAAAGCAAGTGAGGGTCTGCTGCTGCTCACAAATGATTCGGAATGGGGAGCGCGCATTTCCGATCCAGATTCGCATCTGGACAAAATTTATCACGTACAAGTGGGCGCCCGGGTTGACCAAACGCTGGCGGACAAGCTTGCACAAGGTGTGCTCGCCGATGGAGATTTGTTGCGAGCCAAACGCGCGCTGGTGTTGCGTGCAGGTGAGAAAAATACCTGGCTAGAAATCGTGCTGGACGAAGGAAAGAACCGTCAAATACGCCGCATGCTTGAACAATTTGGAATCGAGGTGCTCCGCCTGATTCGCGTCGCCATAGGTCCGTTAGCTCTGGGGCAACTTGCCAAGGGCAAGTCTCGCGACCTGACAATAGAGGAAAAAGACGCTGTGGATTGCGCCTTAAGAATTTCGCGGCGTAAGACCCCAAGACTTGAAAAGAGATGAGCGGGGCATTGGCGAGAAGAAAGCTATGAAGAAGAGCCACCCTGCCTGGCAATCATGAGACTCCCAAGTGTTGCAATGATGAGAAATAGTGCCAGCGCCAACCGGTCGCTGGAGCTTCTTATCATCATGCTGCTCTCCGGCGGAAAGATCCATGCCAAAATGAGTGCTGCGATTGCTGTAGCGATGAGCCCGTTCAGCAACCCCTCCAGTTTGGAAATGGTAAGTACAACCAACAAGAGCAGGAGAATCGACGCATCCATGCCGATGTTCAGCCGATGGCAAAGGACCGCGATGAAGAGCAGGGCGATCGTGGAAAGAAGAGCTCCCGGGAAAGATCGCAGGCGGAACAATTTTGACCCTTCTCCGGAAAACGCTGCGGCAAGGGAAAGCAACATAAAAGTTCCAGCAACACCCAGCAGACAACCGGTGACTAGTCCGGCTGTAAACCCTCCCATCAAATCCCCCTATCAGTTTTTTCAGAAATGATACAAGCTTATATAGTCAGAACTTCAGTTAACCATAATGTTACGAATCTCCAAAATGAAAAATCAGCATATTTTGTGAGCAAATGCACACAAAATGGCTTCCCGCCATGCTGTCGAGGCGAACTTCAAGCCGGGTCCAAACTTTTCCCCAATTTGCCGGCAGTAGCAGTAGAGGATGAAAATAACGACACCCCGGCGTGCCTTAATTGCTCCCACGGACTCATTGGAACCATGGAAATTGTTCGTCCATACCAAAAAATCAGCGGCCGAAGACAAATGCCAAAACATAGCAGAACGATTCCAGCCACAATCGTATCGTAGGATTGGCGCTCTACGAGCACCGTCCAGTTGATCTGCTCCTGCCATGACGGAGGAATGGAATTAAGTTCGGATTGAAGAAATCCTCCAACAACCGGCAAACGGGCAAAGTGAATAAATGCAGTGTGCTCATAATTATAAGCTGGATCGTAACCTGGAATATTGCTAGTTGCGTCCTGCAGAACTTCGGGGTGCGCTAGTTCTTGCTTGGTGAGAAGATGTCCATCCTCGTTGCTTCGCAGCAGGACATGGAACGATGGATCCACAATCGCCCAGCGTCCGTTGAGATTAACCTCGGCAACCACATGATTGGTATTCAGGCCCTGCGCGTCCAGCAAAAGCAAACGCCGCGCTTCGAGCCCGCCGGCGGCAGCCAGGTTCACGAAAGCATTGGTTGCGGTGCCGCACACGGTGAGTAATTCCTTGTAATTCAAGGTATCGACAGGATCGCGGTCTTGTTCGTCGTCGCCGTAATATTCATTGGACCGCGCAGGCCCTTGCTGCATCCACGCAAGGATGGCGGTCACTTTTTGCTCCGGCGAAGAGGCATAGGGAAGTACGGCGTTTGAAAATCCGGAAAGATACAGGCGTGTGGAATACTCCCATCCAACCCCGAACAAGGTCAACAACACGGAAGAAACCAACAGCATATTGACCAAAAAGTTGGCCGCTTGAAAAACGAACCCCTTTTTGATTTCAAAAATACCGTTCATTCCCACCCGCTTGTGACCCACGCTCGGATATGCCTGGATGATGGGGCTCCAATGCGATATTTTCCTTAGTCCGCATCCCTGAATATGCGGCCCGCGAGAGCCGCCCCTCGCGGTCTACTTTATTAGCACCGACGGGCAGATGAATACAACAGGATTCAGGTCAAAGGCTGTCGTTCTAGACATCAAGAAAGCTGCCCACTTTCCGGCCTGAAGGAGATTCCAGCGTACCCGCTTCAAATGGCAAACCCTAACAGCACCCATAGGCATGCGCAATCGGGTTCCAATGCGTTTTCGCATTGGACTAATTTCGGTCCTGGATTGCTTGCAATGCCAAGCCACGCGCCACCGAAGTGAATTCATTCCCGGAGCGAATCTTGCTCGCTCCAAAGCGTCTTTCAAATATAAGCCTGACCGCCGGGACGAAGGAGGAACCGCCGGTCAAGAAAACAGCGTTGACATCCTTATGTTGCGCTCCACTGGAAGAAAAAATGGAATCGACACAAGATTCGATTTGGGCTAGCTCTTCAGCAATCCAGCCCTCAAAGACAGGCCGCTTCAATACTGCCTGCAGATTCAAGTAGCCATCGGAAAATCGAAAAGTAGCAGCAGTTTCCTCGGACAGGTCGCTCTTTACCTTTTGAACTGCCTGGTGAAGCCGGTATCCCAGGTCTTCCTTGATCAAATGTGTGAGAGCGGCAATCTTTTTCGGTTCAATCGCCTGTGCCTGGACGTCCTTTAGCATTTCCATCACGTCCCTGGCTTTCAGGAAGGACAGGTGATGCCAATGCTCCAGCTTTGCATAGACCCAGCCCGGAACGGACAGGATTTTGTTCATGGAGCGCATTTCGGAGCCCGCTCCCAGTGCGGGCGCTACAAGGTGCCGGATGATTTTGGCGTCAAACGCGTCTCCTGCCAGGGCTACTCCGGCGTTGCCCAGGAAGTTGGCGTTCGTTCGGCCTTTTCTTTGAATATCTGGCCCGACTCGAAGCAGGGAGAAGTCGCTGGTTCCACCGCCGAAATCACCGATCAAGATCAGTTCCTCGCGGTTGAGCGTCGATTCGTAGTAGCGCGCCGCGGCCACAGGCTCCAGCTCGAATTCCACGGACTCGAAACCGGCGGCGCGGAAAGCTTCGCGCAGCCGTCGTTCGGCGTAAAGGTTGTCCGCATCGCTGCTCGCTCCAACAAATTGCACCGGCCGCCCAACCACGGCAGATTTAATGTGGATGCCAAACTGATGCTCCGCTTTTTTCCGCAAATCTTTCAGAATCCGGGCGATGAGATCCTCAAGACCGTAGCGCCGCCCAAATACCTCAGTGCTTTGGAGGCTTCGGCTACTCAGAAACGATTTGAGTGATTGCATCAATCGTCCCTTGGGGTCAGCTGCCAGGTATTGCTCAATCCCTTCCGGCCCGCTCCACGACTTCAGCGTGTTCACGGCGCCTTCCTTCACGCGCTCCAAATACAAGAGTGATCGGTACGCATCCGTCAGTTCGCCCATGTACGAAAATTGCGCAAGCTCCACTTCACCCGAGCTCTTGGCCAGAGCAATCGAGCTATTGGTGGTCCCAAAGTCAATTCCAATACTTTTTGATTTCATTGGTTAAATGGGCAGAGCGGGTCGTCTTATAATTGGCGAAGAAGTTGCTGGACGTGACTTGGCCTGGTTATTCCAATTTTGCTCCAAGATTTTGGGTCGAAGGCGGTTCCGAGTCGCGGGTCGAATTCACGCTACCCACTCCAATTTTAGCCTCTTGCGCTTTTTTGCACAGTCGAGAAGGTAAAGGTCGATCAACTTTTGGTAAGGCAGTCCCGTCTCATCCGCCAGCGCCTTAAAATAGTCAACGACTTGCGGACTTAAATTGATTCCCACGGCTTGCTTTTTGCCCGTGTAGGGATTTTTAAGTTCCTTCATTTTGGAAAAATTATATTCCTTCTTCATAAAATAGAAACTCCTTCTTGGTCATTTTTCGCGCGGAAATAATCCGAACGACCAAATCGGATTCCTTATAGCAGTGAACCACGACAAGAGGTCTTGCCATGGAACTTATCCCGATGAGGATAAAACGCTCCTCGTCCACCGAGTGTTCGGATCATGGAAGAGGTGCGCGTGTGGATCGCGGAAGGCGCTCTGAGCCTCTTCAAACCACACTCCATGCTTTCTCCGGTTCCCTCAATTTTTCCTTTCGTCCCACTCGAAGCGGAGCATATCTAGATATTATCTAGATGCAATGTAGATTGCAAGTGCGGGGGCGGTAAGCATTTCTTGAGAATCTCAATCAAAAGAAGTTGGTGGACGTGACAGGGTTCGAACCTGCGACCCCCTGCTTGCAAAGCAGGTGCTCTCCCAGCTGAGCTACACGCCCCTCGTTTCCATCATCCTATTGATCAGTATACCAGTTGCCGGAGATTTTCGAGTAACGACAAACAGCCCTTTTCTTGGAACATTTGGAACAACTTCCCTCGGCAAAACAAAACCGTAGCCGACCCGTTCGGCTTCTGCGAGCCTAGTTGGCAGGTCTTCTTTAAGCGCAGAGTACAGTTCACCCATCTCCTTCGGCTTGTGTGCGAGCCAGAACTTCCGCAGGTCTTCTTGGCACCTCTGGGTTGGTGCCCGCAGCCAAGAATTGCGGAACCGCTTGAAGCTGTGCCAGCCCATCCCTGCCTCGTACAGCCCGAGCCTTGCGAGTCTCTGGTCGAGCCAATCTTCAGCGAGATTACCATACAGGTAGGGAGTGCCGTTCTTCGTCTGCAAGATGAGTCCGCACCTTCCTGCCACGAACTTCCGCAAATATTCGGCGACATCGGATTGTAGGTCGATTTGCCGATACGATGCGTCGGTCTTTAGCTTCTTCTTGATGCGGGGGCAGTCCTTCATTACCTGCTGCTCGACCACGATGGTGCGACCGCCGTTGATAAAGTGCTTAGCTTCGAGAGCCAATGCCTCGCTGATTCGCATGCCCGTCGCGGCGAGCAATACGTAAAGGTATCGCTCCTCATCGGACTCCGCGCTGGTGATAAGCATGTTCACGCCATCGACTTTTTGCGCTGGGCGCTTCTGCTTGCTGTGTACCACCACAGGCAAGTCCATCACCTCGGCATTCCATTGGCGAGGATACAAGTCCTCACCATTCGGTGCCTTCTTGGATGCCACGACCTGCTTGCAATAGAGCGCGTACTTCTCGCAGGTCCGGGGCGACAAGCCTCCCGCGACCATCTTCTTCACCAACTGTTTAAGGCTGAGGTTGTCCACCATACCGAGCGGCAAGTCGCCGATCACCGGATTGATCCACTTCCTCAAAGCCCCTTGGATGGAAGTTGGGTCTTCGATGGGCTTGCGATTGCGCGTGGTGGCTTCCTGCAAATAAATCTTCGCTTGCTCTCTGAAGGTCACGCCCTCGCCCAACACCACACGATTGAACCGATCCTCGGAGTTAGCGCCGGAAGTAGTGATCACATCCTTCGCCATGCTTTTGATGACGGGTAGCGGAAGACGCTGGCTAACAAGGCAGACCTTGAGGCTTTTCTGTTGGCGCTCCTCCACGCCGGGAAGGTCGAAGCGCACACGAACACGCCACCACTTGCCTGCTTTGAACGGTTTGGAATTCTGACCTGAGCGACGAGACATGCCCTTCCTTGTCTCTCGTCGCAAAGGCTGCGCTTTTGAAGCCTCGACTCTAATACCGCTTGAAGGAATTTGCAACGCGGCGGGCTGATCTCCCGCACCTGCGAGTTTTTGTCCTTGCACCACGACGGATTCTGGGCGGAAGAACAAGATCACGCCCGCATCGGGTGGGGGGATCGAGGCGGAGATTTGAGAATACTGTTCCAAGCGGTCTGTCCTTCGGTGCTGCGCTGCGTTTGCTCATTGTGAGACCCCGTAGCTGCCCACTATCCAAATACGCACTCTGGAAGAAAACCTGAGGAATCGCTGGGGCTGGGGCGATTGCCCGCAGTTGAGCCTCAAACTCCTCAAATTGCAGAACCGTGCCCCGAAAAGGCACCAATTAGCTGCCCGCATGACAAGGTGCGCCCAGTGGGGCGTTCCATGAAGCGTTCCCCTTTGCGGTTCGCTCCGAGTCGCTGTT
>Ga0206831_1034_pt1 | contig 37874 bp, 39 predicted proteins | sample Alteio_BWOrgCont_73_FD_152876 | JGI IMG/M metagenome (GOLD analysis project Ga0206831, IMG submission 152876) | Enriched cells from forest soil in Barre Woods Harvard Forest LTER site, Petersham, Massachusetts, United States -... | ecosystem: Environmental > Terrestrial > Soil > Temperate forest >...
GCGCGATTCCGGCCCGAGCGGAGCTCCTTGTAAAAACGGCCCATGAGCGCGCCTTCGGCGGAGTCCGATACATTCCACAGCGGTGCGACGAAGGTCCTTACCCCTGCGATGGCGGCTGCTCGACGCATGCCGTACACACCATCGCTCGATGAAGGCACGCCGTCCGCCATGCGGCATTGCGAAAGCACCAGCATCTCGGAGCCCTCCAGATCGAGGGATTCGAGCTCGAGCGCGGTGAGCAGACCGTCCTGGGACGACTTCGCGCCGCGGCCGTACGCCTCTTCGAGAACGATGGCCGAAAGATTCATGGCGCGAGCGCCCGCGTCCAAGCCCGATAGCGCACAGCCGGGGCTGTAAGCGTGGCCGGCGAAGCTGCACTCCTCGTTTCCGCGAACCAGTCCGTGGCCTACGATGTGCAGCAAGACCGGCCGGTGCAATTCCTTCACCCGCTGCTCGGTGGCTTCGCCTTCGGCCAGAAGCTGTGAGCGTGGAAGGAGCGCTTGCAAGGACCGCGCTTCCGACTCGGCGCCGTCCAAGCGCTCCAGACCCTCGGCACGGAATGCGCTGGCTGTGGTCGCGCGTGGCGCAGAACGGCCTCCCGGGCTCAACGCAATCACCGGCGAGTTGAGGGTTTCAGCGTCATTGTTGGAAACCACCGCTAAATCGCGGCCAGCGGAGAGATAGCTGATTGCGAAGCGCTCGATAAGGAAGTGTCCCTGTGGGCCGGAAAGGGCGGCGAACGGCGCCAGGGTCAGCAAGCTATCGGGAGCGATGCGCAGCCGGCGCACGGTCTTGTCCTGCTCCAGTTGCGTTCGAAACGGAGCCAGCTCACGGGAAAGGTTGGCAAGCGCGTCCTGCGCGGTCCCACGGGAAGCCGCGGCCAATTGCGTTTCGCGACGCGCCAGAGACTCGCTCCAATCGTTGGCGCCGGCAATCAGATCGCGAACCGCGGAGTCGATCGGCTGTGCGGATCCGAGGTCGACCCAGCGCAGGCGGCCGGAATGATCCAACAGAAATGCCCCGTAATGTTTGTCGTAAGCGACCACTTCCACCAGCAGCTCGTCCGGCTCCAGGCGCGCGCGCATGGCATCCAATGTCACCGGTTTCGCGTCGGAAAACCCTGGAACATCGCGGCTTAGGACTGTTTCAATCGTGTCTGTCCGTTGCTTCATCTCGTGCAAGGCGGCCAAAGCTTGCTTGCCCAGCTCGGGCGTCCATTTGGTGCGAAGATCCGAGAGCAGACGATCGTAGCGGCCTTCGAGCCCGGTATCGTCTAAGCTGCAAGTTCCCGCGGCAGACGACTTGAAATCGCGATAACCCAGCGCGGTGGTGAGCGACGCTTCGCACTCCAGCATGGCCTGCCACTGGTCCAAACGCCGTCGGATGGCAGCGTCGGAATTCGCCCGCAGATTCTGGCGCCAATCGCGCACATGATCCAGAACGCGCCCTTTGCGCCGCGCCACCGCTTCGAATGCAAGAACTCGCGCTTCTGGAAATTGGTCGCCGACCTTTTGTTGGAATGCCAGCAGCGCGGGGAGTGGGTCGTCCAAATTCGCAAGTACGCCGGCTTTGGTGGTTTCCGAGCCGACGTTTAGGATATCGCTCAACACGCGGTCGTCGATCTCGAAACTGCGGCGATAGAGCGGCGCCGCCTCGGCGTACTTGCCCTGCGTCTCATAAAGACTCGCGAGATTCTTGAGGTATACCGCAAGATCGGGATGATCATCACCCTGGATGTCGCTAACGATCGCGATGGCGTGGTGCATGTTCTGCTCGGCATCGGCATATTCGTGAGCGGCTTCCTCGACCAGCCCGAGGTTCCGCAGCGCGCTGGCATAGACCGGATGATTCTTTCCAAGTCCCTGGGCCGCGACATCCAGCGCCTTCTGAACAGTCTCGCGCGCGGCTGGGAGGTCGCCACGTTTTCGTTCCGCTTCACTAAGAGCGAGCAGTGTGTTCGCGTATTCGAACGCGGGACGATTCGAAGAATTCCCATATATGTCCACCGCTTCGCGCAGCATCTTCTCGCCCTCGGCGGGATTGCGCGCGTAGACAAAGCGACCATAGTTGCGAAGCGTCGCGGCCACCAGCACGTGATTCGGTCCAAAGATTTTCTTGCGCAAATCGAGAGCAGTCTGATAGTCGGATTCAGCGCCGGCCCGGTTGCCCATGGCCTGGTAGAGGGCCGCCCGGCTATCCAGCAACTGGATATACATGGGGTGCGTTTCACTCAGGGCGCTCTTCAAGAGCGGCGCCGCTTCGTTGAATATTCTTTCAGCAGACGAATAGTTGCCAAGCGTCATCTCGATATTGGCTAAGCCCGTTTGGCTGGTGGTATAGATGGGATGCTTGGTACCGATGGTTTTTCCCAACACATCGAGCGCGGTCTCATAACCTGCCTTGGACCTTTGATACTGCCCCAAGCGCGAATAATTTCCAGAGAGATTCACCAACAGCGTTCCATACTCAGGCGGCGCGGGATTCTTGGCATCGATGCGAGATTCGTAAATAGCTCTGGCCTTTTCGAAGATGACAGCCGACTTTTCGTATTCACCTTCGCCGGTGTAGATGGAGCCGAGCGTCTCCAGCGTTTCAGCCAGTGACGGATCGTTAGGGTCCAGGATTCGCGATCGCACGGCAACGGCTTCTTCGGCCAATGCCTGCGCTTCGGGAAAGCGCCGGGTGTCGCGGAGAAAGAGCGCCATATCGTTCGCGCTCTGGGCATAGTCGTCCGAGTCAGCCCCGAGCTTCTCGCGACGCAGATCGAGGCCTTGCCGGAGAAACGTTTCGCCATCCTTGAGATTACCGGAGTTGTAGTAGAGAAAGCCGAGGCGATCGAGACTGCGGCCCCTTTGCTTGGGAGTGGAAGCCGCATCAAGGGCGAGCTTAGCTGCGTTCACCGCGCCCGGCAGATCGCCCTTCAAATAAATCTGCTCAACCTGCTGATCGAGCGCGTCCCAATCGGCCTTTTGACCTTGCATCAGCATCGGCCCGGCCATCAGCAATAGCGCGAGCGATGCAGCGTTCATGGACGCTTCAGGTTCGCGAGACGCGTTAAGTTTACTTGCGCGTTAGCGCGGCTGTAATTATCGCGCGCCTTAGCCAAATCGCCGTTTATCTCTGACATTACTCCGAGGTTGTTCAGTATCTGGGCGTGAAGATCGGGATCGATGCCCGTCTGGGACGCCGCCTGGTTGAGCGGTTTTGCGGCGCTTGCCGAATCGCCGCGCAGCAAATACAACGCGCCCAGACTGTTGAGCGTAGCGGCCTGCTCGGATGCGCTGGCCCGGGGCGGTGCGTAGAAATTGTTTGCCGCCGATTCGTAATGTTCTCGCGCGACATCGGTTGCGCCCGCTTGGTAGTCCAGCGCCGCGAGCCGTTCCAGAAGCGCTCGAGTCTCACCGGACGATCCCGCCGCGAGAGCAGTTCCCGCCAGTGCGCGCGCCTGGGTTAGATCGCCTCCAGCCGCCAGTGCATTCACCTGGCGCAAGACGGCAGCCAAGTGGATGGACGGCGGAATAGAGATGCGATCGTTCACGTGGATGGCGGATCCGCTGGCAACTTTACCCCGCGCATGATCGCGAAAGACGGTGGTGATTACGATCGGCCCGAGCTCGGTTCCTTTCGTGAGCCCGTCGAGCGAGCCCAGGTTCACCGTTGCTTCCCCATTTTCCAGCGCTGTGATCGTTCCGCTGGACTGCGGCTCACGGCTCGGCGCGCCGCCGGCGCGGAAAACCGGTGCATCAGCGGAGCGCGCGGGACTCAACTCGCTGGCCAACAGAAGGGGACGGTTGTTCCCGGCGGCCAGTGAAGGAAGAACTGCCGGCTTTGGAACATTCTTGGGAGGGATCGCCCGGGCCTGTTCGGCTGGTTCGTGAAACTGATGGGAGACGACGCTGCGCCAAACGACGATCACGAGTAGCCAGGCCGCCGCCACTGCACTGAGGGCAATCGCCCACTGCTTGCGCCGCGAAGGAGCAGCAAGGGCTGCGCGGACTGCCGGCGAACGGAGACTTGCCTCCAACGCGCCCTGCGCCACCAAGGCATCAAACAGATCGGGATCTTCCAACGCCTGGTGGGCCACCTTCCGTGCCGCGGCAGGAGACAATTCACGGGTCGCAAATTGATCGATGGTGCTATCGAGATTCGGCTTCATTGTTCACCTCGCTGCGCTTCCGGCAGAGTCGCCAAGGGGGTCCTCGGCTGCATCCGCCGTCGAACGGATTGCGCCAAGGTTCGGATGCCTCGACTGACCCATGTCGCCACGGTGTTTTCGCTGACTCCCAGCAGCTCGGCTATGTCGCCATATTTCAGCCCGTCCGCGCGCATCTTGAGCACCCGCCGATAATCGGCATCCAACGCGGGCATGCACTCGATTACGATCTGCTGGAGTTCCTTCTGGATGAGCTCGTCGAGTTGATTGAGCGCCGGGTCGGCGGGATCCAGGCGATTCCGATCCTCCTCCCCGCGCGTCCAAACCAATTCACGGCGGTAGCTGGCGCGATTGTGCTCCTCCATCACGACAAAATGCAGTACCCCGTGCAACCACGCCATGAGCTGATCGAGCGGCCAGGCCGGGGGAACCGCACCGGGCGGCAATTCTTCGCTAAAGTAATACTCAACCGCGGGTTGGGAAATCGCATTCTCGAGAGAACGCTTCAGCGCCTCCTGCGCGGCGCTTTCCGGATCTCGCGAACCCATGCGGCGGGCGCGCGCCTCCAGCGCGTTGAGCAAGCGGCGATAGTCAGTGATAGCGTCGCGCGTCTCGCTCAAGATGGCCCGGCCTCTCGCGGAAAAATCGCGATTGTTCATGCGAGAACTTCATTTTCCCTTAAATCCAGAGACCGGTGCAAACTCGTTCTCCTGTGGGCCCGCGCTAGACTGAACGGATGCTTTCCTGGTTGTTTTCCGAGCCGCTGCCGGTAGGCCAAGACGCGCCGGAGTTCACCCTTCGCGACCAGGATGGCGTTTCAGTTTCATTGGCTGGGCTGTGCGGGAAGAACGTAGTGCTGGTGTTCTATCCGGCGGATGAAACCACAGTATGCACGAAACAACTTTGCGAATTTCGCGATAACTGGGCGCTGGTCGAGTCCAAGGACGCGATGGTGCTTGGAATAAATCCAGGGAACGAAGCCAAGCACGCGCGATTCCGTGCGAATCACGGCTTCCCGTTCGGGCTGCTCGCCGATCCCGGGCAACGGGTGGGCGCGCTCTATCATGCCAAGGGGCTGATTGTGAAACGCACCGTGTACCTAGTGGGCAAGTCCGGCAAGATCCGTTATGCGCGGCGCGGGAAGCCGGTTCTAGAGGAAGTGCTGGCGGCGTCCGAGTAATCAGCTGGCCTGCGAAGCGGAGGATTTTCCTCCTCCGGCGTTGAGCGCGTCAAGAGCGGCAGCCTCGGTTGGATACAGCTTGATCACCTGCGCCAGCCGCGTAAGCTCCAACACTTCACGGACGCGCCGGTTGGCATTCGCCAGCGCGAACTGGCCGCTGGGACTCTTGGTGACGCTGGTGTAAATCCCGATTAGGAACCCGATGCCGGTGGAATCGACGTAATCGACGCCCCCGAAATCCACCAGAATCCGTACATAGCCTGAGTTCTTCAATTCCTCGGCTTTGGTGTGGAGATACAGAGAATCCTGGCCAGTCGCGAAACGCCCGTGCAGGCGAAGGACGCAGATGTCGCCGCGAAATTCAAATTCGACGAGCATGCTTGTCATCGTACTACAGAATGCTCACGATGAGCCAGATTTGCGGGTTGTATGTATCGTTAGACGCCGGCTTGCTTGTCGGCGAAGGGGCCAACCAAAGGCAAAACAATCTTTTCGCCGTTGTAGGTTTTGAACATCAGGTAGAACCATAAGATAAGGCCGGTGAAAAAGAGCGCCAGGTGCAGGACGATGGAGACGAAGGTGCCGAGAAACGGAATTACGTGAAACGCGAGCGAGACGATCGACACGACGATATACACTGCAAACCAGGCAATGTTGAGAAAGATGGACTGGAAGGCGTGGAAGCGGATGGTCCGGTTTTGGTTATAGGGAGTGAGCACCAGGAACAGAATCCCGGTGATGAAGCCCACCAAATAGCAGAGTGCTCCGGCCAAATTGTCGTTCATGGCGACGCCCGTAGCCACCTGCGGCAAAGGAGTCACTCCAACGGGAGCAGCCTCAGGCGGGTTCACACCAGCGCCCGGAGCCGCACCGCCTCCCACCGCGCCGACTGGCGTGCCGCACTTCTGACAATATCTTCCTTCAACAGCCGCACCGCAATTTGCGCAAAAGGCCATTCTTGATCGCTCCGTTGACTCACTTTATCCGAAGTCGCCCGGATTGGCAAGAGCTTACGCGCCGTTACTACACTTTACACGCTAAGAGCTTAACCTTAGCTGGAACCCTTCGTCCAATGAGGTAGGAGTAACAAACACATGAAACCCTTCAGAAACAAATTCGCCGCCTGGACGGCCGTTGCAGTTCTAGGAGCCAGCACCAGCTTGTTTGCGGCCGAGACCTCGCCATCCGGCGGCCACAGACATGGCCGGCATGGCGCGTTCTTATCGAGTCTTAATCTGACGCCTGCGCAGCAGGCTCAGGAGAAATCGATTTTCCAGGAAGCCCGGCAGTCCGCTCAGCCGGTGAGGCAGCAGTTGCGGCAGACGCGCCAGTCGCTATGGGCCGCAGTCCAAGCCAATAACACGGCGCAGATCCAACAATTGGCGGCTACGCGGGGTAGCGAGCTAGGTCAGCTGATGGCGATCCGTAGCACGGCGATGGCGAAAGTCTATCAGACGCTGACGCCAGACCAACAGCAGAAGCTGAACGAGCTGCGAGAGGCGCGACATGCGAAGCATCAGGCGCCAGCGGCCGAGCAGAATTAACTGAGCAGCTGGTGATGCGGTAGAATCGTTGGGCCGTCTGACGATTCTACTGCTTGTTCTTGCGATCGCCGCTGTTCTCGTTCTTGCTGGAACCATTTACCAGATGGCCGGAACGGCTGCCGATCGGCGCCGCTATCCCCCGCCGGGCCGGATGATCGATGTTGGCGGCTCTCGGTTGCACCTGATCGAGAGCGGCACGAATGGACCGCCGGTGATTTTCGAATCCGGCATCTCGGCCACATGCCTCAATTGGACCCAAGTTCGCTCCGAAGTCGTAAGCTTTGCTCGTGCCTACGCTTATGACCGAGCCTGGCTGGGTTGGAGTGATCCAGCAAGCTCGACGCGAACGACCTCGAACATCGTTGAAGAGCTGCACGCGCTACTCAATGCCGCCGATCTTCCCGCGCCCTACATTCTGGTGGGGCACTCCTTCGGCGGGATGTTGGTGCGTGCTTACGCAGCCAAATATCCGCAACAGGTCGCGGGCTTGGTTTTAGTAGATCCGTTATCTCCGGGCGAGTGGCTGAACATCCCACCTGCGCAGGCCCGAACGCTGGGGCTAGGTGTGAAGCTGGCGAGGCGAGGGGCCCTGCTGGCGCGAATCGGCGTGGTGCGGGCGTCACTGGCGTTGTTGATGGGTGGTGGGCGGCGGGTCCCAAAGGTAATTGCCAAGCTGAGCAGCGGGCGCGGCCAATCGGTAGTCTCGCGGCTGGTGGGCGAGGTGAGTAAAATGCCGCCCGAAACCTGGCCTATGGTGCGGGCGCACTGGTGCCAGGTGAAAAGCTTCCGGGGGCTAGCGGCGTATCTGGAATCGCTTCCGGCCAGCGCCGCCGAAGCGCACGCGCTGGTGGAACCATCCAACCTTCCCGTGATCGTGCTGTCCGCGGGCAGCGCGACTGCCGAACAATTGAAGGAACGCGATACATTAGCGCGCCGCTCTCCGCATGGTCAGCACATCATTGCGGCGAAGAGCGGCCACTGGATACAACTCGACGAATCGGAGCTAGTGGTTCAAGCGATCCTCGAAATGGTTCGCTTGCCCAGCTCTCGTTGATCAGGCTTTCTTAATCAATTCGACGTCGGCGTGGATGTGCACTTCGTCACTGAGCATGAAGCCGCCAGTTTCGAGCGGGGCGTTGAACGATAGCCCGAAATCGCTGCGCTTGATGGTCGTCTCCGCGGAGGCTCCGCTGCGTAGGTTGCCCCACGGGTCTTTGGCTTCAGCCGGCGCGCTTTCTACGTCCAGCGTGATTTCCTTCGTAACGCCTCGAAGTGTTAAATCACCGGTGACCTTCCACTGGTACTTGCCATCCGGGACCACGCGCTTGGAAACAAAGTTGATCGTGGGATATTTCTCGACGTCGAAGAAATCGCCGGCTTTCACGTGCGCATCGCGCTTCACGTCGTGCGTATGAAGCGTGGTGGCGTCGATACTGGCGTCAATCTTCGTATTGGCCGGGTTAACGGGGTCGAAAATCACAGTCCCGGTGACGCCGCTGAATCCTCCTCGAAAATAGGCGACCATCAGGTGCCGAATCTTGAAGCCGGCGCCGGAGTGGGCCGGGTCAATCGTATAAGTGACGGCAGATGCCGCGGTGGGGGCGGTGCTCATTATGAAGTTCTCCTTTTTCGCGGACGACACGCCCGCAGCTTTTCTTTGATGCATCTGTCCGGCGGACTGATGCAGCCCATTCTGGGGCAGGAACTGCCGCGTATCGGCGTCCTCATGTAGTTTACAACGGACCGAGCGACATGAGCTTTAGAGAGTTTTATGGCAAGGTAAACGCAACCAACGAGTCGGTGGCCACAATGGCGACGTATTGCTTGCCATTTTTGCCCTGATACGTGATCGGGTTGGCGTTGGCCCGCCGATCGAGCTTGGTGACCCACAGTTGTTTGCCGGTCTTTGCCTCGATAGCGCGGAAGCGGTTGTCGTCGGTTGAGCCGACGAACAAAACGCCACCGGCAGTGACGATCGCTCCTGCCAGTGCGGGACGTCCCGTGTTCTGCTTAGCTTCCGGAACACCTTCGGTGATACCGAGCGGGATCTGCCATGCGAATTCTCCCGTCACTGTATTAACCGCAATCAGACGTCCCCAAGGTGGTTTCTGGCACGGCCAAGCAGTTCCGCCGATTCGCACTTCGAAGTTTCCCCGACCTGGGCCGTTGCCATCCAGCGTGGTCCGATCGTAAGGAACAGGCGAACCATCGGGTGTCTTCTCCATCCATCCGAGCGCACCTTCGTCCTGCGATACCACGAATGCGTAGGCCGTGTTTGGATCCCAAGCGATCCCACCCCAATTGGCGCCTCCCAGGCCGCCCGGAAACACAAGCGAACTTTTTACAGGCGCACCGTCCGCGCGATAGCCCCAGGTGGTGTATGGGCCTGCGTTATTTACTCCGCCATTTTTCGCGATTAAGTCCTTGCAAGCCTGGACGTGCTCCGCACTCGTATCGTCGGCGGTGACAAGGTCCTCGGCGCGATAGCTGTCGCGCGCAATCGGAGGAGGTTTCAGCGGGAATGGCTGCGTCGGAAAGGCCAGCTCTCCTGGAACATCGCTCTTGGGGACCGGGCGCTCTTCAACTCCGAAAATCGGCTGACCCGTTTCGCGATTGAGAATGTACATGTAGCCGGACTTGGTGGTCAATGCCAGCGCGGGAATTGTCTTTCCTCCGCGTGTAATGTCGAACAGCGTGGGCGGCGCGGGCGGATCGTGGTCCCAGAGATCGTGATGAATGCTTTGAAAGTGCCACTTGTACTTGCCTGTCTGCGCATCGACGGCAACGACCGAATTCCCGTACAGGTTCGCGCCCTTGCGGTCGCCGCCGTAAAAGTCGCTCGCGGGCGACGCCAACGGCAAAAAGACCAAACCGCGCTGCTCGTCCACGGTGAAATAAAACGGCCAGGCATTGACGCCCGAGCGGTCTTTCCAACTTTCGCCTTCCCAGCTATCGTGTCCCGGCTGGCCGGGTTGCGCTACAGAACTGAACTCCCACAGCTTCGCACCAGTTCGCGCATCGAAAGCACGTGCGTTTCCGGGCGCACCGATCGGACCGGCCGGCGTATTTGCACCCACCACGAGAACATTTTTGTAAATCAGTGGGACCGAGTTATACGGCACCACCATGTCCAATTCGCCTTCCTTGCCGAAACCGGGATCGAGCTTGCCCGTGTTCGCGTTCAGCGCGATCAGCCTGCGTCCGACCGTGAAGAGAATGCGCGGCGGATTGCTCTTATCGCCTGCCCAATACGCAACGCCGCGACGCGACGGCGCGCCTCCCGTGACCGAATACTCCCAGATTTTCTTGCCCGATTCGGGCTCCAAAGCCACCACGCGATCGGCGGCGGGCATATACATAACGCCATTCACCACGATCGGCGTGGCTTCGGAATTGGGCCCGCCTCGGCCGCGACCCGCGCCACTTTGAGGCGCCGGTGGTGTATCGGACTGCAGACGATAGGTCCAGGCCTGAGCAAGTCCACCGACGTTCTGAACCGTGATGTTGGCTAGTGGCGAATAGCCTGTGCCGGACGTGTCGTGCCGGTAGAGTGGCCAGTCGCCATTGACGGCTTTGGCAGGCTGGGCTCCAAGCGACGGCACGACGATCGTTGTGAAAACGATGGCAGCAGCCAACAGGCTTGCACATGTGCGGCGCATATCAGCCACCCGCTTTCGGCAAGACAAAAATTTGGCGAGCGCAGCTTTTTTCTTTGACGTGCAAGCGGCGTGGACCAGCGAGCAGCTGATTGGTCTTCGGGTAGCCCTTCGCAAAAACCGATAGTTCATAATTGGCCTCGGGCAGACCATCGAACAGAAACCGGCCGCCAGTGTCCGACTCGGCGTAGCGAGTCAGTTTATCCGATTTTAGTTGAAGAATCACTCCGGCAATCGGTGAGCCGATCGCGGCGGGTTCGTGCAGGGGGTCAATCGCAAGCTGGCTCTTCCGATCGCTGGTGGCGAATCCTTCAAGCCTAGACGAAGCCTCGGGCTGATTCTTGTAGAAATAGAGATAAGCCAGATCTTCGCCAGCTTCCGATAGCCGCTTGGTCCGCATACAGATGCTGGTGAAGAAATAATCCGCGCCCTCTTCGTCGTTCGCATAGACCAAATATGTCTCGCCGATCTGGAAATCATAACCACAATCGCCGGAGGTGGTGAAGACATCTAAGAAATTGGCGTTTTTCTTCGCCTTGTATCCCGCATCGTCGTCGTCATCTCCCTGCTTAAAGAGACTTCTCACCTTCAGGTGGACTCGCATACCGCGATCGAGCGACGAATAAAACATGGATGTCATTTGTTGAATCGTATCCGCAGATTGCACCTGCTTCTTTTCTCTCTCATCCATCCCCGGAAACATCGCGAGATAGGTATCTTTGACCTGGCGTAATGATTCGGCCGAAGGGTGCTCCTGGGCTTTGATAAATGCGTCGTTCAACGACTGTAGAGCGGACTGATTCGCCCCATACCACCGATTGAGAGAGATCGGCTCAATGGATTCGACGGTACCAATGAATACCAGATAGCTTACTTTCACTTCTTTGCAGGTTGCGAACGATGCCTCGCATTCGCAAGCGCTCAGCACCATGGAAGAAACCCATAAGATCGCGAGCGCACGAAGCGTCACATTAGAACCTCAGTCTTAATTCTACCCAGGCCCTGCGCGGAGCGCCCGGCGCGAAGAACGTCGCGCTTTCAGAAGGCGCGTTTCCGGCATAGGGTCCGTTGGCGTAGGCCGGGAACGGCAAGGTTTGAAAAGCGCCCTGGGCCGTCAATGTCGTACCCGAGAGCCACGCCGCCGTGTAGTATTCATGGTTGAAGAGATTATCGATCTGAACGGCCAGTTGCAAATGACGGGTGAGATCGTAGTGGGCGCGGAAGTTGGTGATTGCATAGCCTGGTGAAACACCGGGCCCCAAGTAATAGACGCCATCGGCCTTGTAAGCATTGTTCTCGTTACCTCGGGCATAAGAGCTCGACGCGATCACTTCGTTCATTTCGAACATCAATTTACGGGTAGCTTGCCAGACTGCAAAAGCTTTGCCGGTTTGTTTCGGAATGAGCGGAATGCGATTTCCTGGATGCACAGTGATGTTGCCGTCGAGCCCCGGATATCCCTGCAATGCAACACTGTTGCTGTTGTTTGCCGAGCCGTCAAGTGTTTCGAGGCTCTGGTAGGTGGCTGAGAGGAAAGTCCAATCGAAGCCCCAGGTGACCGGGCCGACGCGCCCATCGAGATCGGCGTCGAAACCCTCCCGAAGCGTTTTGGCAAAGTTCTGGAAATAGCCGGTGCCGATTTCAGGCGCGGCGATGAAGAGAATGTCGTTGTGATTCTCATCCCGGAACGCACCCACGTTCCAACTCAGATTGTGAAATCCCGTAAACTCGGGCTTCCCTCGCAACCCGGCTTCCCAGGTGTCCGTGACTACCTGCTGCAGCGGCGGATCGGATGACAGCGCGTTGGGAAGACTGCAGGGTGCGCTCGCGTCGGCGCAGCCAAGTTCGATGGACGTCGGCGCACGGCTGCCCTGGGCGAATCTCGCGTAGGCGTTCACGCTCGAGATCGGACTCCAGGTTAGCCCGACGGCGGGGTTGAAGCGCTGAAATGTATAATCACCCGTCAGCGAACCAGGTCCCGCAATCGGATTCAGCAAATCGTAATTGTTGACCGTATCGTGGTTGTAGCGCCCGGAAACCGTCAAGTTCACTTTCTTCCAAAATGTAAGAGTGTCGGCGAAAAAGAGGCTCCAGTTCGGAGCGTGACCCTTGAACCCTACTTCAGTGTTGATGAGATTGCCACTGGAGTCCACGGTGGATCCATCCTGCCAGGCGGGAACACTGATCAGGGACCAGTTCGGCAGAACGTAGGCAAAATCGGCGGTCTGGCCATACGTAATGTTGTTGCGGTCGACTGACGCTCCAGCCGCGAATTGGTTGTGTCCGGGCCCCTTCCCTCCGATCTGGGGATCGGTGATCCAGGTGAATTGTCCGGAAAACCCGTACTCGTTCTGCACCTGCTTCGAGTAGATGTTGACGCCATCGCATGTGCTGTCTGGACTGCCTCCGGGCGTGAGCGCTTCGGCAATGCAGGCCCATTTGGGAAAGGGCGTGTTCGAGATATTCGCGCCGCTGGTGGGGAAGCCGGTATAACCCGCCGCGGCAAGAACGGACAGTTCGGCCGGAGTCGGCTGATAGATGTCAGTCCCAGAAACGTCGTCGTTAAAGTTGGGATTGATGGACTCCGTGCGAATGTTCCGGTAAAAGGCATTGCCGGTGAAGGTTAGACTGTCGCTGAAGCGATGCCGGGCGATGAAATTGAACGCTGGGGAGCGGTTGGCGATGCTATCGGGAACCGAATAAGAACTGGTGTAATTGGCCTCGAGTAGCCGGTAATCCTGAACGCCGTTGCCGAGCAGCGTGTTGTAGGCGTAGTTCATGGTGAGCGCAAGATCGGTTCTGTCATTGTGCCAGCCCAGGCGCGCGAAACCCTGGCGGACATCGGAGGGCGAGGCGAAACGCCAGCCTGATTCGTGAAATCCCAGCCCCATCAAAAACCAATTGAACCCGTTGGGCTTGTTACCGCCCCACTCGCCTTCCGCCTCTTTGCGTCCGCTGCTGCCGTACAACGCGTGTCCGCCCCAACCAGGATTGGTGAGGCCGCTCTTGGTCTGGATTGAGAGCGCTCCTCCCAGCGTGTTGAGCCCGAACAGCGGGTCCGATCCAGGGATAAGCTCGACTTCTGAGATGGCATCTTTGGGAATTAGATCCCAGCTCACCACATCGCCGAACGGCTGATTTTGGCGCACAGCGTCCAGATAGACCGACAGGCCTGCCGGAGTGCCGAGCAAGGGAGATGCGGTGTAGCCGCGATAATTCACATCGGGCTGGAACGGGTTGCCCGCCAGTTCGTTGATGAAAACGCCGTTCAGTGCCCGGTTCATGAAATCGGGGAGATCGAGCGCTCCGCTGTTTTCGATATCGGTAGCGGTCGCGGTCTGAACGGGCGCCGCGATTTGGTTAATTTGGAGATCCGTTCCTGCCAGCGGCGTCTCGGAGATGACATCCACCTTGGCCGCCTGGCCGCTTAGAACCATCGTGATCGTGCGCGCGATGGGCGTGCCGGATTTGACGTCGATTTGAACGGACTGAGTGACGAAACCGTCCTTAGAAATCTCCAGCCGGTAGCGGCCGTAGGGTAAGTTTCCGAGCACGGTCATGCCCTGCGCGTCGGTTTGAAAATCACGCGCTACTTTTCCCTCGACCCTTGCCAATTTCCCCGAGGCTTGCATCGGAGCGCCGGACGGGTCCTTGATTTGCACGCGGATCTCGCCCTGAGGGCTTTGGGCGTGCAATATGAGAGCCGCAAGTAGGAGAGCAGAGGCGGTTAATAGATGTCGGGCAGGCCCGGCGATACGAGTCACTAGCGAAACCTCCTCAGGGGTTTATCGGTATGAAAGTACTTCTTGTAAGCTTCGATCCAGTTCGTTGCAAGTTCGCGTTGGGCGGTGGGCAGGTCAAGACCTCCCTGACACACCAATTCGCGCATATGATTTTCGAGTGCGTCCTTCACTTCGGCATTCCAAACCGTGGCCGAACTGGATTCGGGCCACAAATTACGAATGTCGTCCGCGCCGCCCAACGCGGGCGTGATGAGATAGTCCACCTCATACGCTCTGGGTTCGGCAGCCGGAATTCCATATTCGTTGAACACCTGGCGCTGGAGAACCACCGGGACCGCCTTGTTGTTGGCGCTTGTCTCTCTGCAAATCTCCTCCCGGCTCAGAAGGACGGTGGCGCCCGGCGTAAGGCTAGGATTGGGAACAGTCACAGCCACCATGCCCGCGGCCGGCCGACTCGGCCAAGCCTGGGAGATGACGTATGCGATCGCGAGGAGCCCGAACGCGGCTGCCCCCGCCGCCACGCGAAACCAAGGCCACCAAGATGCCGTCCGCTGAGTCTCCGCGAGTCGAGTTAGTTGTGCCTTCAGCAAAGCGCGTGAACCGTCTGCGGGAGGAATCCGCAAATCGAAGTTCTGCCGTTGGAAGCGGACAAACTCGCCAATCGCGGTTTCTATTTCCTGCTTGCGTACCCGGCACTCCCAACAGGCTGCCAGGTGCGATTCAACTCGCTCTTCCTCACGCGGTGATAGCTCGCCATCGACGGCCAGGAGCAGCTCTTGATGGGAGGGATGAGATTCTTCTGACAGCATAGATTTCACCGTTGTTTGCCAGTTCTTGCGTTTCTACCTAGATATTCCTTTCGACGCCGTTTTGTTCAGCCTTTTTTGCTCGCGGGCTTCGGCTAAAGTTGAATGAACGGTCCCATGCGAATCCTTTGGATCTTTATTTTGAGTTGTGGCTCACTGCTGTGGGGCCAATCCGCGGCCGACTGGCCGATGTACAGTCGCGATCTTGCGGGCACTCGCTATTCCCCGCTGGCTCAGATTAGCGCCCAGAATGTCTCGAAATTAACCCAGGCCTGGTCGCGCAAGCTGCGTGGCACGTCCGGCAATGCGGTGGCGGAAGTGACGCCGATCGTCGTCGATGGGGTGATGTATTTGCCCGCCAGCGACCGCATCCTCGCACTGGAAGCCGATACTGGACGGGAAATCTGGAGTTACGAGTTGCCGCCGGGACAGACGCCCGAACGCGGAGTCGCGTGGTGGCCTGGCGACCGGAGCAATCCGCCGAGACTCATTTTCACTACTGGCACGAGCGTTATGTCCAGCCCGGTCGCGGCAAAGGGAGCCGTCGAACCGGTTCACAAATTGATGGCGCTGAACGCGAAGACCGGCAAGGTCGACCCTGGTTTCGGCAACGAGGGCGAAGTGGGGCTTTCTGTTGGGTATACGGGCGTTCCTACTGTCTTTAAAAACGTTGTAGTGCTGGGAGCCGCGGTTCCGGAGCTGCCCGTGGGACCTACTGGCGACACCCGTGCCTTCGATGCCGTCACCGGCAAAAAGCTATGGGAGTTCCATTCGGTTCCCCGGCCGGGCGAAATTGGTCACGAATCGTGGCTGAACGATGGATGGAAGGGCCGGTCCGGCGTCAACGTCTGGGGTTTTTACCTCACGGTGGATGAGCAGCGCGGCATCCTTTACATGCCCTTCGGCGGCCCCGCGGGCAACTACTACGGCGGTGACCGGCCGGGTGCGGACCTGTTTGGCAATTCACTAGTCGCCGTGGACGCGCTCACCGGAAAATACAAGTGGCACTTCCAGACAGTCCATCACGATATCTGGGATTCGGATTTGCCGCCCGCGCCGGGGCTCGTCGACATCGTCAAGGATGGAAAGAAAATCCCGGCGCTGGCGCAGGTCGGGAAAACCGGCTGGATGTTCATCCTGGATCGCGTTACGGGGAAACCGGTGTTCGGAGTCGAGGAACGGCCCGTGCCCAAAGGCGACGTGCCCGGCGAATGGTACTCTCCCACGCAGCCTTTTCCATTGAAGCCTCCGCCGCTGGCAAGAGTCGCTTTCAGCAAAGAAGACATCGTCACTGCGCAAGACACCACACCCGAGCATGCCAAAGCTTGCCAGGAACTCTACGAAAAGGAAGGCGGACTGTTCAATGATGGACCCTTCACGCCGTGGCCGTATCACGAAGCGGGGAGTCCATCGAAGAGCGCGATCCAATTTCCCGGCATGACCGGCGGCGTCAATTGGGGAGGCACGGCGACAGATCCTAAGTCGGGATACGTGTTCATGCAAACTCACGACAACTCGCTGGTGGGCTGGATGGAGAAGATCCAACCCGGAGCCTATTACGGCCGCGGTACAGAGGGGTCGAATCTGCCGTTCGATCGGGGCAGCATCGTGGGACCCGGCCCCTATCACAGCTTCAGCGTTACGATGACAGGCATCGACGGCCAGGTCGGCGTGTGGCCCTGCCAAAAGCCGCCGTGGGCGCGTCTCATCGCGGTGAACGCGAACACCGGCGACATCGCGTGGCAAGTTCCGCTCGGCTTGGTGGAAGGGCTTCCCGAGGGCAAGCAAAACGCTGGCGCGGCCGGCAGCGCGGGGCCTATCGTCACAGCGGGCGGGCTGATATTCATCGGCGCGACAACGGATCGTCGCTTCCGCGCCTTCGACTCGAAAACAGGCAAGGAACTGTGGGTCGCCAAACTCGACAAGAACGTCAATGCGAATCCGATGACCTTTCAAGGTCGCAATGACAAGCAGTATGTTGCGGTGGTGGCGACGGATTCCTTGGTTGTGTTCGCGTTGCCCTGACGGAGAACATTTATGCGAAAAATGATTTGGATGAGGCGAAATCGGCTCACAGTAGTGACGCTCGTGGTGGTCTGGGCCGTCCAGGCGCAACAGCCCACGCGTGTCGACACCAACGCTGTGAAGAACGCCGCGAAAAATGGCGACGAGTGGGTGACTTACGGCCGCGATTACGCCGAGACGCACTATAGTCCCCTCAGGCAGATTGACACTACAAACGTGAGCCGGCTTGGTCTGGCGTGGTCGTGGGAGACCGAATCGCCCACCGGTGGAAGAGTGGAGGGGACGCCCCTGATGTCGAACGGCGTGCTGTTCGGAAGCCTGGCCTGGGACGTGTTGTTCGCGGTGGATGCTCGGACGGGAAAAATGAAATGGCGCTGGGATCCGGAGATCGAACGCAAGCATATCTCAGAAATTTGTTGCGGCCCCGTGAATCGCGGTGTGGCGCTCTACAACGGCAAGGTGTACGCCGGCCTTCTGGATGGCCGCCTGGCCGCGCTCGACCAGGAAACAGGGAAACTCCTATGGACCGTGCAAACCACCGACAACCCTGGCACCATTCTCACCTCCGCGGTACGGGTGGTGAAAGGGAAAGTGATTGTCGGAACCAGCGGCGCCGAGCAAGCCGTGCGCGGTTACTTCTCCGCCTATGACGCTGAGACCGGCAAGATGGCATGGCGTTTCTACACCGTCCCCGGCGATCCGTCCAAGCCTTTCGAGCATCCTGAACTCGCCATGGCGGCCAAAACCTGGACGGGCGAGTGGTGGAAGATGGGCGGCGGCGGCACGGTGTGGGACTCGATGGCTTATGATTCCGACGGTGACATTTTGTACATCGGAGCGGGTAATGGCGGGCCCTGGGATCGCAACATTCGCAGTCCGCAAGGTGGGGACAATTTGTTCCTCGGATCGATTATCGCCGTAAAGCCGGAAACCGGGAAGATGGTCTGGTATTTCCAGGAAACTCCGGGGGACCAGTGGGACTATACGTCGACCCAGCCGATGGTTCTGGCAGATCTCACCATCAACGGCCAGCAGCGCAAGGTTCTTCTGCACGCCCCCAAGAACGGATTCTTCTATGTGCTCGACCGCATCACGGGTGAATTCATCTCGGGAGATAAGTACGTCAAGCGGCTGACCTGGGCGACGGGACTCGACAAGAATGGCCGACCGATCGAGGCTGAGGGGGCACGCTTTAAAGACGAGCCGGTATTGTTGTCGCCCGGTCCTGGCGGTGCGCACAATTGGCAGCCGATGTCATTCAATCCGACGAATGGATTGGTCTACATTCCCGGCCAGGAAAGCAGCGGAACGTACGTCCCGGACCCGAATTTCGTCTTTCACTATGGCTACCGAAACCTCGGAATGGCGATGGCATTGCCCGGACAGCGCCGACCCGATGGCCAAATCGCTCCCATTTCTGCTCCGGCCACTCCACCGAAACCGGCGAAGGAACCCGCAGGCGCCGAGAATCAGCCCAAGGCTAGTGGCGGGTTCCTGCTCGCATGGGATCCAGTCAATCGGAAAGAGCGCTGGCGCATCACGAATGCCGGAGGCTTCGGAGGAGGGGGAACGCTCGCCACGGCAGGCAATTTGGTGTTCCACGGATCGATCGCGTATAACGCCGAGACTGGTGAGAAGTTGTGGGATGGTAATATCGGCGGCCTTCCGGTGACGCCGATCACTTATATGCTGGATGGCAAGCAGTACGTGACACTCTTGGGCCGGGCATACCCGGGCAATCGCCTATTCACTTTTGTTTTGGACGGCAAAGCGCCGATGCCGCCATTGCCGGAGACAACACAGCCTTAGCACCCTCGAGGTCACACTCAGCGAACGCCGATGAAACCCGAGGAGTTGAAGCAGTGCCTGGAAGAAGCGTTTGGTAGCCTTGAACCTCCGGAATTCGACGACTTGACGACATTTTTCGGTGTAGATCGCGATTTTGAGGAAGCGGTAAAGACCGGAACTGCCAAGGCACGACGATGGCAAGAACTTCGCCCGTTGAAGCGATACTTGGTGACCTCACTATGCCTCCACCTTCTCACAGGGGAAGCTCGTCAGTATTACCTTCCCGACTACCTGTACGCAATGACAGATCCGGAAGACATATGGCGATATCTAGGCTCCGTCCTCAGCACACTCTGGTATGAGGACGAGTACGGCGACCCACTCGTGCACAATCAGGACTTGCGCGGGCAGTGGGAGGAACTTGCAGCCCTCTTGACGGACGCGCAAAAATGATGCATTGCGCATTGCCTAGCCGAAATCCTCAACATCGCCGATTCAATCGAAGAGTGTGCGGAAGTGCATATGGAAACGGTTCGCATCGAGTACATGCTGAAAAAATACTGGAGCGCCTGGCTATAGTCGATGGTGGGCTGTCTTTCGCTATCCGGCTTTTCACCCTAAGGCAGAGCGAAAACTACCAGGCCTTGTCCGCCGGGAGCGGACGCACCGCCGCGGCCCGCCCCACCCACAGCCGCCACGATCGCTACATATTGTTTGCCATTCTTCCCCTGGTACGTGATCGGAATGGCGCTGGCCGTGTAGTCGAGTTTAGTGACCCAGAGTTCCTTGCCGGTTTTCGAGTCGAACGCGCGGAAGCGGCTGTCACTGGTCGCTCCGACGAACACGAGTCCACCGGCGGTAGCGATCGGCCCCGCGCTGTTCTGGGCGCCGGTGTTGCGCTTGCCTTCGGGGAGTGAATCGGTGACGCCCAGTGGTACTTCCCAGGCGAAATCGCCCGTGCTCGCGTTCACCGCGATCAGGCGTCCCCATGGCGGTTTGAAGCAAGGCCAGTTGCCAATGGTGCGGCCGCTGGCGTCGTGTACTTGTGCGCTAAAGAAGCCAAGCCCGGACGGAGCAGCGCGTATATAGGGCATCAGGCCCTGCGGATTGCCAGGCGTGTAACGCGGATTGTCCTCCATCCATCCAACCAGTGGGCTGTCTTTGGTGTTGACGAAAATATACCCGAGCTTGGGATCGGTCGCCGTGCCGCCCCAGTTGGCCCCGCCCGTGGCACCTGGAAAAACAATCGCGGGTTTCGTGGTTGCGCCCGCCGCGTGATATGGAAATGTCGTGAATGGCCCGGCGTTATAGAGGCCGCCGAATTTATCCCACAGCTCCTGGCACGCTTTGACATGCTCGGGCGTTGTGTCGTCGCCCGTCACGATGTCGTCGTGCGAGAAACTGACTCGCGAAATCGGCGGCGGCTTCAACGGGAAAGGCTGCGTGGGGTAGCTGGCTTCGCCGGGAACGTTGCTCTTGTCCACGGGACGTTCTTCTACACCGAATATCGGCTTGCCGGTGACACGATCCAGAATGAACATGTACCCGGACTTCGTCACCTGGACCAGAGCCTGAATTTTCTTTCCGTTTCGAACGATGTCGATCAATCCAGGCGCCGGAGGCAGATTGTAATCCCAAAGCTCGTGGTGAACGGTCTGAAAATACCATTTCATCTTTCCAGTGTTTAGATCCAATGCCACCAAAGCATTGCCGAACAGGTCGGCTCCCGGACGATCGCCACCGTAAAAGTTCGCGCCGGGACCGCTCACGGGCTCATACACAATGTCATGTTCTTCATCCACGGTGAGAGCGAAAGCCCACACGTTGTTTCCCGTGCGGTTCTTCCAACTGTCATTCGCCCAAGTGTCGTTGCCAACCTCGCCCGGATGAGGGAAGGTATGGAAGGTCCAGAGTTCTTTGCCCGTACGGACGTCGTAGCCATGCGCGTCGGGGATCTGGCCGCCGGCCTGATCGAGTTGCGGCCCGATGTGACGCTCGCCAGGTCCGTAAAAGTTAGTGCCGATCAGGAGCATGTTCTTGTAGATGGTGGGCGCGCACCGTCGTAGGGAACCACAAGCGGTACTTCACCTTCGTCGCCGAAGCCCGGATCAACTTTGCCGGTGCGCGCATTCAGAGCCATCATCTTGCGTGCGGTCGTGAATATGATGCGCGGAGGATTGTTGCGGTCTCCAGGCCAGTACGCCAGACCTCGAAACGAAGCCAGCCCGCCCTGCAGTTCGTAGGTCCAGATTTCTTTGCCCGTCTCCGGTTCAAGCGCGACAACGCGATCACCCGAAGGGAGATACATCACGCCGTTCACAACGATCGGTGTGATCTCCTGATAGAGCTCGGTGGGGCTGTCGCCGGCGATGGTTTTGCCTTCGCGGTTGAAAAGGTAAGTCCAGACCTTCGTCAGCGTGCCGACATTCGCTGTATTGATCTGCGTGAGCGGCGAATAGCGCGTGCCCGCGAGGTCCCGGTTGAACATCGGCCAGTCAGCGGCCTTTTGCGGCTCGGCCGGCCGGCACAAAAGGGCCATCAGCATCACACTGGCCAAGGTTATCCATGCGAAGCGCAAAGTCAATTCTCCTACATTCGGATCACTTAAGGGGCGGAAATGGCCTTCTCGATCCCCTCTCGAGTGCTGCTCACATTTTTCGCGCCCGCGAGAAAGGTCAGAGCCGCGACGCTTGGGCTGGCGGATGCGCCGGCATCCTTGAGGGCTTTGTCTATAGAGGCCGCCCGCAGGAATCCGCGAAGCACTTGTTCCGAGACTTGCCCGGTTGCGAAGCGGGTGACCCCTCCATCCAGGATTGTCGGCGCAAAAAATGGATGCGCCACGCCCAAACGGCTCGCCTCGGTGTAAAGGATCTCGCCCACCAGTTGCATCCGGTCCACGGAAAAGGTCTGCGAGTCTCCCAGGCCGATGATGAGCAACTTCTTAGCACCCATCGCGCCTTTCGGAGGGCTGATCAAGAGCGTCTCCCCCAGTTCACCGCGGAACAAGTTCGGTTTTCGGGCGCGGTCCAGCAGGCCCTTCAGCTTTTCATTGGTTTCGATCAGGGAGCCATGCAGCGTATTTTCGGGCGACGACCGAAATAAGCAAATCACCTGAAGATCCGTATTAGTGTCGGCCGGACCCTGCGACAGAATCTGCACCAGGATTGGACCATTTGGGACGTCGATTCGAACCGGTTGGGTCTGCGCATGAGCAATGGTCCCAGTACAAACAAACAGAAAGATCCACAGTCTTAGTCTCATCGTCGTATTTTGCGACCTTGGCCCTGCAATTGCAATCTAAACCGGCAGAAGGCGGGTCTCAAAGATGTTAGCCAGTGCAATCGCAGCGGTTTTATTGATCTTCGCGTTGTTTTTATCGATGTTGTCGTCATCTCCAAAAGAAGACACCGAGTGGAATCCTGACACAGAGGCGTGAACTTTCGTCACGTCTTTTGTCACTTGAGACATTTTGTCTCAACGAATTGGCGCGAGAGTGAAGGTCAGTAGAAAAATCACGAGCGCCGCAAGCCCTAGCGCGGCACGATTTTTATCAAGTTTGGTTGCGTCGAAAATCACAGGGTGCCGAAGTGCGAAGAAGAACAGCAGAGCGGCCCATACCCACCAGCTAGGCGAATAGAAGTAGCCTAACGGCAACAGTGCCACTACAAAAACGCGCGATAGCAGCTTGTGCCAGCGTCCCGCGAAGGCGTAGAGAATGTGCCCGCCGTCTAATTGCCCGATCGGCAACAGGTTGAGCGCGGTGGCGAGAGTTCCCACCCAAGCCGCGCGCGCGACGGGGTGGAGCAGGATGTTTTCAGGCCGGACGTGCGGAAACACCAGCCACTCTGCCATTCGTTGAATCGCCGGAACCCCGAAAATCATATCCCCACCCTCGCCAACTCCCGGAGCGACCTTAGACAAACGGATGCCCAGCATCAGGAACGGCACCAATACCGCAAATCCGGCCAGTGGTCCCGCGATTCCCACATCGAACAGGGCTTGGCGGGTGTAAATCGGCGACCGAATCCTGATGAAGGCGCCGAGCGTTCCGATGGGCGAAGGGCACGGCAGGAAATATGGAAGGCTGGCGTCGATCCCGTAGTAGCGACAAGCAAAATAATGCCCCAGTTCGTGCGCCAGCAGGATCGTCAAGAGGGTAATGGAAAATGCCAGTCCATCGACAAGAAGTCGCGGCTTATCATGCAGCGTGACGAAGACGTTGAAGTATTGCTCGAAGCGCAGCGGTTGACTCGTTTGGAAGCTGTCGGTTAGTACGACGCCGACCAGTGTCGTGGTGCAAAGCGTCAGTCCGAGCAGCAGCCAATGCAGCGCCCAACGCGCGGTTGAGATGGTGTCTCGCGGAAAAGTGAACGCGGCTCTCAACGCGTAGTTCGATGAGAGGGGAACCACGACGCTACTGCAGGGACTGCAGCTCCTTGCCGGGCTTGAATCGCACCGCCTTGCCGGGCGGGATGGCAACTTCGGCGCCAGTGCGCGGGTTGCGGCCGATGCCGGTCTTGCGAGGGCGGACGTTGAAGATGCCGAAGCCGCGCAACTCAATGCGCTCGCCGTGTGACAGGGCCCGCTTCATGCTCTCGAAAACAGTTTCGACGGCCATCTCGGCCTTGGTCTTGGTGATTCCGGTTTTGTTTACGACTTCGTTGATGATGTCGAGCTTGATCACGGTCTCCCCCTCGCGATTGAAAACCTGAACGGAGCGCGTGCGGCTTAAGCCCCGCGATTTCCTCCGCAGCCCCCAAGGAGGGAGCAAACCTCATGATAGGATTAGGGTTAGGGAGTTGTCAAGCAGATGCGGCTCCCCTTCTTCTAAGAGCCGCCGATCCTAGCGCGATGCAGCATCAGCCCAGATCCAGAGGTCCGAACCGCTGAACGATCCGGAAGACTCTTTGCGAACAACGCCGAAGCACGCCGATCACCGGCTCACCTTCAACGCCAGGTTCGGTGAATGCCATGTGGAAGGTGAATTTTATGTTTCTGTCGAGCGGCATGCCGGGGGCATCGCGAAAGAGCACGTCACCCTCTTTCAGAGGGCAGTGACGGCTAATCCATCCGGGGGAAAATCCGACTTGCATCTCCCCCTTAGAATCGATTGCCCCTGTTGCCTGGATGTGCCGCTCCACATCGAAGCGCCACAGCGCGGGGGCGATGGCGAATGGCAGTCGATGTTTGTCGATGATGTCCAATTGGTGCAAGTGCCACAGCCCGTCATCCCCGCCCTTATGGCTTGAGGGAACGGATGCCGTCCTTAGCGTTGTCAGGGATGTCCTTTGTCTTCCCATCAAACCAATTCTTATCTTTCTGAGAAACCGGTTCATGATCGGAGATTGGAGAGCCGGCGGAAGCGCTTGGCGTGTTGCCGTTGGCTCGTATGAGCGCGTAAACCAAGTAATCAGGGCAGATCGAAGGTTATGGAGCACATCGCCCACGATTAGGGCCACCTGATCAGGGACGTGCAAGGTTCGCGCGACATAATACACCGGCTCTCGCGTCAGGGGATCGATAACGCCGGAGATTCCAATGGGGTGTTGGGCGAAGAACGACCTCGTGATCGTGTGGAGCTCTTTGATGTGCTTCTCGGCCCTTTGGATCTTCAGATGTATGTTGTCGCTCATGCTCTGGCCCTATGCCACAATACCAGCTAGATCAACTTCGCCGAAAAGGCGAGTTGGCGGACACACACCTATGAGCGGAGCATCTGCTCCAGGCGGGCGTCCATTTCTTCCTCTTCGATAAATTCGCCCCGATCGGCCTGAGCAATACCCTCGCGCGCGGCAGCGCGAAAGCGGGCGTCCTCCTCAAGAAGACGCAACGCGGCATCCTTCACCAGCCGTTCGGCATCGGTACCTTCCTGGGTAGCAATCTGCGCGAGCTGCGCTTCCTGCTCCGGGGTGAAGTAGACTTCCATCGTCTTCAGAATACAGGAACCTGGACCGCTTCACTTCCCCACCAAATGCCCGGCGTCATGTTCGTTTTCCAAACAAGTTTCGTCCAAAAGGTCCGTGTCGGGCACCAGAAATAACTTCAGCTTGACGGTCCACGGCTTTGTGTATGCCTTAGGATCGTCGACGGTGACATCCACCTCCATGCGCCCGAAATTCAAGCGCCGCAACCGTTCGGTCACTTTGGCGCGGTCGGTCAAGGGACTGCCGGACCGGTCGAGCCACTGTCCGTCCCGAATGCCGTTCGTCTCGACAACTAACGCGTCGCCATCCCACTTCCCAATCGAGTATCCATTCCAGGAAGGGTTTGGGTCGACGGGCAGCGGCCGGCCGTCCAGGAAAATCTGGCGGTAGGCGGTGTCGCGTTCATGCAGGATCAAAAGCAGTCCGGGCAGCTGCACGATTTTCCGATAGAACGCGTCCGTATGTGATAGCCGGAGGAAGCCGATGGGGAGGCACTGCGTCCCGGGATCGTCTTTTCCATTCTGTTCCGAGCGCGCCTTCACCAATTCCGCTGCCCAGGGTTGATAAGGGAGACCGCCCTTAAGTCCCCAGCCGAAGTTCATGAACTCCTGGCTGATCTCCTGGTCCGGGCAGCCGCCGGGCGGACAGGGCCGGTTCTTCTCCGTGTCCCACAGTCCTGACAAATCCGGCTTTCCGTCGGCGGTCTTGGGGGCGGGCGCGGCCAGATTGGGAGAACCGTCCGGATTCCTCGGGATTCCCGCAGTCGGATAATGCAGCCACTGGGCCGATGCGAAGGCGCACGTTAGTGCCAGGAGCGCGGGCAGCGATGCCTTCCTAATAGCCATTGTCTAAGTTACGCCAAGTCTTTCCAAAAGACCGTTGTGTCGCAAAATCTTCCGTCAGGGAACAGTGCATAGTTCGGGATGATGCCGGATTTCGTCCAACCCATGCGCGAGTACAACCTTTCGGCATCTCCTCCCGTTACGGTATCTAATACGAGTAGAGTCTTGCCCGCAGACCGGCTGGCTTCCTCCACCTCTTCCATCAAACGTTTCGCAATTCCCTGCCCCCGAGCTGAGCGGTGGACCAGCAGCTTGGCGACATCGGCGCGATGCGGCTGATTGGGAGGCGTCGCGGTTATGATCTGGACCGTTCCCAGCAAATCGGAATCGAGGAAAGCCGCCAGCAAAATGCGCTCGCCACGTTCCACTCCGTCGGCGACCTTCTCGAAAAATGCCTCAGCCTCGGCCTTCGAAAGCGACGCCATAAAACTGACCGAGGCGCCCCCTGCCACACAGTCGAGTAGGACGTCTGCAAGAGCCGAGACATATTGACGTCCCTCCGCCGCCGTCAGCCGCCGGATCTCGATCATCTTAATGCCCGCTGATACCGCCCCAGGCCGAACTTAAATGATAGAAAGCCGATGGGCCGATCATTTCCACGCGCCGGATCTTGCCGTTCTCGATCAGGAACGCCTCGGTCACCAGGATGCTCGATGGCGAGTTGAAGAAGCCAAACGTATACGGCCGTCCGTCCGAAAGGATGCCCGACTTCACTGTTCCCTGATCGAAAACCACATTCGCCAAAACCACCCCGCGCTCGGCATCCACCAGCGGATAGCGGCGGTTATGAATAGCCTGAACCACGAAATAGTAGCCGAGTTTGAACTGCGACATGCAGTCCAAGGCAAAGCCGTTGATCGCGTCCTTGGGTTCGTTGGGCGGCCGGGGAACATTGGTGGTGTGGGAGCCGTTTTCAATGCGGTCGCAATCGTCGGTAAACGGATACGTGCCGGTGCCGTTGACTCCCTTGCCGTCGTTTTTCTCGAGGCCGCTGAAGTAAGCGTCCGCGATCGAAATCATCTCCGGGCGCGAGAGCCGTTGCGCGGGAGGAAGTGTCTTGAACCACATGTCCTCGGGCTTGTAGCCGGGCTTATCCAGCTCGGCGATGTTGGCCGGCCCTCCGCCGCCTTGACGAAAGTACATGCTTTCAACTTCGGTGATTCGGCCGAGTTGAATGCGGAGGCGCAGGCTCATCAGCAGCGGCTTGTCCGCTTCGTGCATAGTGCCCATGAATACCGCTTGGCCAAACTCCGGGTCGGCGAAAACGTGCTTGTAGTTACCGGGACCCTGGACGGTCTTCCAGAAGCCGTCGCCGAGCTGCAGGACCTGCTCGTTTTCCGTGTACTTGACGTCGGCGGAGAGCGGCAGCCGTTTGGGATCGTGCGCGGTCAAAGCGGCGAGATATTGATTGACCACATCCTCCAGACAAGCGCGGTTGCAGTTGAGCGGGATGGGCCCGGTGGAGGCATTGCTGTTAGAGGCTAAGATCAGAGCTACTGTGATACCGCCGAGGGCGACGAGGGTAGAGCGCATGGCCGGGTTCTCCTGGGATGGGATTCTATCAGGTCCACGAAAGTGGGATAGTGGGAGCATGGCGCGAGGCTGGGAAAGCAAGTCGGTAGAATCTCAGATCGAATCCGCCGAGGACCGCGCGGCGTTGGCGAAACTGCCTAAACTGACGTCCGAGGAAGCCGACCGTAAGCGTCAGCGCGAGAGTTTGCTATTGTCGCGCACGCGTGTGATGCACGACTTGGAAACGTCCAAGAACGTGGGTTATCGTAAGACGCTGGAGGCGGCGCTGAAACATCTGGACGACAAGCTCGCGGCGCTGGTGTAATGCTGCGCTTCGTCTGTAGCGCAATTCTCGGGTGCTGTGCGACTCTGGCGGGCTCCGTAATGGCGCAGCAATTTCACATCGATCATGTCACCGTGGCGGGCAAGAATCTGGATGCCATGGAGAAGGCGCTGAGCCAGGCTGGAATTCAGACTCAATACGGCGGACCGCATTCCAATAAAGCCACCGAGATGGCGCTCGCGAGTTTTCCCGATGGGTCATATCTTGAGCTGATCGCAATCCAACCGAAAGCCGATCCGGCCGCGCTGGCTGCGCACGAGTGGCACAAATTTATGGAAGCCGACGCCGGCCCGTGCGCCTGGGCGCTTCGTCCGGTCGATTTCGAGGCTGAGGGGGCGAGGTTACTAGTGGCCAAAGTTGCGGTAAGTGACGCGCGAAAGAATGGACGAAAACGTCCCGACGGCGTTCAACTCGATTGGGAGACGGCTCAGGTTGGGCCGACCAACGGCGGATTCTATCCGTTCCTAATTCACGATTTCACACCGCGCGACAATCGCGCCTTCCCCACCGGCAAGCCGTCCACCACCGAATGGACCGGCATCGCCAAAGTCGTGATCGCCGTTAAGGATTTGGACGCCGCGATCGCGCAATATCGGCAAGCCTACTGGCTAGACCCGCCACAGCGGCAAGAGGACGCCGAATTTGGCGCTAAGCTCGCTTGGTTTCGCGGAACGCCGGTGGTGCTGGCGGCGCCGCTTTCGCCCAAATCATGGCTGAGCGCCCGGCTCGAGAGTTTCGGCGAAGCGCCCTGCGCGTTCATTCTCGGCCGGCGAAAAGGCTCCGGCGTCGTGGCGGGGCCTGAGTCCAAATGGTTCGGACACCCGGTGTTTTGGGCCGACGCGGGACAGCTCGGCTGGCATCTCGGCTTCCAACCAAAATGAAGCTGCGCTGCCTTTTGCTGGGCTGAAACCGCGATAGCCTGCTATCCTGAAGTTGCAAGCTTTCCCGCCAGGAACATCAACTTGAAAATTGGTTTTGTAAGTCTCGGCTGCCCCAAGAACCTCGTGGATACGGAGGTGATGATGGGCGAATTGTCCGAGCGCGGGCACGAGCTGACATCGCACCCTGCCGACGCCGACGTCCTGGTTGTGAATACGTGCAGCTTCATCGATCCGGCCAAGCAGGAATCCATCGATACGATTATCGAAATGGCGGAATACAAGAAGACCGGCCGCGCGCAAAAGTTGATTGTCGCGGGATGTTTGGTGGAGCGCTATCGCGATCAGATCCGCGGCCAGCTCCCGGAAGTGGACGCGCTGATTGGCACGAACGAACTCTCTAAGATCGTGGCTTTATGCGAGGGCTTCGAGCCTGCGTCGAACGTGCCGGAACCGTACCTTTATCATGATCTGACACCGCGTGTACTCGCTACCGCGAACCATTTCGCATACATCAAGATTGCCGAAGGCTGCGATCATCCCTGCGCCTTTTGCGTGATCCCGCAGTATCGCGGCAAGTTTCGCAGCCGCCGCTTTGAATCGGTGATCGCCGAAGCCACGCGACTGTTTTCGAAAGGCGTGCGCGAGATCAATCTGATCGGCCAGGACACCACGTCCTATGGCGTGGATCTTGGGATCAAGGACGGGCTCGCGCAATTGATGGCGCGGCTCGCGCAGATTGAGACCGAGCATCAGAAGTGGATCCGGTTTCTTTATTGTTATCCGAACCGCATTACGCAACAACTGCTGGACACTATCGCCGAGCACGCCGCCTTGGTGAAGTACATCGACATGCCTTTGCAGCACGCCAGCGGGAACGTATTGAAGCGCATGAAGCGCGGGTCGCATGGCGACTTCTTCCTGAAGCTCCTGGAACAGATACGCGCGACCATTCCAGGCGTTGCGATCCGGACCAGCATGATTGTGGGCTTTCCGGGCGAGACCGAAGCCGACTTCGAGATCCTGTGTGATTTCGTGAAGGCCGCGCAGTTCGATCGGCTGGGCGTATTCTCGTATTCCGATGAAGACACCAGCGCAAGTTTCCTGCTGGACGCCAAAGTTGATGGCCGCGCGATTCACAATCGCAAGCAGAAGCTCATGGCCGTGCAGCGGCGGATTTCGAAATCCAGGAATCGCAAAATGATCGGGCGTGAAGTGGACGTCCTCATCGAAGGGCCGTCGCAGGAAACCGATCTGCTGTGGCAAGCCCGCATGTCCACGCAAGCTCCGGAGATCGACGGCTTCTGCTATGTGAACGATTTTGCGGGAGCCGAACCTCGTCGAGGCGAGATCCGCCGAATGCGAATTACTGAAGCGCACGATTACGATTTGATCGGAACGCTGGACGAACCGACCGAGGCGATCGCATTCGCTCCAGCCGTCAGCGCCTTTCCCATTCTCACTGCTGCTCGATGAAATGCCCCATTTGCAAAAAAGAGGTTCTTCCCGATAGTGCGTTCTATCCCTTCTGCAGCGAGCGCTGCAAGCTGATCGACCTTGGCAATTGGGCCAGCGAGAAGTATGTGATCTCGACACCAGTGCAGCCCGAGGATCTGGAGAACGACCGCATGAACCCCCGCCAAAGTCGGGATGATGATGACCTCTAGTGCCCCGCCCCGCCGGAACCCCATCGCGTTTCTGATCGGCACTTGGTTCGGCTGCGGCTACGCGCCCGTTGCGCCGGGAACGGCCGGGTCGCTCGCGGCAGTGCTCATTGCGGTCGCACTTTACTACTACGGCGGATACGGCCGCGCCACGCTGTTGCTGCTCACAGCGATTCTGCTCGCTCCGGGCATTTGGGCGGCCGGAGTTGTGGAGAAGCAAACCAATCAAACGGATCCGCACATCGTCGTGGTCGACGAAGTGCTTGGACTATGGATCACCCTGGCCGGCGCCGCAACCTTCAACTGGAGAACTTGGCTGGCGGCGTTCGCGCTGTTCCGTTTGCTGGATGTGTGGAAGCCTGCGCCAGTGCGGCAACTCGAAAGACTTCCCGGCGGCTGGGGCATTGTAGCCGATGACGTGATGGCGGGGCTTTACGGTGCGCTTGCTATATTCGTATTAGATCGTTTTCATTTATTCTCTTATGGCTTCTAAGAAGGACTCGAACGGCCGTCCGCACATCTCCACCGTAACTCCGGAGGCGGCCATCCCGGGCGGTGAATTTCAGATCCGCGGCGCGGGCTTGGCGAAGTCCGAGCGTCCGCGCGTCACCATCGGCGATCTGGAAGCGCCCATTGTGATCGGGTCCGATTCCTGCGTGATCGTGCGCGTGCCGGAGGGGGCTTCCGCGGGCGAGTTGGTGGTCGCCGCCGGTGCGCATAGCAGCCAGGCGTGGACCTGCGATGTCGGCGTCCAGATCGCCGAAAATCTTTATCCGGTCGGCAATCCGGCGGTGGATTCCTTCGGCAATATCTACGCCACCTTCAGCGGCTCGCGCGGCCAGAAGACGCCGGTCTCGGTGTACAAGATCGATCTCAACTACAACTCCAAGCCGTTTGCGAGCGAGATTATGAACGCCACCGGCCTGGCCTTCGACAAAGCGGGCGTGCTGTATATTTCCAGCCGCTACGACGGCATGATTTATCAAGCCACGTCGGCGGGGAATGTTTCGGTCTATGTGGAAGGAATGGGAGTGGCGACCGGAATCGCATTCGATCCCGACGAGAACTTGTATGTAGGCGATCGCAGCGGCACCGTCTTCAAGATCAGCCGATCGCGCCAGATTTACGTTTTCGCTACGCTTGAGCCCTCCATCGCGGCTTATCATTTCGCCTTTGGCGATGATGGCTACCTCTACGTGACCGCGCCCACCACGTCGAGCTTCGATTCCGTGCACCGCATTTCGCCAGCCGGCGAAGTGGAGACTTATTATCGCGGCTTGGGACGGCCACAAGGCTTGGCGTTAGACGCCGAGGGACGCTTGTACGTCGCAGGGTCGCTGGGCGGACAGCGTGGCGTGGTCAGATTCGATCACGACCGGAATCCGGAATTATTCCTATCCGGTCCTGGCATCGTCGGACTGGCGTTTACACCGTCGCGAGCGATGGTTGTTTCCACCAACAACGCGCTGTTTCGCGTGGACGCGGGCATTGCCGGCCGGCCTCTTCCATAAATGCCGGACGCCGAGATCATCGCGATTGGATCGGAACTGCTGACGCCGCAGCGGCTCGATACCAATTCACTTTACTTGACCGATCAGCTCAACACGCTCGGCGTGGAAGTGGTGCGTAAGACGGTGGTGGGCGACGAGCGCGAACGCCTGACCGACAGCATTCTGGGCGCGGCCGCGCGCTCCAAAATCGTGGTGCTCACCGGCGGCCTGGGCCCCACCGAAGACGATCTCACGCGCGAAGCGGTGGCCGGCGCACTGGGGCGTTCGCTTGTGTTTCATCAAGACATTTGCGATGGTATTGAAGCACGGCTGCGCCAGTTTGGACGGCTGACGATGGCGGAGATCAACCGCCGCCAAGCCTATGTCATCGAAGGCGCCGAAGTACTGCCCAACGCTCGCGGCACCGCACCGGGACAATGGATTTTGAACGACGGCGTCGCCTTCATGCTGCTTCCTGGACCGCCCATGGAAATGAAGCCGATGTTTGAAGAGCAGTGCCTGCCTCGCTTGGAACAACTTTTGCCGCCACAAGTGATTCGCACGCGCTGGCTGCGAGTGGTGGGGATAGGAGAATCCGATCTGGATCAGTTGATTTCTCCGGTGTACAAGCGGTACGCGAATCTGGTGACCACCATCCTGGCGGTTTCGGGCGAAATCCACGTGCATCTGCGCGCACGCTGCTCCACGGCGCAAGAGGCTGAAACGCTGGTGGCGCAAGCCAGCGCCGAGATCGAGCCGCTGCTGGGCGATCGCGTCTATTCGTGCAATGGCGACTCCTTGGAAAAGGTGATTGGGGATTTGCTCCGCGCTCGGCATGCGTCGCTCAGCGTGGCCGAGAGCGCAACCGGTGGCCTGCTGGGTGGAAGGATCACTGCTGTTCCATCGGCTTCCGATTATTTTCGAGGCGGGTTTGTGACGTATTCGGATCAAATGAAGATCCGGTTGCTGGGCGTTCCAGCAGCGCTGATCGCCGAGCACAGCGCAGTGAGCGAGCCCGTGGCCCAGGCCATGGCGGAGGGCGCCCGGGCGGGCACGGGATCGGACTATGCGCTATCGATCACCGGCTACGCGGGGCCGGAAGGCGAGAAGGTTGGCCTGGTGTTCATCGGCATGGCTGGGCCCCATAGCAGCGAGGTGCGGCGCGTGCAGTGGCCGGCCGATCGCGAGCGCGTGCGCGCGTTTTCCACCAACATCGCGCTCGACATGTTGCGCCGGCGCCTGCTGAGCGCACAACCGTAACCCTGCCATGCCATTCCAGGTTTTAGAAGCGGAAGCCAAAAGCATCCTCAGTGTAACCACGGGCTTCATCGCGGAGGCCGGATTCACGCATTCGTTAACGCCCGCGCGCAATTGCACCTTCGGCTGCACGTATTGCTACGTCCCCACCATGGGCATCTATGGCGGCCTGAAGAAGGAAGACTGGCGGCATTGGGGACAGTTCACTACGTTCAAGACCAATGCGCCTGAATTGCTGCGCCGCCAGTTGCGCGCCGATCAGGTGATCTATTGTTCGCCATTAGTGGATCCGTATCAGCCCGCGGAAGAGAGCCAGCAACTGATGCCGCTTGTGCTCGACGAACTCACGGCGCACCCGCCCAGGATCTGCGTGATTCAAACGCGCGGGCCGCTCATCGTACGGGACCTGGAACAGTTGCTGGAATTATCCCGGCGCACCACGCTGCGCGTCAGCTTTTCGCTGACTACGAATCGCGAGGCCGTCCGCAAACTGTACGAGCCGCATTGCGCGACGCTCGATTGCCGCCTGCAGGCGATCCGCACTTTGCGCGAGGCGGGCATCACGACATTCGCTACACTCGCGCCGCTGCTGCCGTGTGATCCCGAGGAATTGGCTGGGATCGCGCTCGACGCGACCGACCAGAACATCATCGGCGATGCCCTACATGTCCGATCCGTCAAGCCGCGCGGCGCCACCACCCGCGACGCTGCGTTCGCAATCAGCCGGAAGCACGAGTTCGCGAAGTGGCTGGATGCTGGGTTCCAGCAAGAAGTAGTCGCACGCATTGCGCGAATTGTGGGCCAAGCGGGGCGCCGATTCGCGACGGGGCCGGAAGGATTTGGATGGCTCACACAATAACCACGCATTCTGTTTTAGATCGCCTCGGCGTCGTCTCGGTCGATTCCGGAGTCGCCTCAATGAATCCAGCAACTGGAAGCGAACTCGCGCGAGTTCCTCTGGCATCGGCGGATGACTATGATCGCACCGTCGCGCGGAGCATCGAAGTATTCGAGCGCTGGCGCATGTTCCCTGCCCCCAAGCGCGGCGAAATCGTGCGCGAAGTCGGTGAGGAGCTGCGGCGCGCCAAGGACGACCTCGGAATGCTGGTCACGCTCGAAGCTGGCAAGATTCTCGCCGAGGGCAAGGGCGAAGTGCAGGAGATGATCGACATCGCCGATTTCGCCGTCGGCCTCTCGCGGCAACTCTACGGGCTCACCATCGCAAGCGAACGTTCCGAGCACCGCATGTACGAGCAGTGGCAGCCGCTCGGAGTGGTAGGCGTCATTTCGGCCTTCAATTTTCCAGTCGCCGTATGGTCGTGGAATGCGCTGCTGGCCGCGGTCTGCGGGGATTGTGTCATCTGGAAACCGTCGCTCAAAACCCCGCTGACCGCCATTGCAGTGCAAAACATTTGCGATCGCGTGCTCAAGCGGCATGGCTGGCAGGGCGTCTTCCAACTGATTATCGGCGACGATGCAACCATCGGAAAACGATTGATCGAAGACCGCCGGATTCCGCTGATCAGCGCGACCGGTTCCACTCGCATGGGGCGGATTGTGGCCGAAACAGTCGCTCGCCGGCTAGGCCGCACGTTGCTCGAACTGGGGGGCAACAATGGCGTCATCGTGATGAACGACGCTAATCTCGATCTGGCCCTCCGCGCGGTGCTGTTCGGAGCGGTGGGAACCGCCGGGCAACGGTGCACCAGTATCCGCCGGCTCTTTCTGCAGCGAGGAATAGCCCAAGAGCTGACGCGACGTCTCGAATCCGCTTACGGCCGCATCCGCATTGGAGATCCGTTGGATCAGACAACACTAATGGGCCCGCTGATCGATCCGCAGGCCGTAGAAATGATGCGCGCGGCGCTCGAAAGAATCCGGTCCGAAGGTGGCGAGATTATCTACGGAGGTGAACACATCGATGGTTGCTTCGTTCGGCCCGCGCTGGTGAAAGCTCGCGCAGACATGCCGATCGTGCAAGAAGAAGTGTTCGCGCCGATCCTCTATTTGATTGAGTTTGACACGCTCGATCAAGTCATCCAGTGGCACAATTCCGTTCCCCAAGGCCTCTCGTCGGCGATGTTCACCACCAATCTCATCTCGGCCGAAACATTCTTGAGCGCTCGCGGCAGCGACTGCGGCATTGCGAATATCAACATCGGAACCAGCGGCGCCGAGATCGGGGGAGCGTTCGGCGGAGAGAAGGATACCGGTGGCGGACGCGAATCCGGCAGCGACGCCTGGAAGGCTTATATGCGGCGGCAAACGGTGACCATCAACTGGTCCTCGGAGTTGCCACTGGCACAAGGAATCGAATTCGAGATTTAATATGGCTCGCCACGCGGCTCTGCTTTTCGCCTTTGCAAGCCTCCTTAGCGCGCAGACTCCTCTTGAAAATAAAGGCCAGCCCATGCGCGTGGTTTATGAATGCACGGCCGCCGACATCCTGGCCGCAGGATTGAGTTGTTCGGAACAAGATCCGTGCCCCGTTTACGTAGAACTTGAGAACGTGGAAGCAGTGGGCGGCAAGATCTTCGTCACTGGTAATCTTCATACACCGATGGCGACGCTTTACTCTATCCTGCTCGAGTCCGACGATGGCGGGAGCACCTGGACCGAACCGCATCCTCGCATTCACTCTTCGGGTCTCGATCAGATCCAGTTTGTCGATTTCCAAAACGGCTGGATCTCGGGGGCGAATCTGCAAGGCGCTCCGCGCGATCCATTTCTGTTGATCACAAACGACGGCGGCAAGACGTGGCGCGTGCGGCCGATATTTGAAGAAACTCGCGTGGCGGCTATTGAGCGCTTTTGGTTTGATAGCCCCACAAACGGTGCGATCGTGATCGATGCCCGCCTTGATAACGGCAAGCGTGAAGAATATAGATCTCACGACGGAGGCGAGACCTGGGACGCGCAGCAGTCCTCCACCGGACGCGCCGTGAAGGAGAAGCCGCCGGCCTGGCGCCTGCGTACCGACGCCGCCACCCACAGCTATGTCATCGAGAGGTCCGAAAATAGTCGATGGCAGAAAACGGCCAGCTTCTTGGTAAATATAGCCCTCTGCAAAGAATGACCTAAGGAATGAAAGCCAACCCCATCGAATTAGAACTGTTTCGTCATTTGCTGGTTTCCATTGCAGAAGAAATGGGCGCGGTGTTGCGCAAGACTTCGTACTCGGCAAACATCAAGGAGCGGCGCGATTATTCCTGCGCCGTGTACGACGCCGCTGGCGAAACCGTCGCGATGGGCGATCACATGCCAGTCCATTTGGGCGCCATGCCGCTCTCGGTGTGGCACGCAACGCAGGCCTTCGATCTCCAGCCCGGCGACGTCGCAATCCTGAACGATCCTTTCCGCGGCGGCACCCACTTGCCCGACATCACCGCCGTCTCCGCGGTATTTGTGAAGGGCGCCCGCAAGCCGGCATTCTTCGTGGCGAACCGGGCGCACCACGCTGACGTCGGCGGCATGAGTCCTGGATCGATGCCTCTGGCGCGCGAGATTTATCAGGAAGGAATCCGAATTCCGCCGGTGTTGTTGGCCCGCGGCGGCCGCATCGATCGCCCGTTGCTCGATCTGATTCTCGCGAATGTGCGCACGCCAATAGAGCGCGAGGGCGACCTGCTGGCCCAATGCATGGCGATCAAGCGGGGTGAACAGCGTCTGCTCGAGCTCGCAGCCAAATATGGATTGCCCACGCTACGGCGCAACATGACGGCGCTCAAGGACTACAGTGAGCGGATGATACGCTCGGCAATCCGGCGGCTTCCTTCGGGAACGTATCGCGCCGAGGATTACCTCGACAACGACGGCATCACCGAGCGGCCCGTCAGAGTCGTAGCGACAGTCAACATCCGCGGCGATCGCGCCACCGTCGATTTCACCGGCTCCGACGCACAAGTGGAAGGCTCGGTGAATGCCAACTACGCAGTCGCGGTTTCGGCGGTCACCTATGTCTTCCGCTGCTTGGTACGCGAAGACATTCCATATACGGCGGGCGTGATGCGGCCGCTCGACGTGATCGCCCCCAGTGGACTGGTAGTCAGCGCTCAGCCACCCGCCGCGATGGCCGCAGGCAACGTGGAGACATCGCAACGAATCACCGACGTCATTCTCCGTGCGCTCGCACAAGCAGCGCCCGAGTTGATTCCAGCCGCCAGTTCGGGAACCATGAACAATCTCACTTTCGGTGGCTGGGATCCTGTGCGCGGGCGCGCATCCGCTTACTACGAGACCATCGCGGGCGGCATGGGAGCATCGGCGCTGTCGGATGGCGCGAGCGCCACCCACACGCACATGACCAATAGCTGGAACACGCCGGTGGAAGCATTCGAACACTTATATCCGCTGCGCATCCGGGCCTATCGCATCCGATCGGGTTCCGGCGGAAAAGGAAAGCATCGTGGCGGCGACGGGATCGTTCGCGAGTTTGAATTTCTGACGCGAGCCGATGTGACCATCCTCTCGGACCGGCGAGAACGCGGGCCATACGGGCTATCGGGCGGCAGCGCCGGGGCGCGTGGCAAGAATTCGCTCCTGCGAGGCAAACGCGCGATCGCGATACCCGGCAAGGCTCGCTTTGAGGTGCAACCTGACGATGTGCTGCGCATCGAATCGCCCGGTGGGGGCGGCTACGGCCAGCCCGAGTGAAGCTCTGCGCCGTGTCGCCATGCGGCAAACTTGGCGGCGGCTCACGTTCCTCCATTGGCCCTACGCCCCCGATCTGATCCGCGGCTTCATTCCAGGGGGATTCGAGTTAGACACCTTTGATAACGCGGCGTGGCTCGGCCTTGTCCCATTCGAAATCCACGATTTCCGCGGTATCCCTCACTTCCCCGAAACAAATCTGCGCACCTATGTCATCGGGCCCGATGGCAGCCGCGCGGTCTGGTTCTTCTCTTTGGAGGCGGCGCGCTGGGTCGCCGTCCTGGGTGCGCGCATCGGATATCATCTGCCCTATTTCTGGGCGAAGATGAGAGTGATCGTAGAAAATGGCGCCATTCATTACCGCAGCCAGCGCCACGAGGACCAGGCAGGGGATGGCAGCGCGCGCTGACTTTACTTTT
>Ga0206831_1047_pt1 | contig 37660 bp, 27 predicted proteins | sample Alteio_BWOrgCont_73_FD_152876 | JGI IMG/M metagenome (GOLD analysis project Ga0206831, IMG submission 152876) | Enriched cells from forest soil in Barre Woods Harvard Forest LTER site, Petersham, Massachusetts, United States -... | ecosystem: Environmental > Terrestrial > Soil > Temperate forest >...
GTCAGGATTAGAGTGGGGGCAACCCCACCGAATATCTCCGTGGGGAAAATATATTTCGTTGGAAGGGGGGATCCGTTGAAACTCACAACGGAACTGGCCACGAAGTTCGTGCCCTTTACAAATAGATCGAAAAAAATTGAGCCTGCGGTAACGGTCGTCCGTCCGATCACCGAAATGGTGGGAACGGGAGCGAACACGGGGAATTCGACCGATGGCGAAGCCCCGCCGCCGGGAAGCGGACTGACTACAAACACCAGTGCAGTTCCGCTGTCGGCAATGTCGCTCCCCAGAATACTGGCATTCAGCTGCGTCGAATTCACATACGTGGTGTCTCGCAACTGGCCGCCAATATATACCGTGCTACCGGGCACAAAATATGAGCCATTGATTTGCAAAGTGAAAGCCACGCCGCTGGCCATAGTAGAAGGCGGCGAGAGCGATGAAATTACGGGCACGGGATTAACTGTGGGTGTCGGGCCATAGGCGATCAGCAATTGCGCGCCGCTGCTGGCTACCGCATCGTTAAACGGAATCGTGGAAAACCGCGTCAACGCGCCGGTGGAGGAATCAATAGACGCCGCAAAGATTTGCGCGAAGGAGGAAGCTGGCGAAGAGGATGTCCAATACGCAAAGCTCCCCGAGGGATCTACAACGACGGAGAGCGGATCGAGCCCCGTCTGAAACGGTGAACCGGGCACCGGCGTGAGCGCCCCGCTCGGGGAATTAATGGAAAAGGCGTAGATACTTCCATTGCTCGGAGTTGAAGTGGGAGCCTGGAAAGAGCTGTTGGAATTTGTGACGTACAGGAAATTCCCCGACGGATGCACGTACAGGGAGGAAGGACCATACGGCACGAAGTAGGGCGATCCCGAAATTTCAGTAAGTTTGCTTCCGTCAGGTGCAACAGCAAATACATCCGCCTGGCTGAATGTGGTGTTGATCGAATACAAGAAATTGGCGCTTGGTGACATGGCGATATGATCTGTTTCTCCAGTCACGCCCGGCTTGACGGACAGCGAGCGGGAGAGCGCTCCGCTGTTAAAATCGACGGCACAAATCAATGTCGGCGCACCCATGTTCCCTGCCGCCACCTGGCCCAGGTATGCGTAATTGCCTGCCGCGTCGAATCCCATCGATGTGATGAGCACGCCTTGCCCGAATTCCCAGGTAGTGGGAGACGATGCGGTAATCGTCAGGGCGCCGGTCACGCTATCGATCGTATATTCGTAAAGCAACTCCTCGTCCGCGCCGTTCTTGTTTGCAGTCGCGAAGGAATAAAAAAAACGCCCACCGGGGTCGACTGCGGATATGACCGGCTGGGCTCCAATGGAATAGGGCGAGCCAGGCAATTCCGTCAGACTTCCAGCAAAAGGATCGATTGAAAATCCGGTAATATCCTGCGATTGGTTGTTTATTGCGTACAGAAATCTGCCCGTGGGGTCGACCACAATCTGCTCGGGAGCCAGCCCGGCATTGAACGGCGAGCCGGGCACTTCGCTAAGGGCCCCAGTAGCGGTGTTCATGTTGAATACATGAATCGTGCCGGTCGGCACACCCTTGCCTTCCAGGAAATACAGAAACGTGGGCTGCGTAGATTGCGCCGCAAGCGGCGAAGAAAATCCCACAATCAAGAGTGACAAGAGAAATAGGATTTCAGCTGAAACCACGGTCCGCATTGGACCCTCCCGTTGAGTCGCTGTACGGGCCAATTCATGATGGCCGTCGCGATCGCGGATCAAATCCGAGAGGTAGGGAGGACCAATACTGCGCGTTTCACCCTGAATCGAGGATACCCAAGATTATCCTTCGACAGGTTCCGCGCCGGATCCGGGGGTAGACTTCCCGCGTGACAAATATCGTACTCCATCGAAGCGTCCGTCAACACTATAAAATTGGCATGAGAGATGACGAGTAACCATTGAGGAATGGAATTTGATCTATCGGATTCGCCCGGGCTTGTCAGAACACACTTTACTCTCCGCGGGGCGGCCGGAGCGCGAAGCAACATGCAGCAATAATCACATGACGGTAAGGGTCAGGGACGTGGTGTGCGTATCCATGCCGGACGTCGCGGTAACCATAATCGTATAGATACCCGCCGGAGTTCCCGTGGTTGGAATTGGCTGCCCCGTGGTCGTCGATCCCCCTCCGCTTGCGTTACAAGACGCCAGTCCCGCGGCAACAACGAGCAAGAGCAACAGTAGAAGCTGAGGAGCGAGGCGCCTCGCTCGTCGGCCCGAGTTTCCTGGCACGCATACTGAAAATGCAAATGCAAATCCCGCGAGGATCAGCAAGATCAACGCCGGCCGGGCGATTCTCGGGAACTTCGGGGCCTGCGGCACAGACGATAACGTGTGAGCGGTCGTGGCTATGGAGAGTGTTACAAACTGCGAAACAGCGCTTGGCGTGACTGTCGCTGAGGGCGAGAACGACGCCATTGTCTCGGGTGGCAGCGTGCTGGTCACCACGCTGAATGTGACTGGATTGGAATACGTGCCGTTTGAAGATCCAACCGTCAGGCTATAGGTGGCGGGAGACCCAGCAGTAACCATAGTCGAAGAAGTAGGAGCCGTCACCGTAAAATCCGTAACTCCGAACGGCAATAACGACGACGTTCCTCCACCGGGAGTTGGGTTGACCACGGAAATATTAAGCGTCCCTCCCGTAGCCAAGTCCGCGGCTAGGATACCAGTCTGGAGAAGTATGGTACTGATAAAAGTTGTTGTGCGGCTCTGTCCATTGACTTGAATGGTGGATGCCGAATTGAAATTGCTCCCATTCACACCCAGTGTGAACGCCGCGCTTCCCACAAGGGCGCTGGTGCAGGGAAGACCGGTGCACGAAAGAGAGGATTCGACCGGCACAGGATTATTCACCGGAAATGGGAAAGCATTCGATATTCCTCCGCCCGGAGCAGGATTGTTCACGGAAATATTTAGCGTGCCGGCCTGCGCCAAGTCCGACGCGAGCAGGCTCGCCTGCACGAGGCCCTGATTTACATACGTGGTCGTGCGACTCTTTCCATTGATTTGAACGCTAGAGGTCGAAGTGAACTCAACACCGGTCACATTGAGTGTGAACCCCGGGCTTCCTACAATTGCGCTGTTGGGCGTAAAGCCAAACTCGGTCGGATCAGGATTGTTCACCGTAAAAGAAACGGCTACAGAGGGATTGCTGCCCGGATTGGTTACGGTAACCAACGGCGTTCCTGCCAGTGCTACCGCACTGGCAGGTATGGTGGCTAACAATTCAGCGGGGCTTTGATAGACTGAAGTTACAGCCGTCGAGCCGAATGTTACGACCGATAACTGGGAAAAGCCTGACCCGTTAATCGTTAGAGTGAATGTCCCATTCCCCGCCGTGGTGCTCGCTGGCGAAAGGGTTCCTACAGCCGGCTGCGAATTTGCCGGGACCACGTTCAAAGGCAGGGAGGTCGATGTTCCCCCCGTGCTGCTGTCCACGCCCACCGGATTTGTGACCGAAACGTTGATTGTCGCTACGTTCAAGACGTCCGAGGACAAAATCGAAGTGGTAATCTGCGTCGCGCTGACGAAGGCAGTCGTGCGTGAAACGCCATTGATATTCACCGTGGACCCGTTGACGAAATTCGTTCCATTCACGGCCAAGGTGAATCCCGGCGAACCTGCGACCACGTTGGCTGGAACAAGTGACGAAATCGTGGGCGCCGGAAGCAGGATGCTGAAGGTTAGCGCGTTCGACGTGCCACCTCCCGGGGTCGGACTAGATACAGACACCAGCACCGAACCTACCGTGGTGATCGCCGAAGAAGGGATGACTGCTGTCAACTGCGCAGCGCTCACAAAAGCGGTCGGTTCGACCACGCCGCCAAAATTTAGCGTGGAACCCGAAACAAAATTACTGCCATTCACGGTTAACGTGAAGGATCCACTGCCTGCTACGGCGCTCGCCGGAGAGAGAGAACTTGCAGCAGGAACAGGGTTGCCGCCGCTTTGTGAAACCAAAGGAGTCAGCAGGGACAGCGTATTCTGAGCGAGACTTATCACCGCAATCTGCGCCCTGCCGGTAAGAGGATTGTCATAGGCACTCAACGCGGTTGTGGCAAGTTGTATTGGGCTTGCGCCAGCGGCAAAATTCAATTGGCTCTGGAACGTGCCATCACCGTTTCCAAGAAGAACGTTGACGGAACCGCTTGTGGCACATGAGCCGCTCGTGCACTGCGTATCCAATACCGCTATGTCCGGAATTCCATCGCCGTTGTAATCGCCCGTGGTTAACGATGTGCCCGACAAAGCGGCCGGATACTCCACGTGCGATTTAAAAGTGCCATCGCCGATTCCAATCAAGATCGAAACCGTTGCGCCCGAACCATCCAGAACGGCGAGATCAAGCTTTCCATCTCCATTGAAATCGACGGTTGCAACCGTCGTTGGATTTGTTCCCGTGGCATAGTCGACTGCAGATTTGAACGTGCCGTCCCCATTGCCAATTAAAATGGATACGGTATTCAGAAGCGGGTTTGTTACTGCAAGATCCAGAATTCCATCGCCACTAAAATCGCCTGTCACCAAACCACCCTGCGTGGAACTCTCCGTGCTGCTCGCAACTGCCGTCCCAAACGTGCCATCTCCGTTTCCGGGAACAAAATAAATAGCCGATTGTCCGGCGGTCACAAGGTCAAGATGACCGTCCCGATTGAAATCGCCCACGACGGGCTGCGGTGAGATGCTGGTTCCGGAAGGAAGCGCAGAGATGGGAGGTGAGGCTCCAAATAAGCTGAAAGGAGTAGGCGCGCTCAAGTCCACAGTCGCGTACAGACCTGAGGCCAACTGAGGATTGCTAGTACCCGTGCCGTTGCCCAAGGTAACCAAGTCAATGGAACCGTCCCCGTTAAAATCACCGGCCGCAATCGTTAGTGGTGCTACGTCCAAAGCATGTCCGTCACTTCCTACTGACTCTATGGCGCCTTCATCGCGAATACAGTCCGCTATCGTCGGGCAATCTCCATTTGAATATGCCAGAAAGGAAATTCCGGATGGAGGGTCGAACGCTGTTACTAAATCTGTTGGATCCAGGATATTGGTGTTACCGAAGGAGCCGCCTTCGAGGATTGAATTCGTATAGCCAACGGACGTAGTTGGAGTGGCAACGGAGAACAATACGGAATTGGATATCCCGCCTCCGGGAGTCGGGTTTGAGACTGTCACGAAAATGAGATTGGCAGTTGTGATGTCCGAAGCAAGAATGGCGGCCGTCAATTGCGAAGCGCTCACAAATGTGGTGACGCGCGCGCTTCCGTTCCACAGAATGGTGGCGCCATTCACGAATCCAGCGCCGTTCACAGTCAGTGTGAACGCAGGTCCGCCCGGCGCGACCGCCCCTGGAACCGTGGGATAGTTCAAGAATGGCACGGAATTATTTTGAGCCGCAAGCGTCGGGCACACTGCCGCAAGGAGCAATATGAAAATCGCCCTTTCGATAATCTTGCGCACGAGCACCTCCCGTTCAGCTGTCCGCGGGCACCAAGCAATCGCCCATCGCGGGCACGGAAGAAGCTTGGTAGATGCGCATGAACAAATATCGCGCGCGCCCGCTTGGCACGAATGGTGACAGTATCATACTAGCGGCCTCAGCGCTTCAACGAAGAGTGAAACATTCCACACGCTACGAATATATGCAATTGTGACATCCACAACACTCTTTCCCCGTTAACCAATCTGTTAAGGAAACTGCGCCGTCTGAAAGCCCCGTCCCCTTGATTCATTTTCTGGCCGCATGCACCGGACTGAACACATGCCAATGAAATTCAAAGGAGGCCTCCCGGTGTGCAATCAGATAGGAGTCGCTATGCGCGCCGGGGTACAAGTGAAATTCGTGGGGAATCTTGAGGGCAGTGAGTGTGTCGTCCAGGTCGCTGGCGCCGTGGTACAGGCCGAAATTGTCCTCCGTGCCGCAATCGAAATAAATTTTCATATTCATCAGCTCGGCTGCATTCTTGCGGGCAAGCACATAAGGGCTGTTGAGAAGCCAGAATTGCCGGTCGATGGGATTGCCGAACGTTTTGGAAAGGACTTCCGCCACCAGATTTCCCGGGGACTCGACCGCGCTCAAGGGTCTGGGCGGTTCGCGCATCATCGCAGCGCTGTGGGCGCTGACCGATCCAAACATTTCCGGATTTGCAAAAGCAATTCGCAGGGCTCCATATCCGCCCATGGAAAATCCCGTGATTCCCCGCGTGGCTCGCGCGGCTCGAATTCGATAGGTGCGTTCAATGAAGGGAATAAATTCTTGCAGGAAGAAATCGCTGTACGGCGTTTTGCCATTTCTCGAATTGATATAAAACGTATCCCACGCTTCCGGTGATACCACTATGAAATCGCCCACTTTATCGTCCCGGCGCAAATCCTGCAAAAGAGTCCACTCCCCGTTGAATGCCATCGACTGATGCGTCCCGCCAAGCCCGTGAAGCAAATACAGCACCGGATATTTTCGAGTCTTGGCATTCGGCGCGGAATAGCTGGCCGGCAAGTACACGCAATATCGCACGTCAGAATGAAGAATCGGGCTGTGCATCGCGCGGCAATCCGCGCGTTCCTGAGCGTGAGCGCCACATGCCGCCAGAAACAGCAGCAGCAAGCAACGCGCGAAGAGACCCGAACGCTGACCTTTAGGTAGGAAAGACATAATCAACTATCCGTTATTGTATGGGTGGTTGTTCGCTGGAACAAGGACACTTAGCGTGAGTATTACCCTCTTACGCAATCCTTATGTCCTGTATATGCCTTCCTAACTTTGGAAGACGCATCATCGTCTTGCAAGGCAGGAACGAACTAAGGGCCTTGTTAGTCAATGCAGTGTGAGAAGGCGCAAGGCATTGCATCTCGGCAAGGAAGTACAAAGACATCGAGAAACACCGCCGGCGCCCTTAGCAAGGAGGTTCAAGGCCATGACTATCTTTCTTGTTCTGAACGGGATGGGCCTTGTTTTCTTATTGTACGTGCTGGCCAACTTCTGGAAAGATGGGCAACGCAGTGGGAGCGATGGCCTGAGGCACACAAGTGATTTTCGGCGATGGGATGGGGCTGGCGTGGTGGTCATCACTCAGCCAATTTCTCGCGCTCCTCAGGGGGAACTCTCTGTGATACCGTTCCAGTCGCGCAGCCGGGAACTTAGTGGCGCACTGGCCGGAAATGCAGGCGGTCGTGAAGCGGTAGAAGCGCGTGTTGCACAGCTATCCGCCAGGTAAATTAGACACTGGTTCTGGCGACCGATGACGATGCACTGGGAATCCTGAAGGAGAGACAGCAATGCTGGACTCCATTTTCACGATCGCAACGCTGGCGTTTTTTGTGCTGTCTGTGTTGTACGTGAAATTCTGCGACGGAATGAGGTAGGGGAAATGCTGGATACGATCGTCTCGCTTGCGGTGTGCGCCGCTTTGCTTGCTTACCTTGTATACGCCATGCTGCGCCCGGAAAAATTCTAACCATGACAAACAACGGCTGGTTTCAAATCCTGTTCTTCCTGCTCGTCGTGCTGGCTCTCACCAAACCGCTGGGTTCCTTCATGACGCGCGTATTCAACCGCGAAAAGACGTTTCTCGATCCGCTGATGCGCCCCATCGAAAAGCTGGTGTACCGTCTGACGGGCGTGGACGAAACAAAGGAAATGCGCTGGACCGAATACGCCGGCGCCATGCTGATGTTCAGCGTCGTCACCATGGTGGTGCTGTACCTGTTGCAGCGGCTGCAAAATCATTTGCCTCTCAATCCACAAAAGCTGGCCGCCGTGGCGCCGGATTTGGCCTTCAACACCGCCGCCTCTTTTACCACAAACACCAACTGGCAAGCCTATGTGCCGGAAACGACCATGTCGTACCTGACGCAGATGGCCGGCCTGGCCTACCACAATTTTGTGTCCGCTGCGGTGGGAATCGCACTGGCCATCGCAATCGTCCGCGGCATCGCGCGCCGCGAACAAGACACCCTCGGAAATTTCTGGGTGGATATGACTCGCGCAACATTTTGGGTGCTGTTGCCCGCGTGCGTGCTGGGTGCGATGTTGTTGGTCTGGCAGGGCGTGCCGCAAAATTTCAAGCCGTACGACACCGCGCAGCTTGTCGATCCGCAATCCGTGCAGACTACCGACGCCAACGGCAAAGTGACCACGCAGATCGTCAAAGAGCAAACCATCGCGCAAGGCCCCGTGGCCTCGCAAGAAATGATCAAGGAACTGGGGACCAACGGCGGCGGTTTTTTTAATACCAACAGCGCTCACCCATTTGAAAATCCCACTCCACTCACCAATTTCTTCGAGTTGCTTTTGATTTTCGCAATTGGGTCCGCGCTGACCTATACGCTCGGTCAAATGACTGGTTCGCCGCGCCACGGCTGGGCGGTATGGTGCGCCATGGCCATCCTGTTTCTCGTAGGGATCACGGCGGCGTATTCCGCGGAAGCGAGCGGAAATCCGCTGGTTCAGAACTCCGCGAGCCATGTACAACCAGTGGGCAATATGGAGGGCAAGGAAGTTCGCTTTGGCATTGCCGACTCGGCACTGTGGGCTGTGGTGACCACCGATACCAGTTGTGGCGCGGTGAATTCCATGCACGATTCCTTCACCCCGCTCGGCGGAATGATTCCGCTCATCAATATGCTCTTGGGCGAGGTTGTCTTTGGGGGTGTTGGCGCGGGCCTCTACGGAGTGATTGTCTTCATTATTCTCTCGGTGTTCATCGCCGGGCTGATGGTGGGCCGCACGCCCGAATATCTAGGCAAGAAAATTGAAGCCTTCGACGTGAAGATGGCTATGCTCACGGTCCTGATTTATCCGTTGATGGTTTTGACTTTCACGGCTGTCTCCGTGGTTTCGCCAAAACTTGGCCTGTCGAGCCTGGCCAATGCCGGGCCGCACGGATTGTCGGAAATTTTTTACGCCTATGCGGAAGCCGGAGCGAATAACGGTTCCGCCTTCGCAGGACTCAACGCCAACACACTCTGGTACAACTCGACCATCGGCGCAACCATGCTGTTCGGCAGATTTTTCATGGTCATTCCGGTGCTGGCCATCGCCGGCAGTCTGGTACGCAAGAAACATGTTCCGGAAACTTCCGGCACATTTCCAGTGACCACGCCGCTCTTCACCGGACTGCTGATCTCCGTCATTGTCATCGTCGGCGCTCTTACTTTTTTCCCGGCGCTCAGCCTGGGCCCGATCCTCGAGCACCTGCTGATGAACGCCGGAAAGACTTTCTAAGGAAAATAAGAAAAAATGACAGCCCAGGCCAGGAAGAGCAAATCGATTTGGGACGGAGCCATCGCCCGCCGCGCCACATTGGATTCGTTCGTCAAGTTAAATCCGGTGACGCTGATGAAGAACCCGGTGATGTTCGTGGTCGAGATCGGCGCAGCGCTGCTTACCGTCGAGCTGGTGAGCCACGTGCTGCGGCATGCGCAAGGATTTGGATTTGAATTTCAAATCACCGTCTGGCTGTGGTTCACGGTGCTGTTCGCCAATTTCGCCGAAGCCATGGCCGAAGGGCGCGGAAAGGCCCAGGCCGACACGCTGCGCAAGTCGCGCACCGAAACCGTCGCCTATAAATTGAAGCCCGATGGCTGCACCGTGGAAATTTCCGGTTCCCACCTGCGCGCAGATGACGTGGTCTTGGTCAGCGCCGGACAATTTATACCCGGAGACGGCGAAGTCATCGAAGGCGTGGCCTCGGTGGATGAATCGGCCATCACCGGAGAATCCGCACCGGTAATTCGCGAATCGGGCGGCGACCGCTCGGCGGTAACGGGCGGCACGCGCGTGCTCTCCGATGAAATCAAGGTGCGCATCACTTCTAATCCCGGCGAAACGTTTCTTGACCGCATGATCAAAATGGTTGAGGGAGCTTCGCGCCAGAAGACGCCCAACGAAATCGCGCTGAACATTCTGCTCTGCGGCCTGACCATCATTTTTCTCTTGGCCGTAGCGGCCTTGCAGCCTATGGCCATTTATTCCGGCGCTCCGCAGAGCGCCTTCGTGCTGTGGTCCCTGCTGGTCTGCCTGATTCCCACCACCATTGGCGGGCTACTCTCGGCCATTGGCATCGCCGGAATTGACCGCGTGATTCAGCGCAACGTAATGGCCATGTCGGGCCGCGCAGTAGAAGCCGCGGGCGACGTGGATACGCTGCTTCTCGACAAAACGGGAACCATCACTCTGGGCAACCGCCAAGCCACGGAATTGATCCCCGCTCCCGGCGTCAGCGACGCGGAACTGGCCGACGCGGCGCAGCTGGCATCGCTTTCCGATGAAACTCCCGAAGGCCGCTCCATCGTGGTGTTGGCGAAAGAAAAATACGGATTGCGCGGGCGCCCGCTCTCCTCGATGGAGGCCACGTTCATTCCCTTCACCGCACAGACGCGCATGTCCGGCGTGGATTACGATGGCCACGCGATTCGCAAGGGCGCGCCAGACTCGATCAAGAAATACGTGCTGGATCACGGCGGCCCAATTGCCGCGAACGTGGAAGAAGATGTGCAACAGGTGGCCAGCTCGGGAGCCACTCCCCTGCTGGTGTGCATGGACAATCGCATCCTGGGAACCGTGCGCCTCAAGGACATTGTCAAGGGCGGCATGCGCGAGCGCTTCGATCACCTTCGCGCCATGGGCATTCGCACGGTGATGATCACGGGAGACAATCGGCTGACCGCCGCGGCCATCGCGCAAGAGGCCGGCGTGGACGATTTTCTGGCCGAAGCCAAGCCGGAAGACAAGCTGGCGTTGATTCGCAAGGAGCAGGCAAAGGGCAAGCTGGTGGCCATGACCGGAGATGGCACCAACGACGCACCCGCACTGGCACAAGCGGATGTGGGCCTGGCCATGAACGCAGGAACACAGGCGGCTAAGGAAGCGGGCAACATGGTGGACCTCGATTCCAACCCTACCAAGCTGATCGAAGTCGTGGAAATCGGCAAACAAATGCTGATCACCCGCGGTGCTCTGACTACCTTTTCCGTGGCCAACGACGTGGCCAAATATTTCGCCATCATTCCCGCCATGTTCGCGGGCGCCTTCCCGGTACTTCAGGCGCTCAACATCATGGGGCTGAAAACTCCTCAATCCGCCATCTTGTCGGCGGTAATCTTCAACGCGCTGATCATCGTGATCCTGGTGCCGCTGGCGCTGCGGGGCGTGCAGTACCGTCCAATGGGAGCGTCGGCGCTGCTGCGTTGGAATCTGCTGGTGTATGGTGTGGGCGGGATCGTTGCGCCATTCTTCGGCATCAAGGTAATTGATATGCTTATTACAAGCTTGCACTGGGCTTAAGGGAGAGGAATGGCGCTGAGGACACTGCAATGAAAAAACATCTCATAACTTCGATCATGATGACCGTGGTGACGACGATACTGCTGGGTCTCATCTACCCCTTCGTTGTCACCGGACTCGCGCAGTTGATCTTCCCGGCGCAGGCCAACGGCAGCCTGATCACGCGAAACGGAAAGCTCGTCGGCTCGCACCTCATTGGCCAGCCGTTTTCGTCGCCGGGATACTTTCGTTCGCGTCCCTCGGCGGCAGGCACGGGATATGACGCAGGCAACTCCAGCGGATCGAATCTCGGCCCGACAAACAAGATGCTTGTGGACCGCATGGCCGGCGACGTACAAAAAGCCCAGGCCGAAAATCCCGGCACGCCGGTTCCCATGGATCTGGTGACCACATCCGCATCGGGCCTTGACCCGCACATTTCTCCGGAGGCGGCGGCCTTCCAGGTCCCGCGAATCGCTCACGAGCGCGGCATGAGCGAAGGCGACGTGCGCGCACTCATCGAAAAACACACCGAATCGCGCCAGCTTGGTTTCCTGGGCGAGCCGCGAGTCAACGTTCTGGAACTAAACCTAGATCTTGACACCACTCATCCCATGCAAAAGTAGGACAGGCTTCAGCCTGTCTGCTTTTGACTCTTGCGAAACGGGAAGAATTCAAAAGAAGACAGGCTGAAGCCTGTCCTACTACTTCTTCTTTGGTTTGCTTGCGGCGCTGCCGGCAGGCTCGAAACGATAGCCCACCCACGGATCGGTGTGGATGTACTTGGGATGCGCGGGGTCCGGCTCGATCTTTTTGCGCAACTGGTTGATGAACACGCGCAAGTATTCGGTCTCGTCCCCGTAATCCGGCCCCCAGACGGCCTGCAGCAGGCGCCGGTGCTCCAACGGCTTGCCCTGGCTGGCCACAAGGTGGCGAAGCAGATCGAATTCCTTTGGCGTTAAGCGCACTGGACGCCCCTGCACCAGCAATTTTCTGCGCTCGAAATCAATTTCCAAATCGTTGGAAACATAAGTCGGCACAGAATCGGTGGCGGAAGTGCGCCGCAGAGCGGCGCGAATGCGCGCAAGAAGCTCTTCCATGCCAAAAGGCTTGACCACATAGTCGTCGGCCCCTGCGTCCAGCGCCAGCACCTTGTCATGTTCGGAATTTCTGACCGTCAGCATGATGACGGCAACGTCGGACTGATCGCGAATTTCACGGCAGATTTCCAGGCCGCTTCTGCCCGGCATATTGACGTCCAGCAGAATCAGGTCAGGCCGCTCCCTGCGCAATATCTCCACCGCTTCTTCCCCGCTTCGCGCTTCCAGCACGGTATAGCCATTGCTGGAGAGCGTGGTTCGCATCACGCGGCGAATCTGCGGCTCATCATCCACAACCAATACTTTCGGTGTACTCATTATGATTCCATTTTCCCCTTATGGATGGGCAAGGTAAAGGAAAACACGGACCCATGCCCTACTTGACTGATCACTCCAATCGTTCCTCCATGCGCCTCGACGATCGCCTTGGCGATGGGCAGACCCATTCCCGTGCCTTGTACGCGATAGCGCTGATCCGTTCCGCGATAAAATTTGTCAAAAATGAGGCCAAGTTCACCCTCGCCGATTCCCGGACCCTGGTCGGACACGCTGAACTGAACGAATTCATCTTTCTCTTCCGCGCTGATGGTGATGGGATGATCCGCGGAAGAATACAAATTTGCGTTTTGCACCAGATGAACGAGCACTTCCTGTGCGCGGTCGAGGTCCGCTCGGACCAGCAGGTCCGGATTTTTCACTTCAATGCGGATGGGGCGCGTTCCCAGCACACCTTTGCATACATTTAGCGCGCCTGCAATCAAATCGTGCACGCGAACCGCCTGGGGATGCAGCTTGACTTCACCGGCCTCCAGACGCGCCATTTCGGCTGCTTCGCCGACGAGGCGGTTGAGCCGGTCGCACTCCTCGTCGATGATGTGCAGCAATTCGTCCTTCTGCCCCTCATCCAATACGGTAGGGGAAAGCAGCGTGGTTACCGAAGCCTTCATGGAGGTGAGCGGGGTTCGAAAATCGTGCGTGATGGCATCCAGCAGAGCCGACTTGAGCCGCTCCCCCTCGCGTGCCGCTTCCGTTTTTCCCACCATTTCGGTGGCGTACGCGCGCTCAATGGCCACGGCAATCAGCGTGCCCATTGCTTCCAGGGATTCCCGCGATAGCACCGGGCCCGAAATACCCATACTGCCAAGTATCCGCGAACCAAGCCGCAGCGGCGTAAAACAGACGCTGTGCTCGTGATCGATCTGCATTTCTTCACGCGCTGCAACTGCTTTCAAAATATCCGCGTCCAGCTGTGGCAGATTCATTCCTGAGCGGTACACTTTCTGCTTATCCGAAAGGAATAATGCCGCCGCGCCCACCTCTAAGGTCTCCACGATTTGCCGAGGAATAGCGTTCAGCAGTTCGATGGGATTGCCCGCACTCAGCATGCGCTGGCTAAAGCGGTACAGACGCTCCACTTCATGACGCCGCTTGTTGGCTTCCGCAGCCTGATTGCGGGCGCGCGAGGAAAGATCGCTGGCCAGGACGGAAGTCGCCAGGAACGCCACCAGCGCCACCCAATTTTGCGGGTCCGCAATGGTGAAGGCGCCTACGGGCGGCAGGAAAAAATAGTTGTAAGCCAGCGTCGCCGCTACGGACATGAAAACGGAAACAGAAAGCCCCCAAACCGTGGAGACTCCGAGGATGGCAAGCAAATAAGTGAATGCCACGGTGGTTACATTGAAGCGGTGCGTGTACACATAGAAATAAGTAATGGCCAATACTGCCGCCAAGGTGGCGACGTATCTGGCGAGGGCAATGGGCAGATTCTTGTTCACAGTTCTATTCAAGCCTAGCATTTCTAGAGCGAAATGAACGAGAATATCTGACATGACCAAGACGCCGGACCAGTGGCTGGAAGAGGTTTCCCCCAAGGAACGAACCGAAGGAATCCTCAAGCTTTTTCTGGGCTACGCCCCGGGCGTGGGCAAAACATTCAGCATGTTGAGTGAAGCTATCCGCCGCCGAAGCCGCGGAGAAGACGTGGTCATTGGCATTATTGAAACGCATGGGCGAAAAGGCACCGCCGAGCTTGCCGCTCAACTCGAGTTCGTCCCCATGCGCAAAATCGAATACAAGGGAACAATCTTTGAGGAATTGGACCCCGAAGCCGTAAAAGCTAGAAATCCGGGCGTGGTACTGATTGACGAACTGGCGCACACCAACATTCCCGGAAGCAAACATCGCAAGAGGTACGAAGACGTACTGGACCTGGTGGCCGCAAAAATGGAAGTTCTTTCCACGGTCAACGTGCAGCACCTGGAAAGCATCGCCCCCACCGTCGCGGCAATCACCGGAATCAAAATTCGCGAAACAGTTCCGGACTGGGTGATGGAACACGCCAATGAAATCGTAATGGTCGATTTGACGCCCGAAGCGCTGCAGAACCGCATGAAACGTGGCGAGGTTTATCACACCGGAAAAGTGGATCAAGCGCTTAAGAATTTTTTCCGCAGGGGAAACCTGATCGCCCTTCGTGAACTTGCCCTGCGCCAGGTGGCCGAACAGGTGGACCGCAGCCTGGAATCCTACATGGATCAAAAGGATATCCAGGATCCCTGGCCGGTGCGCGAACGCATCGCGGTCTGCTTCAGCTCAAATCCACGGGCGCAGTACCTGATCGCGCGCGCCTCCCGCATGGCGCGCCGCATGGACGCGGAACTTTATGCCATCTACGTGGATATTGGCCGGGACACAAGCGATCAGGACAAGAACTCACTCAACGCCAACATTCAATTTTCGGAAAGCGTGGGCGCCAAGGTTGTGAAATTGACGGGCAAGGATGTGTCCTCGGCTGCGGCGGAGTTCGTGCGTGAAAAACATATGACCCAGGTGATCTTTGGCCGCACCGCGGTCGAAGGATGGAGAAAGTATTTGTACATGACTGCCATTCATCGCTTCCTGCGCGACGCCCCCGCGGTGGACGTGCATATCGTCACGCAAGAGCCTGATTGAAGTGGTTTGCGTGGCATAGGCTTCAGCTTGTGCGGTTTTAGGCCTTGCAAGGACTAACCCCGCACAGGCTGAAGCCTACGCCACAAAATGCACCTCGCAGGCTGTAACTGCGTGCCAGTATTCAAGAAGCTTGGCGAGTTTCCGGCCCACGGGCCGACCGTGACAATGGCAGGCAGAGCATGAAATTGTTTCCGAGGAGATTATGGCCCAATTATTCGAACCACTTTCCATTCGCGGCATCACCCTGCCAAATCGGATTGGCGTTTCCCCAATGTGCCAGTATTCCAGCGACGATGGATTCGCCAATGACTGGCATCTGGTGCATCTCGGCAGCCGCGCCATCGGCGGCGCAGGAGTAGTCTTTGTAGAAGCTACGGCCGTGACGCCCGAAGGGCGCATCACTCCCGAGGACATGGGAATTTGGAAAGATGCGCACATCGAATTCCTCGCGCGCATTGTGCGATTCATGAAATCTCAAGGGACTATCCCTGCCCTGCAGATCGCCCACGCAGGCCGCAAAGGCAGCACGCTGAGGCCCTGGTTGGGGAACGCCAAGATAGCTCCTGCCGATGGCGGCTGGGTGCCGGTGGCACCGAGCGCAGTTGCTTTCTCGGAGACCTACGCCATGCCGCAGGCACTCTTGAAGGAAGAAATTCGAGGCATTGTGGACGCCTTTGCGGCCGCCGCGCGCCGTGGCCTGGAAGCCGGCTTTCAAGTCCTTGAGATTCATGCCGCGCACGGCTACCTGGCCCACGAGTTCTTTTCTCCACTCAGCAATTTCCGCACCGACGAGTATGGCGGATCGTTCGAAAACCGCACTCGCATCGGCCGGGAAATTGTTTCCGCGGTGCGCAAGGTGTGGCCGGAAAGTCTTCCACTTTTTATTCGAATCTCGGCTACGGATTGGAAGGAAGGCGGCTGGAACCTGGACGAAGCCGTGGAACTGGCAAAACAACTGAAACCGTTGGGCGTCGATTTGGTGGATTGCTCCTCGGCGGGCCTGGTGGTGGATCAGAAAATCGCCGTTGGCCCGGGGTTTCAAGTTCCTTTCGCGGAGCGCATTCGGCGCGACGCGAACATTCTTACTGCCAGCGTTGGATTGATTGAAACGAAGGAGCAGGTCGTGGATATCCTGGCCAAAAATCAGGCCGACTTGGTTCTTATGGCTCGCGAATTCCTTCGCGATCCATATTGGCCGCTGCGTACCGCGCGCGAATTGAAACAGCCTATGAGCTGGCCCGTGCAATATATGCGCGCAGCCCCTCAGGATTCAACTGCGCGCAAGCCTCTTGAGTCCGGGGCATCCAAGGCCAAGGGAACGGTCTAATTTGTAGATCGCCTCTTCAGAGGCGGGCTGCAGCAACCGGTACAACGGCGAGTACAGCAGATCCCTCCAGTGCAGTTTCGATTCATGACCTGACGAACGCGCTAGGCGATCCTCGTCAAAACCTCTACCATAACTTGCGTGAGTAATCCCAGCGTTCATCGCCGCGTATTTACATCCACAGGCATCGTGATGGGCGGCATCCTGGCCAGTCGGCTGCTCGGCTTCTTCCGGGAGTGGGCCGTGGCCCACCAGGTGGGCTCGAACGCCATGACTGACGCCTACTACGCTGCGTTTACTCTGCCCGATTTTTTGAACTATCTAGTGGCTGGAGCATCGCTGAGCGCCACCTTCATTCCCGTCTTCGCTAAATATTCCGCCGAAGGCCGCGAGGACGAAGCCTGGCATGTTTTTTCAACGGTCATGACGTTCATGGGCGGCCTGCTGATGATTTTGATCCTGATCGGCGAAATTTTTGCGCCGCAGCTGGCGCATTTGATCGCTCCTGGATTTGCTCCGGCCGAGAACCAACGATTGATCTTCCTCACGCGCCTGATGCTCCCGGCGCAATTTTGTTTCTATCAGGGCAGTATCCTCAGCGCCGTACAATATGCCAAAGGGCGCTTTTTGATTCCCTCTCTTGCGCCGGTTGTGTACAACGTGATGATCGTGGTCGGTGGCATTTCGCTGGCGTCGCGGTATGGGATGACCGGGTTCGCCATTGGCGTGCTGGTGGGCGCGCTCCTGGGCAATTTTCTTCTGCAGGTCTATGGCGCTATTCGAGTGGACGCTCACTTTCGCCCCAATCTCAATCTGCGCCATCCGGGATTCATCCTTTTTTTGCGGCTCTCCATTCCAATCATGCTGGCGCTGTCGCTGGTGTTCACCGACGACTGGGTCATTCGCTGGTTTGGCTCCTACCTGCAACCCGCCTCGATCACCTGGCTCAGCTACGGTAAAACCCTCATGCGCGTCCCGCTGGGGGTCGTGGGACAGGGCGTGGGAGTAGCGTCATTTCCCTTTCTTGCGCAGCTTTACTCTGAGGGGAAAATCGATGAATTAAATCGCCTGCTCAACACCACAACAAAGTGGCTGATCGCGCTTTTGGTGCCCATTTCGGCGCTTACTATTGCGGAAAGCTCGCCCGTAGTTTATCTGGTATTTTCGCACACACGATTGCGCGGCCCCGACTTTAACGCTACCGCTACCACGCTCATGTTGTTCTCTCTGGGTATGTTTGCCTGGGGCGCGCAAAACATTTTGGCTCGCGGCTTTTACGCCACGCGCAACACGCTCACTCCTGCCATCGTGGGCACGCTGCTGGCCTTTGCCAATCTTCCCGTTCATTGGTTCCTGGTACGGCGCCTGGCGCATAACGGCTTGGCGCTAGCAAGTTCGCTGGGCATCATCGCCTACACCGTGGCGCTCTTCGTACTGTTGAATCGGCGAACGCACAACCGAGAAGGCGGAGCCATCGCGATATTTTTTGTGAAGGTTTGCGCAGCCTCGGCTGCGGTGGCCTACGCCTGCCACCGCCTGCAACTATTGCTGGAGCCGCACTTCGCGTGGCACGCTATGCCCGGAGCGTTCGCCCTGCTTCTGATTGTGACTTGTGTTGGAATTGTGCTTCTGTTTATTGCTGCGAAGTTGCTGGGTATCCGCGAATTCGACGAACTCATCGCCCGAGTGCGCGGGATGCTCAGCCGCGGCGGAACCGATGACACTCTGCCCACAGCGCCAGGAAATTTTTAGATAGAGACTAGCTCTGAAGCCCCTCTCAGATCGGTGCAGTGCGATCCGCGTTCACGTACTTCGATTCATGACATGAGGATTGGTGGCGCCGGCGTCCCGTCGGCGGTTTTGCTGCTCGCGTGGCGGCAAGAACCCGCCGGCGGGACGCCGGCGCCACCAAACCTGCTCCACCAATCAATTTGAGACCACATTCAAATCGCGCGGAATTTGGAAGATGTGATCTAAGCGCGGCGTGCAGGTCCAAGCGCTTCGCGGACGCTGCTTGCAAGAGTGTCATGCGTGAAAGGCTTCTGCAGCACTCGCACCGCTTTTCCTCGCACGCCGTGTTTCTCCATGGCGTCGTCGGTGTATCGCTGTTTTCCGAATGCCCCGCCTCCAAACGCCCCGCCGATGCCGCTGCCGATTTTTTTCAGAATATGAAGCGGATTGGCAATCAAGACCGTCCCAATGGCGGCACCCAGAATGACCACCATTTCCGCGGGTTGCATCAGCACCTTCAGATTGCCATGCTCCATCAGATAGCCGGCAACCACGCAGCCAAAGACAATCACGATTCCTATAATTGAAAACATCGCTGCCCAGACCTCCGAATCGCTCTTGAATTTTCAGGCGAGCACGGTGACTTGATTTCCGCCCTTTGAAAGACTTTCCTGGAGAGAGGTAGTCGCCCGCTCGATTAACATTGCGGCGGTGTCCCCCTCTCGACACCCGCCTCCACCCACCGTGCTGGTAACCGAAAACCTGTCTCCCCACCACTCGATTTCCGAGCGGCCGATAATTCTTCGCATTCGATCGCCAACCAGTGACACTTCGGCTTCCTTGCAATCCGTCAAAATAATTAGGAATTGATATTGTTCCCAGCAGCCCAAAATATCCGTGGGGCGCAGGCAGTTTTCCAGCGACTGCGCAATAATGCGCAGGATCGTCGGAATAACAGCCGGGCCGCGGCTGGCTCTGTACTTATCCAACTCATCGATTTGCATGAGCAGTATTCCGAATGGAATGTGGTGTTCGGCGAAGGTAATCAGATTCTCGCGAATCTGCGTCTCCATGAAGCCCTGCGCAGCAACTCCGGTCACAACGTCCAGGCAACCGAAATCCGCAAGAGCCGAGTGTCTTCGCCTCAATTCAGATGCGATATGACTCTTCTCGAAACTCTCCGAGGCTCCAATCACCGCGCCGTGGCCGTTGCGAATGGGGTTGGTCCGCAGAACGATGGGAAACCTGTAGCCATCCTTGTGCAGAATGGACACATTCATGGTGGAAGGCTTACCGTCGCGAAATGCCTGGTTTATAGGGTCGTCAGGATCCGAATCGAGGTCTTTCGATGCATCGCTGCTGGTAAGCAAGTGGTCGCGCAAAAAGTGGCCGACAACGTCCTGCCTCAAGTATCCGGTGATTTTTTCCGCGCCTTCGTTCCAAAAGCGGATGCGTCTGTTGCGGTCAACAATGTAAACCCCGGTTTCCAGGCCGTCCAGAACGGTTTGATAGATCGCCGGATCGTTTAATTCGGACATACGCTGACTCCGATTGGAATCATCGGTCAAAATGGAAACAAGTTTAGCTGGTCTTTAGAATGGCAAGTGGGCCGCGTTCCTTGTTCCATTTCGATTTTTCCCCCGAGTCATCCCAGAGCCGGAACCCTCCGGTGAACGCCGACGCGTTGTCTCCCAATCGGCATCCCGGTGGCACAACTTTCAGCAGCTTTGCGTTCCCTCCCCCGAGGACCACGTAATCCGCTTCCATGGCGCTCTTGAGCTGCTCAGCGATGGCCTCAACGTGGCGTCGCCACTTCTTCTTTCCCATGCGTTCCAATCCTCGGATGCCCGCATAGTCTTCGTATGTGCGTCCCTTTTTGTAAGGCAGGTGGGCCACCTCCATCGGTTCGAGAATTCCATCCACAATCATCGCCGATCCAAGGCCAGTGCCCAGCCCCAGAAAAAGCATCCTCCCGCCCTTATAAATTCCCAGCGCCTGCATGGCGGCATCATTCACGAGTTTCACGGGCCGCCCGAAGGCCTTCCGAAAATCGAATCCTACCCACCCGCCGCCCAAATTGTGCGGGTTGCTCAAGGGATGCCCGTGCACCACCGGCCCGGGATATCCGATGGAGATGACCGAATAGTTCCAATCCTTGGTGGCTGCGCGAACTTCCCGCACCATTTTCTTTGCGGTCATCTTCGGACCGGAAGGAATCTTGACGGCTTCCTTCTGCCCAGTCGCCAGGACCTTTACATTCGTTCCGCCCACGTCGATAGCCAGGATATTTTTCGGCGAGTTTTGCATGGCTGCTCCTTAGCGCGAGATTATCCTGAATAGGCCCCAGTCGCATAGAGATTCATCGTCTATCTCACGGAACAAGAAAATCGATCTCTTCATTTAGGGCAGCCCCGGAGGGACGATACAACGTAGCCCACCGTGAAACGGTGGGTCCATGCAAAGGCGTGGCGCAGAACCCCGGAGGGGTGGCACATGCACTTGGGCAGATGTGCCGCCCCTCCGGGGCTTCAAATTCAGCATGCGCTTTCCCCACCGTTTCACGCTGGGCTACGATATGACGTCCCTCCGGGACTTCGGACACTTCAAAAACAGGATGCTATTTACGTACTGCGATGGCATTTTCCGCAATGCGGAAATTCAGGGCACATCTTCAACTTCCGCCTTTCTTCTTTTCCAATTGGCCCCAGCGTTCGTACAGGCGGTCCAGAATATTTTGCGCCTCATCCATTTCGATACATGCTGCTTTCAGCAGAGCAGGATCGCTCGTGACTGCGGGGTCTTCCAGGGCCACGCGTTTGGCTTCCAGATTCCTATCCGCCTCCGCAATGCGCTCTTCGATCGACTCCAGTTCGCGCACTTCATGATAGGAAAGTTTCTTCTTCGCGCTTGTGGACTGTGCTTCTCCGCCGCCGGGCGCTCGCTTGGTCCCGCTCGAAAGGTTCGTGGTTCCCTTCTGTCGCAAGCGCTGCCAGACTTCCCATTGGGAGTAATCGGCAAAGCGCTCCGCTCCCCCCAGTCCGTCCAGCCCCAGGACGATGGTGGATACGCGGTCGAGCATGTAGCGATCGTGCGTCACCAGCACCAGAGCGCCGCGATATTCCAGAAGGCTTTCCTCCAAAATTTCCAGCGTGGGAATATCCAGATCGTTGGTGGGCTCGTCCAGCAACAAAACATCGGCCGCTTGCAGCATCAGCTGTGCGATCAACACGCGCGCCCTCTCACCGCCGGAGAGTTTTCCCACCGGCTGGCTCAGATGCTCGGGGTCGAAAAGAAATTTTGCGGCCCATGCGGCCACGTGAATCACGCGATCCTGATAGATCACCGAATCGCTGTCCGGCGCGAGGGCCCGGCGTAGGCTGACGTCCGGATCCAGCTCGCGATTTTGATCGAAATAAACAACGCGCAGCGCGTCAGCCCTGCGAATTTCTCCACGCGTCGGGTCGATGTCGCCGCGCAGCAATCGCAGCAGCGTGGTCTTGCCGCTACCATTGGGGCCCACCAGGCCCACTCGCATCCCTGAAGTCACTGCAAAATTGATTCCCGAAAATAAAGTGCGTCCGCCAATGCTGTAAGTCAAATCCTCCAGCGCAATCAAGCGTTTGGTTTTTCTGTCCGTGGCCGAAAAATCGATCTTGGCGGTAGTGCTGCGCGTTCTGGCATTGAGGTCCGAAAGTTCGCCGATCAATTCATGCGCGGTATCGATGCGCGCCTTGGATTTCGTGGTTCTGGCTTTTGGACCGCGGCGCAACCACTCGATTTCCGTGTGCACCAGATTTTCCAGCGCTTCCTGGCGCTTGCGCTGCGCGTGCAAATACACTTCTTTCGCCTCCAGAAACGTGCTGTAGTTTCCGTTGACGCGCAGATAACCGTTCTCGTATGAGCGCGCCAGCTCAACCACCGCCGTGGCTACATTTTCCAGAAAGTATCGATCGTGGCTGACCACCACGCAGGCGAAGGTCGCGCCTTGTAACAATGTTTCCAGCCATTGAATTCCTGCAAGATCCAGATGATTAGTGGGCTCATCCAGCAACAGGACATCGGGAGCCTGTACAATCCCCTCGACAATGGCCAGCCGTTTGCGCCAGCCGCCGGAAAGCGAAACTGTCGACGCGTCCATGTCCGTGAAGCCGGCCCGGCCCAGCGGCTCGGCAATTCGCGCCGCGCGGTCTTTCTCCGGCACTTCCGCATTATCCAGCGCGCCCGAAATCACGGATCGGATCGTGGCACCGTCAGGAAATTCTGAATTTTGCGCCACTGAACACAGGCGCGTGCGCTTGCGAATGGCAACATCGCCGGTATCGGGCACAACGCGACCCTGCAAGATTGCCAGCAGCGTCGATTTGCCCGAACCGTTGGGGCCAATCAGGCCGATGCGCTCGCCCTCGGAAACCGTGAACGAAATGTCCTGAAAGAGGGGTTCGGCGCCGTATCTCTTGGAAAGTCCTTGTGCAGCGATGATCGGAGGCAAATGACTAGGTTATTCTCCCGCAAGCAGTGTAGCGTGAAAAAAGTGGCACAGCCACTCTTGGCTGTGTGGGTTTCTCAACTTTCGCGCATCCTCAACACCATCGATCGCAAAAATCGCATAGCCAAGAGTGGCTCTGCCACTAAAACCAATCGCTGCGATAGGCCACCCACCAGCTGATATACATCAGGGGGATCGTCGCGCCCACCGCCCACCAAAACGGCAACGCCAAGTCGGCCACGACTCCCAGCACGCTAAACGTGGTCCAGAACATTTTTCGCTGCATAATATAAGTTTAACTCATTCGATGGCTCCCGACGGTCTTAGGGACCAAGAAGGCAATACAAAAAATCGCCCAGCATGCGGCTGTGGTTAGATTGCCCTGGATTTCTCCATGCGTACAAATTGATTAAATGACTTTCTATAGGCTAGGATCGGTATACTCCAATAAGATTTCAATCATGGATGGCCATCTTAAATCAGCGGGCAGTATCAAGAAATTGTTTAGGTCTCGCCGCCTTTTTTGGGCATGGATGACTCTTTTTTCAAGTCTCGTGATTTTAAGAATCTGTCCAATCCCAGGGAGTGCGAAGGAACCTGAGATCATTCTCCCAAAAGATGTGGTGTTACAACTGGATTCTCTAGCCACTCGTGTAAGCGACAAACTCAAGAAGTCAAAGCATGATAAGGACCCCAAAATTCTGGTTTTCGATTTCACGCGTGAAAACCCGGAAAAAAGTTCGTACCTCGGAACTGTCCTAGCGGACAAGTTCAGTGAGTTGTTGGCGCAACATTTGAAGAATGTGGAAGTACGGGACCGCAGCATCATCAAGGGTTATCTGAAACAAGAACGGAGCACTATCGAAGAGTTGGGTGAAGATTCGGGCTATTCCGTCGCCGCCCAGGAAATGGGCGCGACGGACGCGATCCGCGCCTATATATCTGAATCGCCTGACCACCAAATTGAGATTACATTGAGGCGATTAGGGCACGATCCGGAATTTCGTGATGAGACGGAATTTCCGATTTCGAAGGACATTGAAGAACTTTATCCCAAGCCGTCTCCTTCGGATGACGTCGGCGAGGTGGTCATTCCACCCGAGGAAGGCGTGCTTTCACTGGGTCAAGACAAGATCTCCGGGGTGGATCGGCCGACCTGTATTTCTTGTACTAATCCCTCTTATACTAACGCAGCGAGGGCTGCAAAATTCAAACAAGGAGTTGTAGTCATTTCTGCGGTGGTCGGACTGGACGGGTCACTGAAATCAATCTATCTCTTGAAAGGCTTGCCATTTGGACTTACCGAAGCCGTGCTGGCTGCAGTAAAGAAATGGAAAATGAATCCTGCGAAGAAGGACGGCAAACCGGCGCTCGCCCGAGTAGAAATAGAGGTTTCATTCCGGCTACTATGAATGATATTCACCAGCCAAGGTGCCAAGCTACTTCTGCTGGATGCTCATCAAGTACTTGACCAGGTTCTGCAAACGCACATTCCCAAAATCTTGATCCTCTTCGACTTGATGAAAAATCGGCCCCCAGACAGGCATTTCGCGGGAGCCGTGAGACAACATGGAAGGAGCGTCACCGGAAATAAATTTCTGAATCCGTTCGGTGGGAAATTTTCCCCCATTATTCTTGGCAAGAACGGTCAGATCCGCGGGCCTGGTCTTCAGGGCCGACGCAGCCGGGCCGTTCCCCTTGCCCTCGCTGCCGTGACACGGGGCGCAGTGCGCGCGAAACAGGTCTGGCCCTCTCACTGAAAAAATCAATTCTTCATACTGCTTTTGCGCCGGCGACTTCGTCTGGGCAATAGCGCGCCCGCCCGGCAGCAAGAAAAGTCCCAACACAAAAAGCAAAACAGCACGCGCGGCCAATTGGTTCCTCATCCGGCCCCCCGATGGCAATCGCATCAAACTGCCACGATTGTACTACGAACGCCAAATCTATACGGGATATGGGGTTCGGCGGGGCCTGCATGACTCTGATGCCGCCGAACCCGCGCCATTCCCTTAGTGCCTGAAATGATGCGTGCCTCCCCAGTGCGTAAAAAAAATCAGGCCCAACATGAGCAACGCCATGAAGAAATAATCCTGTCTGACCATGACGCCCTCCTTTTGCTCTCTTCTGTTCCTGGACAATAATGGCGCAATACGGTCTTGGCGGATGTGATGGTGGGACCTGTCGCGCGTGACGTGCATCACAAGCTGGCCGCACGGACGCTCGTAACTTGGCTAATGGAAAGAACTTTAAATCACTTCGCGACCTTCGAAATTCCGGGAGACGAGCCGACCACGGATGGCGCGCTGCGTCTATTTCCCCGCCGGGGTCTGCGTCTTGTCCACAACCTTTTCCTGAAAATCCTTCATTTCGGAATAGGCGCAGAGCGTTTCTCCAATGGGCCCGGGAGAGAGATTGTAATATTTGGAAGCAGAAAAAGTCCTGGTATACGCCTTTGGATCGTCGATGGTTACGTTTAGCTCCAGCCTGTCGTGGCTCAGCCGGCGGAAGCGCTCGATGACGTGCAGCGCGTCGCTGTGCGGATGGCCGGTCTGATCCAGCCAGGTCTTGTCATTGAATCCAATTGTATCGATAACTAACGTATCTCCTTCGTACTTCCCCACCGCGTCGCCCATCCAGGTGCTGTCCGGATCCTTTGGATGCGGGCTGTTCATGGCCACGGCGCGCCACACCTTGGTGTACTCGTACAATATGTAAACCGTGTCGGGCGTCTGAATGAATTTAATCGTCCAGGGATACATGTAAATGCGCGGAATCCCCGGGGGATCGCAGAACCGCTGCACCGGATCGTTGGTATTGTCGAACGTCTGCAACGCGCCAAATGGAGGCCGCACGCCCTTAAACTTATCGGCCGCCCAAGGTGTCATGGGTGCCTGTTCGGGGTGCTGGGCGAACGGGTCGGACGAATCCCAAGAGTTCAGCCGGACGCCCTCGGGGCCTCTGTAATCCGGATCCCACAAGCCGGATAGGTCCGGTTTCCCGCCAGACATCAGGCCGGGTTTCTTCGTTTTTTCTCCGGCCGCGCTTGGACCGGTTTGCGCGGAAAGCGCGGAAGAAAAAGCCAGCGCCGCCAGAATCAAAATAGCCGGGACTGCCATGCGAATTCGTATCATTGAAAAAATCCTCCAGCGATTCGCGCCCGCGAGCACTCCGCGCTTCAGTCAACTAGCTCGCTGCATTGGATGCGGGAAAAAACCTTCCAAACTTTTTGTCATTCCAAGCGGAGCGAGGAATCTCTCTTTCTTTCCTCCGGCCAAAGCCGAAGATAGATTCTTCGCTCCGCTCAGAATGACAAAATTAAATGGTTCACTCCCCTACACTTCAGTCCGCGCGACCCGGCAGCGCCTGGCCATTGACAACCACTTTGAGAATAAAGGTAATGGTGCTGGTGATTCCCACGGGCGCGCCGTTTCGGGATGGATGTGTATCGATGACGATGTCATCCCCTGCCTTCATGACATTCTTGTTCCACCCGGCCCGCACCATATGGATAGGGGCGGCGAACTCGATGGTCCAGTTCTGCGTCTCCCCTTTTTCATTTTTGGCGTCCACATAGACAACCACGTGGGGATTGCTCCACTCGAATTTTGTCACCGTTCCATGCAGGGTGATCGTCTTGGTCAAGTCGTATCCGGCCACGCCGTGGTGGGCCAGCACAGGGCCGGAAAACAGCAGCAGGCCCAAAACTGAACCCAGAATGACCCAAAGTCTTCGTTTCATGGTGCGCCTCCCACCAATTGCGTCATGGACCACTTGCATATCGAATGATGAGCGCCATCATATCAGGAGCAGCCGGATTTAGAAATAATTTGGGGAAGGTCCGGTTCGCGGGGAAATGCCAGTAGCACAGGCTTCAGCCTGTGGAATTTGAATTTTCGTTAATTGCCAAGAAAAATCAACAGGCTGAAGCCTGTCCTACTCGAATCAGCCCGAGGCGCGCATGTCGCTGGAAGCGCCGCCGGCCGCCGGGATGTAACATTTCAGGGTGTAGTCCATGACCATGCGGTTGGCGTTGAATCTCCAGCCCAGTGTGCGGATGGTGCGCTTCATGCGCTTGATCCAGCCGCGCGGCAAGCCGTCACGATCGCGCTGGTAGAAGAGGGGAATAACTTCCTCGCGCAGTACGCGATACAAGTTCTCTCCATCGCGCTTATCGTGCACGTCCATGTTGGTGTGCGTGCGTCCGGTTCCAATGGCAAAGCCATTCAGCCCGTCGTAGGCCTCCGCCCACCAGCCATCCAGCACGGAAAGATTCAATCCGCCGTTCAAGACCACCTTCTGTCCGCTGGTGCCGGATGCTTCCAGCGGCCGGCGAGGGTTGTTGAGCCACACGTCGACGCCCTGCACCAACAGGCGGCCCACGTTGATGTCATAGTCCTCGATAAACACAAATTTATTGGCAAAGCGCTTGTTGCGCATCAATTCCGCGATTTGCTGCAGGACCTGCTTTCCGGGAGTATCGTGCGGATGCGCCTTGCCCGCGAATACAAACTGCACCGGACGCTTGGGATCGTTGACCATGGAGGCCAGCATTTCGATATCCGCCAGGATCAAATTAGCTCTCTTGTAGGTGGCAAAGCGTCGCGCAAATCCGATGGTCAGCGCATCGGGACTCAAAACTTTTCCCAGGCTTTGCAGGGTCTTGGCCGATTCCCCGCGGCGCTCGGATTGTTCCACTGCTCTCATGCGCGCAAATTCCAGCAGGCGGTTTTTCAGGCTGAGGTGCGTCTCCCACAATTCGGCGTCGTCCACGTTCTCGATGCCTTCCCAGATCTGCGCCTCGCCGCTGTGTTCGGCCCAGTTGGTCCCCAGGTGCCGGTCGTATAAACGATACATCTGCGGAGCCAGCCACGTGGGCACATGTACACCATTGGTAATATGACGAATCGGTACTGATTCCTCCGACCGCCCCGGAAAGAGCGACGTCCACATGGCCCGCGAAACTTCCCCGTGCAGCGCCGACACAGCATTGGCGCGCCGCGCCAGCTTCAGCCCCAGCACGGTCATGCAGAAAGTCTCATTGGGATTGTTGGGATTTTCGCGCCCCAGCGACATCAGCCATTCGTGCGAAATACCCAGAGAATCGCGCAACGGCCCCAAATGCTCCTCGATCAGGCCCGCGTCGAAGCGATCATGACCCGCGGGGACCGGCGTATGAGTAGTGAAAACCACTTCGCGGGAAACGCGCGGAACAGCCAGATTGAAGTCCAGCCCTTCTTCCTCCATGCGGTTGCGAATGGCTTCCAGAACCGCAAAGCCGCTATGCCCTTCGTTCAAATGCAGAACGCTGGGAGTGATGCCCATGGCCTTCAGTGCGCGGAAGCCGCCAACGCCCAGCAGCACTTCCTGGCGGATTCGAAAGCGGCTGTCTCCGCCGTAAAGCCGTGAGGTCAGCTCGCGATCCTCGGGCGTATTCCCCTCTACATTCGAATCCAGCAGGAGCAAAGCGCAGCGCCCCACTTTCAGCCGCCACACTTTGGCGCGAATGGCCCCGCTGCGCGTCTCGATTTGCACCGTGACCGGCTCGCCCTTAGCGCCAATGGCCGGCTCCATGGGCATGTGGCCCACATCCGTCTGCAGGTATTCCTCTTGCTGCCAGCCACTCTTGTCCAAGCGCTGCCGGAAATAGCCCTGGCCATAAAACAGACCGATTCCCACCAAGGGAAGCCCCAGATCGGATGCACTCTTGATGTGATCCCCGGCAAGAACACCGAGGCCGCCGGAGTATACGGGCAGCGATTCGTGAAGTCCGAATTCAGCAGAAAAATAGGCCACCGGGCGCGGCCTTAATATGCCGGCGTGCCGCGCGCCCCACGTGCGGTCCGCGTCCAGGTATTCACGCTTGCGGCGAAAGGCGTAGTTTACGCGACCATGCAGAACAACTTCCTGTGCGCGCTTCTCGAGTGTGGCCAGCGGGAGTTCGGACAGCAAGGCAATCGGATTGTGGTTGAGCTGACGCCATCGTAGCGGATCCAGATCGTGAAACAGGCTGGTAGAATCGTTGTCCCAACTCCACCAAAGATTGCGCGCCAGCGACCATAAGCGCTCCTGCAAGGGCGCCACGAAGCGGTCCAGTGTGCGCGCCTCACTGACCACAGGCGCGAGCTGCACGGCCGCCTCGGACAGCATTTTAATTTCTTCGTCGGTAAACGCCCGCGCATCCAGAGTCTGCACCACCAACACGCCTTGCAACACTCCGCTGTCGATCAGCGGCACTCCCAGAAATGATTGGTAAGCCTCCTCGCCAGCCTCACAGAAGTACTTGAATCGTGGATGGTTTCTGGCCTGCTGCACGGCGATGGGTTGCACCTGTTCGGCGACCAACCCGGCTAGTCCTTCGTTCAGCGCCATTCGCAGAGTGCCCACGCATTGCTGACGCAGGCCGACCGTCGCGGCCAAAATCAGATTGGCGCGATCCGGTTCCAGCAAATAGGCCGAGCAAACATCCGTCTTGAAGCGCTTGCCAATCAGAGCAACCACATTCATCAGCGTTTCCGCGGGTTTGCCACCCTCGGCAGCAAGATTGCCGATTTCTTCCAGCGTCAAAACGAAGCTCGAGTGTCTGGTGTTTGGCGCCGATATCGGATCCTGCAAGCCTTCGTTTTCTTGTGCTCCCACGCCAGGTTGCGCCATCGGGTTTCCCTTCATTCACGGAGGCTTACGGCCCACAATCGTTGAGCATCTACAGTGACAATCGTAGGCCGAAAAGTCCAATCGACAAAATCTATCGGCGCGATAGCTAACATTTGGATTTCACGAGGCTCCCTTGCAACCGCGATCACGGCCCAAAGGCGGCCCGGGAATGTAATAATCGTTGGTGCCGGTTGCCGCAAGGCCTTTCAAACCATGGCCATCGAGAAAAAAATCCACGAATTCGACGCCCTAATTCTGGGCGCGGGGGCCGCGGGGCTGATGTGCGCGATCGAGGCCGGCAAACGCGGACGTCGCGTCGCGGTCCTGGAACGTGCCAATCGCGCCGGCAAAAAGATACTAATCTCCGGCGGAGGCCGCTGCAATTTCACAAATCTCCATTGCGGACCGGAAAATTTTTACGCCTCGAATCCGCACTTCGCAAAATCCGCCCTGGCTCGCTACCAACCCTCCAATTTCATCGCCCTGGTGGAAAAGCACGGCATTCCATACCACGAAAAAACACTGGGTCAACTTTTTTGCGATCGCAGCGCTGAGGATATTTTGAAGATACTGGAAGCCGAGTGCGCGGACGCGGGCGTACTAATTATTCTGAACGCCGCAATCCGCGAAATTCGACGCGCGGACGCATTCATCGTTGGCACGGATGGCGGCGAATTCCATGCCCCGGCATTGGTGGTGGCGACGGGTGGCCTTTCGATTCCAAAATTAGGCGCGACTCCGCTGGGATATGAAATCGCGCGCCAATTCGGACTAACAATTTGCGATACCCGGCCCGCGCTGGTCCCGCTGCTGCTGGGGACAAAAGACCGCACACAGTATTGCGATTTGGCGGGTGTTTCTGCCGAAGTCCAGGTTTCCACCGATCACCAGTCCTTCCGCGAGAAAATGCTGATCACCCACAGGGGCCTGAGTGGACCGGCCATCCTGCAAATCTCCACCTATTGGCGGGAACATTCTTCGATCAAAATCGATCTGGCGCCCGGCCGGGATGTGACCCTGGCGATTCGCGGCGCGAAAGAAAGAAACTTGACCGCAGCGCGTGCCGCGCTTCAGTCCATTCTTCCCAAGCGCCTAGCCGCCCGCTGGCTGGATGTGCACGCTCCAAAATCCTGGACCAATCATGCCCTCGAAACATTGGATCGCCAGGCCCACGAATGGAGGATCGAGCCCGCCGGCACGGAAGGCTACGAAAAAGCCGAAGTCACAGCGGGAGGTGTGGACACCGAGGAATTGTCCAGCAAGACCATGGAAAGCAGGCGCGTGCCAGGACTGTTTTTTATAGGCGAAGTGGTCGATGTTACAGGGCATCTAGGCGGATTCAATTTCCAATGGGCTTGGGCATCGGGCGCGGCAGCTGGGCGCGCTCTATAAGGCCCAGGCAGCGGCAATTCGAATTTGCCTTCCATGCACCAATGCTAACCTCTGTCGCTGCCATCCGTCTTACAGAGGGAGCTGGTAATTGGCTTAGTGAGCTTGGGACTGTCTGCCCCCAGGCAGGAATTTGAAATTTTCGATTTGCGATAAATATGAGACTTCAAATTCGAGATTTTTGATTTGTGTTCAGATTCTAAATTTCAAATCTGAAATTTGAAATCTCGCGCTACGAACAAGGAGAAACCCATGAATTTTCAGAAATTTGCCGGGAAATCAAAACTATTAGCGGGCGCACTGATCGTCCTTGCAGGACTAGCTGGCTGGGGCGCGGCCCGCGCCAGCCAGAGCTTCTTTACACCGGGCCTGCATATTGCCATGAAGATGGCCGACCCTGCGGAAGGCCCCAGCAAGACGGGCTTCGCTCCCATGGTAAAAACTGTTCTTCCGGACGTGGTAAACATCTCAACATCCAAGGTCGTCAAGGCCTCCGACCAGCGCGAGCAGGAGGGCATGCCGGACGGACTGCCTCCCTTCTTCCAGCAGTTTTTCGGACAGCAGTTCGGCCCCAATCAGGGTGGTCGTCAACAGAAGCCGCGCGACGAGCGCGAAGACAGCCTGGGTTCAGGCGTGATCGTCAGCCCTGACGGTTATATTCTGACCAATAACCACGTGATTGAAGGCGCAACGGATGTGCGCGTCACGCTCTCCGACAAGCGCCAGCTGAAGGCAACAATCGTCGGCGCCGATCCCAAGACCGATATCGCCGTGCTCAAGGTTGAAGGCAGCGGATTCCAGTCCATCACCGTGGGCGACTCTTCCAAAGTGCAAGTGGGCGACTACGCGCTAGCCATCGGCGATCCCTTTGGCGTCGGCCAGACCGTCACCATGGGAATCATCAGCGCCATGAACCGCGGCAACCTGGGCATCGAAGACTACGAAGATTTCATCCAGACCGACGCGCCGATTAACCCCGGCAATTCCGGTGGCGCGCTGGTTAACGATCGCGGCGAATTGGTGGGCATCAACACGGCCATCCTTTCGCACGGGTCCGGCGGCAATGAAGGCATCGGATTCGCCATTCCCATTAACCTGGCGCGCAGCGTCATGAGTCAAATTCTGGATCACGGCAAAGTCAACCGCGCTTACCTCGGCATCATGATTCAAGACATTACCCCTGGCATTTCCAAGGCCATGGGCTTGAAGGACATGAAGGGCGCATTAGTGGGCGACGTCAGCCCCGATGGCCCGGCCAAAAAGAGCGGCGTGCAAAGAGGCGACGTGGTTCTGGAAGTCAACGGAAAGCCAATGGAAGACAGCCGCCAACTGCGCATGACCATCTCCATGATGGATCCCAACGCAACTGCGGACCTGAAACTTCTGCGCAACGGCAACCCAATCAACGTCAGCGTCAAGCTGGGCGATCTGCCCGCCGACAAGGAACAATCCAAGGCCGAAGAAGGGCCCTCCGAACAGGCACTTGACGGAGTGTCCGTGGAAAATCTCGATTCGCAGACAACCAGAGAATTGGGATTGCCCGCTACCACCACCGGTGTTGTTGTCACGGACATCAGCCCCTCCAGCCCGCTGGTCTCCGCGGGGCTGCAACGCGGCGACGTGATTCAGGAAGTGAATCATCAGCCGGTGAAGACCGTCGCGCAATTCGAGGAAGCCATTCGCAAGGCAGGCAAGGATCCTTTGCTGCTGGTGAATCGCAAAGGCTCGACAATCTTCCTCGCGGAATAGTCAGAGCAGAGTTTCACTCACCGGTTTCCAATCCGGTGATAAGCCAAAAGCAAACGCCCCACGACAAATCGTCGCGGGGCGTTTGCTTTTTGTAGCACAGCCACTCCTGGCTGTGTGGTTTTTGCCATCTCTAGTCTTATAGATGCGTAGCAATTGAGAAAACCGCACAGCCAAGAGTGGCTGTGCTACTTTTTCCGCAGGCTGAAGCCCGCGCCACAGAAAGCAAACACTTCAAAAATATGCGACTATACTGACTGAAACTTCCTTATGCGCACATACTTGGGCAAAGTTCTCTACGCGTTGGTGATGGTGCTGGCCATAGCCTATGGTTACGATTACGCATCGGTTCGTCGACGAATGAACGCGCAAAAGCAGGGCGATCCCTTCGACACGGTGACCTTCCCGCACATTCTGGCCATTCCCGAAAAAGGCAACAAGGTGGAATACGCGCTGGACGCGCAAGCGCCCCTGGAAACGCAATCCTGCGTGCACTCGCTTTTCCCACACTTCGGTTACACGCCCTGCTGGTACGTGATGAGAAATTCAAAAAATCCTACGCCAATGACAATCGTGTTTCCCATCCGCTAAGGAGACCTCATGAATTGGTTCACGTGGGCGCTGCTCTCCGCATTTTTCGCGGGACTGACCGCGGTGCTTGCCAAAATCGGCGTGCAGCAAATTAATTCCAACATGGCTACGGCCATTCGCACCGTGGTGATCCTGATTTTTGCATGGGCCATCGCGCTGGCCACCAGGAACGAATCGTTTTCAGCCATCGGCAAACGCACCTGGATTTTTCTGATACTGTCGGGCATCGCAACCAGCCTATCCTGGCTGTGCTATTTCCGCGCCCTGCAGCTCGGCGAGGCCTCGCAGGTAGCGCCCGTGGACAAGCTTAGCGTGGTCATCGCCATTGCCCTCGCGGCAATTTTTCTGCACGAGAAAATGACCTGGCACCACTGGCTGGGAGGCTCCCTAATTTTTGTGGGGGCCGTCATATTGGCGTATGCCTGATGCGGCTTCCGTGGCATAGGCTTCAGCCTGTGCGGTTTTAGGCCTTGCAAAAATTAAAACCGCACAGGCTGAAGCCTATGCCACTTAAAACCAAAAAAATGGGACGCCATTACTGGCGTCCCATTTGTTCCTTTTCAACGGCGTTCATCGATTGCGATCAAATCGTCCTGAAGAGACAGGACACTTAATCGATCGCCGACGCAGCTGGCAGCGTTCCCGTGTAGTAGATCACCACGTACGCCTTGATGGTGTTGTTCGCCTGCGGGATTCCGTAGACCTTCACCGGAGCCCCCTGCGTGAGGCCTGCAATAACTGCATTCTGCCCCGCCGTTGTGGTGATGTCTTCAGCGCTGACCGTGACGATGCCGCCGATACGGTCAACCTGATACACGAGCGTCGCAGAACCTGAGACGGTGCTCATGGTCACTGGAACCGCGTTGACGCCGCCGGCCTCGGACAACGAGAACGTTCCATTGGGCGATCCAGTCGCGAAACCAGTTGCCGCTGTACCCAGTGGAACGGTGGTGGGCATGAGCACAGTCCACGGCGCTGCCCAGCTGTTGGCCTGGATGGGATCGTTCCAGATGGCGTAGGTTTCGCCCCATGCCGGATACGCACCCGCTGTGCCGCCAAAGTTTACCGTGCCGTTGGTGGCGTTCTCGAAATCCATGATGGCGTTCGAGCCGCTGTCAACAATCGTCGGGTAAGTGAAATTCCACCACTTGAAACCCGTGATCGCTGCGCCGCTCATAGGATCGGAACCGTTCGCAGTGCTACCGGATATGTAGGGCAGCGCGAAGCTGTAGTTGTCCGTGGCGGTGTTGAATTTGCGCGTGTAGGTGAACGTATTCGCATTCACTGAGGAGATGTCGCCATCATACCTTGCAATTTCGATGTCAATCGTCTGCGCCAAGAAGGGGGTAACTGTCGGGTCAGCGGGAGTTACCGTGGGGTCCACGCTGGCATGAACTTTGAATCCGCGAACGATATCCTTGTTGGTCAGGAAACTGGTTCCCTGCCCGATCACCAACGAGTCCGTCTGGGCATTCCATGGAGTCCGGAAGAAGAACTCAGTGTTGGCGTTGACTTGCAGCTTCACGCCTTTGCCGTCTTCGCGTTCCACGGTGATGATGTCGTTCGTTGTATCCACATGCAGGACGTGTCCCTCAGGGCTGATAAAAACGCTATTGAAGGCGCTGGCTGCCCACATGCGCACGGCAACCAGCGAACCGTTGGATTGATAACGGGCTGCAACGCGAACAAAGCGACCCGGCAACGTAGTGGCCACGGTGGAGAAATTCTTGATGGTGGTCACGGTCTTTGCGTCCACGTCATAGAACAGCGTTCCGTTGGTTGCGTCCGCAAGAATTGTCAGTGATTGTGAAGTGGCAATATCCGTCTCCGGATTTGTGGGCGGCTCAACCGGGAAATCCCTGGTGATGGTTACGGAGCTGTCGTCACTAGAAACGCCAGTGACCGTGCCATACGTGTGCCGAAGCACCAGCCGCCTGATATCCGCCAACGGATGATGGCGTACTGGACCCTTGTTAAAGTTAACCGCCCAGATCGTGGTGCCACCCTGCGCCGGCGGAACATGGCCCACCAGGAATGCCGGGTGTGCCAGGTCGAACTCTACATCCAGAGACGTGGTCGCACTCGCTGCAACAGTTAGTGGGGAAACGAAATTCACGTTGACTGGAACTGTCATATTCGGTGAGGTACCGGTCGCGCCCTGAATCTGAATTTGCGTCGGGGGAATGGTCGCTCCGGCTGTGCCCGCGAATCCAGTTTCGGGATCCGCTGCAACGATCAGAGTAACGTCACCCTGATTGGCGCTGATGGTGAGAATCGCGCTGGTGTATGTGCCGGCTGGAACAGGCAGCGATCCAAGAAGTTCACCCAGCTGATCGAGTTGAACCAGGTTGAGCATTTCCGGAGTGCTTCCGGAGGAGAAAATATTGACGGGCGTGCCTCCGCCCTGTGGAACCAGGGAAATGCTCAAAATCTTTACACCGATTGTGGCCCAATCTTCCGTGGAGGCGTCGCTGATAATCATGTTTACATTACCGTCTTGTTGACCGCCGCCGCCTCCTCCGGAACTCAATTGATTGCTGGAACTGCCGCAAGCAACCGAGAAAAGGGGCATTGCCGCCACCACTAAGCCCAAAAGAATACGGGATAATCTGGAATTCATATTCGTCTCCTGCGAAGACCCGATGGTCCCCACTCGTTTGTTTTGACCACTGCCGTATAGCGTTGCGCCGGGCCCCGAAGACCGGGCACCTATTCCGGCTTGCCCCATACAAAACCCGGAAGCCAGGATAGAGTTGCGGTGAGATGTGAAGAAAGTTTTGGTACGAAAGTCCTACAGTGGAAAATATTTACCGCAGTCGTTTGTGGGGCTGGAAGTTCCACCTGTACTTAGTGACACTTCAAGTACAGCTGTCCCGGCGGCCCATCCAGTGAGAAATCACTTCTCTGGTTTTCTCCTCTTTTCCCTGTGTTCTCTGTGTTAAAGGGTTTGCCGTAGCGCCGGAAAAGATCTAACACAGAGGACACAGAAAAAAGAGGAGAAAACCGGAGGCGGTGTCATGCCTTGGCGTCGCGCGACGCCGCTTCCCACTTGCCTTGCGCCTTGACGATCAACTCGATCACTTCGCGGACTGCGCCGTCGCCTCCCGAGCGCTTGGTGACAAAATGCGCGGCGCGTTTCACTTCGGGAGCAGCGTTGGCAACCGCCACCGCCAGGCCTACTCGCTGCATCACAGGAATGTCCGGCAGATCGTCTCCGACGTAAGCGACTTCGTTTTCTGCCGCGCCTGTAATCTGCACAATTTCCTCGAAGGAGGCTATCTTCGTGGCGCGGCCCTGATACACAAATTCGACTTCGCACTCGCGCGCGCGCACAGCCACAGCCGTGGATTCCCTGCCCGTTATAATCCCGGTGCGAAAGCCGGCGGCGCGCGCCAGTTTCAGCCCCGCTCCATCGTACGCGCTGAATCCCTTAATTTCGCTGGCCGTTCCGTCCCGGCGCGAGAGCAGCCAGATGTGCCCGTCGGTCAACACACCGTCCACATCCATAATCAGCACGCGAATTTTTTTCGCCCGCACGTATAGAGATGGCGCTGTCTTTTTTCCTGCCAACTTTCTCGCCATTGAAATCAGCCCTCTCGATGTCTCCGCTTTTCTCCTCTTTTCTCTGTGTACTCTGTGTTAAAGCCTTTTCACCGCTAAGGCAAAACTTTTAACACAGAGGACACAGAGAAAAGAGGAGAAAACCGGAGGAACTAGAACAGCTCCAGAGTCCACAGATCGTGTAGGTGCACGACGCCCACCGGCTTTCGCGCGACGTCCACCACCACCAGCGAAGTGATGTGCCGCTCCTCCATGATTCGCAGCGCGCTGCCTGCCAGTTCGCCAGGTGCCAGCGTTTGCGGCGTCTTGTTCATGCAATCGCCGACAATTAATTCCATGGTGGCCGCTCCGCGCTGCAGCATCAGGCGGCGCAAGTCGCCGTCGGTCAGAATTCCAGCGAGGCGGCCCTGCGCATCCACCACCGTAGTCATGCCCAATCCTTTTTTGCTGATTTCATAAATCACGTCCGGCATTTTCGCGGTGACAGGAACGCTGGGCATGTTGTCGCCCGAGTGCATCAAATTTTCCACCCGCAAAAGTTTCTTGCCCAGCCGCCCGCCGGGATGCAACGCCGCAAAATCGCCCGGACTGAATCCTCGGCGCTCCAGCAGCGAAACAGCCAGAGCATCGCCCATGGCCATCGCAACTGTGGTCGAAGCAGTCGGCGCCAGGTTGAGCGAGCAGGCTTCTTCCTTGACGCTCACATCCAGCACCACATCGCTCGCTGTGGCAATGGTGGATTTCGGATGGCCAGTCAGCGCGATCATGCGCAAGCCCAGCCGCTTGATGGTTTCCAGCAGCGCGATAATTTCCTCGGTTTCGCCGCCGTAGCTCACGGCCATGACCACGTCGTCA
>Ga0206831_1020_pt2 | contig 37562 bp, 44 predicted proteins | sample Alteio_BWOrgCont_73_FD_152876 | JGI IMG/M metagenome (GOLD analysis project Ga0206831, IMG submission 152876) | Enriched cells from forest soil in Barre Woods Harvard Forest LTER site, Petersham, Massachusetts, United States -... | ecosystem: Environmental > Terrestrial > Soil > Temperate forest >...
GCACCAAGCGGCAAAATACCTGAGCATGTGCGCGAACCGCACCGCCGGCCAGTGCCAAACCAATCGCGGTGACGATCAGAATCGCCCGCATCTTCATGTTCTTCAGCATGTTTCCATCTCCTTTTCTGAGTGGCCATTTTCTGGTCCGCTCACTTCCCTACGGGCATTCCGCAACTGTTTCGGGTACACTGGTCCAAAGATTTTTCCATGCCAGAAGCAGATCTGACAGACGCTCGCGCCCGGCGTGTGACGGAAATCTTCGATGCCTTGCGCGCTGACAACAAAACTGACGAGGAGATCTTTGCTGAAGCTGCTGGGGCTCTAAAACAGTTGGCGCGAAGGATGACCGCCCGTGAGCCTGCCGGCGCCAGCATGCATGCAAGTCGGCTGCTTAATGAGGTTTATATAAAGCTTTTTGAAAGGCCCGCATCTGAGTTCCGGTGGGAGAATGGGGAGGACTTTTTCATAGCCGTGGCGCGGGCAATGCAAGATTTGAAACGCGGCTACTTTAGAAGAAAAATGGCTCACAAGAGGAACAAAGGGATGATTCGTTCTTTGGAGCCGCTTAACGAAGAAGACGAGAAAGCGATCGAGGTTCCTGCTTATCCAGTCCCTTACGCCGGATGGGCTCACGGAGCGCCACCGGCAAATAAAAACCTCTTTGAAGAGAAATGCGCCACCGCCCAAACTGTCAATGAAGCCCTTCAAAGACTATGGAAGGAGTTTCCTGACCGCGCGAAGGCTATCGTCCTCGCCGAAGTGGAGGGACTGACATATGAAGAGATTGCTCAGATACTAAAAAAAAGTCCCGAAACGGTTAAGAAAGACCTGCAAAAGGGAAGAGCTCGAATGAAGCACTACTTGACTTCGGCGGATACTTAGTAAAATGAACTCTCGGGCTGGCGGTCAAGCGCCGTTTCAGTGGTCAAGGTAGTGGGGGACAAACATCCAGATGGAGGTACTGCTCGCACTCTTCGGGGGTGAGGGCCGGATGCCGCCACATGCGGTTCTTCGCGACATTCATAAGCTCCATGACATCTATTAAGTGGATTTGAGCTCTGGGGATTGAGGAAACATCGGCAGCCACATTCCCTGTGGCCAAGAACCTGCCGTCGGGACTGAAGGCTACGGCGAGTGGGTGACCCTCCTGCTGGCCGACGAAATCCAGTAGTTCGGCTCCCGTGGTTGCGTCCCACAGCCTAGTTGTGTCACTCAAACCCGCTGTTGCAATCCACTTCCCATTTGGGCTGAATTTGACATCGAGCAGAGGACCAGGGCGGGCACCGAGTGTAAGGAGTTCACGGCCGGACGCCACTTCCCAGATTTTGGCGGTGCCGTCGGCACTGGCTGTAGCTATTCGCCGTCCGTCAGAGCTGAACGCCACAGCGCTGACCCCCTGTCGATGGCCGACCAATGTGATGAACACTCGTCCAGACCTAGGGTCTCGGACCGCTGCAGTATGATCGGCGCTCGCTGTGGCAAGACGCTTGCCGTCTGGACTGTAAGCAATCGCCGTAACGTGTGGTACATTCAGGCCGACAGAAGAGTGCCCCGAGTCCATGTCCCATAGCTTTGCTTCTTCATTACCGATCGTGGCAAGGGTCCTGCCCTCGGGGCCAAAGGAAATTCCTTTTCTGTAGGTAACCCCAACGCTTAAAGCAAGAACCTGGCGCCCAGATGGCACCTCCCATATTCTTACCTGCCCGTCGCCCGTGGCAGTAGCGAGCCGCCTCCCATCGGGAGCGAAGACCACAGCGTGGTCCTCGTCTTTGTGATGTAGCATACGAGATAGGCGACGGTGGGTAACATCCCAAACGGCTGTCGTGGACACCAGTCCCGTTTCACTCACGAAATGACTGCCAGCCATGGCGAGGAGCTTCCCATCGGGGTTGAAAGCCACGTCATAGATGTCTCCCACCCCAACACCCGTTAGGGTAGTCATTACTTCAGTTGGTCCTTCGGCGTCCCAAATTCTTATCGTGTCGTCGAGTGCAACAGTTGATAGGAGCTTGCCGTCAGGGCTAAAGGATACCCCGGTAACTCTTCCTTTGTGGCCTGGCATCCGTAGCAATTCGCGACCGGTACGGAAGTCCCAAATCTTCACGGCCTGATCCGAGGATGTCGCTAGGTGTTGCCCATCGGAACTAAAGGCCACACCTCTTAGGCAACCTCCACAGTTCAATGTGATTTTGCCGTCAACCTCTTTTTCCCCCGGTTGGAGCACAAGTCCGTCGCCTGTGTGATACAGGTAAAAGATCATCGCAGTTCCGTCCGAACTCCCAACTGCAAGGTATTTCCCGTCAGGGCTAAAGGCAAGGTTACCTAGATCATTCACACGAGAGAGATTGAGATCGTGAGTCCTCACAGTTTGCAATTGACTCCCTGAAGCCGCGTCCCATATTTCAGCTACCATATCCTTCTCCGCCCCACCCGTTGTAGCGACGCGCCGCCCATCAGGACTGAAAATAGCGCTGGGGGGGCTAAAAGTTCCACGGAAATCAACCCGGAAACGCAAAACCTCTCTGCCTGAGCGGGTGTCCCAGATCTTTACGAATGCAGACTCACGCAGACTGATAGTCAACACACGATGCCCGTCCGGGCTGAAGGCGACACTTTTGACGCCGGGTTCCTTTATGCTTAGCTTCTCCAGGCCGGAACTGGCATCCCACACGTTCACACTCCCGTCTTCAGTAGCAGTTGCTATGCACGTCCCATCAGGGCTGAACACGGCGTTATAGATCTGAGCTTTCTCGCGCAGAACCAAAAGCACTCGGCCCGAATCTGTACCTCGTACTGTGGCGGTATTGTCATCGATACCGGCGGAAGAGTCTTGTCCCCCTGTCATGACGCTTTTCCCATCGGGGCCGAAAACCACAAAGCCTGTTTCCGCCGTCCGAAAGGTTGCCTTTAGCCGGGATTGCAACAAAGCGGTGCGCAGCGCATTGGCGGCAACGTTAAGAGGCGGCTGACCGTATCGTAGAGTTGCGTCCACGGCGTACATCGCGAGAACAAGGCTACGCCCCGGGTCCTCGGCAAGGGATGTCGTCGAATAGGAAGCGATTTCTCTCGCCATAGCTACGTGTGCATTTTCCGCTTCCCGGCGAGCATGCGCATCGGCATTCTTTTCGTTTTCGGTTGCGCGATGTTCGTTTATAATCGCTTGTTGTCGTTGGTAGTTGATGGCAATCAAGCCAGCGACTAGCAAAACAAAGATGAAAACCGCGATGCCGAGTTTCCCCTTGTTACGACGGACAAAGCATCCCGTTCGATAACCTAGCGAATCCGGGCGTGCCTTGACTGGCTCCAGATTCATGTGATTTTGTAGGTCGGCTTTCAACGCCTCAACGGACTGGTATCGGCGTTCAGGTTCCTTCCGAAGGGCCATTTGAAGAATGATGTCGAGGTCACCCATCAGTTCGCGCTGCAAGCGTTTTAGCTCGGAGTCGGACATCTGTTCTGTCTTTCGTTTAGTTAGCGCAGCAGAGCGGCGGATGGCCTGGCTCGGAGCCTCAGGTGGAATCTCGCAGATTATTCTGTCTACCTCCTCCCGAACCCTGCTCTCAAAGTTGTACGGATCGGTACCGGTCAGCAGTTCGTACAGAACTACAGCCAGCGAATAGACATCCGTCGTGGTGGTGATGTCCTCGCCTCGCACCTGTTCGGGACTCATGTAGCGCTCCGTCCCCATTCCAGCGCGCGTCGTGTCCCGTTCGCTTGCCTGCTCCAACGGGTCCAGCAGCTTCGCCAGATTGAAATCCAGCAGCTTCGGCGAACCGTCGGCGCCGACGAGAATGTTGCTCGGCTTCAGGTCACGATGAATGATCAGCTTCTGGTGAGCAGAAGACACAGCCTCGCACACTTTCTCAAACAGTTCGATCTTCTGTCGAATCGTCAGCTTTCGATCCCGGCAGTACACATCGATCGGCTTCGCCTCTTCGACGTATTCCATCACCAGATAAGGTTGCCCCTCCGGCGTCACGCCCACGTCCTTCAGATGGACAATACATGGATGGCTGAGTTTGGCCAGTGCCTGTTGCTCCTGCCGGAATCGTGCTTCGACATCCCGGCTGCGAACCGTCCCCTGCAACAACTTGATCGCAGCTCGTTGATTCGGATTCTTCCGCTCGGCCAGAAACACTATGCCAAATCCACCCGAACCAAGAATCTTGGTCAGAGTCCACGAGCCGATCTGTTTGCCCAGGTACCGCTCAAACGGGTCATCGGATTCCTCCGCATCGACCAGATACTGCCGAACGTGCTGCTCTAGCTCTGGATCTCCCGCACAGCGCTTCTCAATAAACGTTTCCCTTTCCACCCGATCCTCGATATCCAGAGCCTCATCGCCAATGTCGGCCGCAAGCTTTCTTTTTTCTTCGTTCATCGCCAGTCTCAGCTTCTGTCTGTTAGTAATCGCGGACGTTGTCTCAGCAAATTACCACAAATTAATCCGCGTCAGGCAACGGAGACCATGAGCACTGTCGGGGTCTCCGTTGCCATTCAATCGCGGACATTGACTAATCGCACGCAGGGACCCAGTGTCTGCAGCGGATGACCACCTGGTACGGCCCAAAGGGTCCCCAAGCCGTGACGATGTCCCCGTAGGGGTGGGCCTGCACCAAGCGGCAAAATACCTGAGCATGTGCGCGAACCGCACCGCCGGCCAGTGCCAAACCAATCGCGGTGACGATCAGAATCGCCCGCATCTTCATGTTCTTCAGCATGTTTCCATCTCCTTTTCTGAGTGGCCATTTTCTGGTCCGCTCACTTCCCTACGGGCATTCCGCAACTGTTTCGGGTACACTGGTCCAAAGATTTTTCCATGCCAGAAGCGAATCACCATTACCGTCGTGGCAATGAGTCTCGCTGAGAATCGCATTGGCGCGCCACGCCTCAGCTTGATTTCGCATGGGCTCGATGTTGCCTCCCATTCGATCCCATACCGACCGAGATCGCGTCGATAATCGGATGCTTTGCGAGGACTGGGCAAAAGCCCCAATCTTACCGAACCACGCAATCTCCGCGCGACAGACTTGGAGGAACGAGATTGTTTTGGACCTTATTTGGACCCTACGCGCCTGGCCGCTGTGGACCGCCAAGGAACGGCCCTACGCGGCGAATCAATGATTTGGGACGCGGAAGACCGCTACAGACCGCCTGCAAATAGCTTCAGGTTCTATCACTACCGACCGGTCAGTGTAAAACTGTCGCTAGCGCTCATAGCGCGTTCACAGACGCGCTCTCGGGCACCAGCGCATGGTTGACCACCGCCGATGCAGCGAACGTTGTAGCGCAACGGACCTCGGATTTAACATGAGAACCGAGGCTTTTATAGTGCACTATGCCGCCGCGCAGCCTACCGTAACCGTGCTGGAGGGGCATGAAAGACTTTCGTTAGCGCGCATAGCGCAGATCATGGCCGCGCTCTCAGATAGCCATGGCGCTCTAATCCAAGACGACCATGTTAGCTCTAAACAGCCTGCCCAACACTTGGAAGGGCCATTGCGGGTCCTTGCTGAGTCAAAGACTGCCCAGTTCGCTTCCCGCGACGCGACCCAGCCGAAAGCAAGTGCATCTTGTCATGATGTGCAATGTTTGTCAATGCCGACAGTTCTTGCATGGTTGTGCGAGGCCAGCGCCGAGCGGAACGATCACAAACGCAAACAGTACTTTGTCGCTAACGTTTTCGTTCCCGATATCCGGCGTTGCCCGGTTCTTGATGACCGTTTGCCGCGGTTCGGCGAGCTTGAACTTGCGCCCAGTTGATTTGAGCGATTCCAGCAATGGGGCAGCACTTTTGTCTTTCAAAGCACGTGGGTACGCCATCCCAGCTTGAGCCGTGGGTTTGCAAAATAGAAGACCGGCTGGTGCAATCGGGCGGCTGTGGGATCGAGTTCTAACTGCACCACTACAATTTGCAGTACGATTGTTTTAACTAGAAAATTGACTATGGGAACTCGCGAAGGGTTGCCGTTCGTGCGGCTAATGATGATTGTGAGCAGTCTAACGCCGCTGTTTCTCCTCTGGGCAGTCCGGGGTATGCAGCCCATACCCGACAAATGGATGTTTTTTTGCGTAGGCGTCCTTATTATCGTGCCCAACCTTGTCCTTTTAACTCGACTCTCCCTGGCAGAAAGGCGCAACGACAGGCATACTCTTGCCATTCAAACCGCCGATGACCACAGGGACCATTTGCTGGTGTACTTGTTCGCCATGTTGATTCCTCTGTTTGATGCCAACGTGGGGAAGCCTAGAGACACAGCCGCCACACTGGTTGCGCTCATCCTGGTTGTATTCCTGTTCTGGCACCTGAATCTTCATTACATGAATGTGGCGTTCGCTCTTTTCGGATACAAGGTGTTCACTATACGAGATTCTGCCGAAGCCCAACCGCTCGTTTTACTGACGAAAAGAGATGCGTTGATTCCCGGTAAACTCACGGCCTTACGGCTCAGTAATACAGTATTTATCGAGAGGAGTTGAGACGATGCCTTTCGCTTATTACGATCCTGCCACGATTCAATTTGGCGTGTGTCGCGGCGAACTGCATTCAGGCGAGAGCATCATTATCTCCGTTGATGAAAGCGTTCAGAACCACCTTCAGCAAATGGTCCTGACAACACGCTCAAAGATGGGATTGGACTCCCCGAATGCGAGACTTCCACGATACGAACCATCGCAAGACTATGGTGCGGATTCTCCGGTTGCACTCCCGCTCACAAATCCTCTAGCTGCTCACCTTCGCAACTTCTATGAACAAGAGAACCGGCCAATTGGCGGTCACGCCCTTGCCGCGCCGGAGGAGATTACATCATACTTCTGTATCATCCACGACCACGATGGGAACAAACTGGTTGCCGTGAAGCGTGCGTCTCAATTCAAGGCAGTCCTAAAATCGCATCTGATTCGGCTCGTGGACGACAGCCTTCAGGCCGTCACGGACCGAGTGTTCAAGCTCGATTCGGATTTTGATCTATTGATCGTCGATGAAACTGTCCAAGTTCTCAGGCTTCCAGCGTTTGAGCATCTTGCCGCGATTGAGGAACAGATACGTGCTGCGGCGATTGACAACACGCTAGAACTCAGCCGCACGCTTCCTGCGTTCGACTTTGGTAGCCTCATGCCGTTCGTTCAAAGCCATAAGAAGGCGGCTAGGCTTGTAGCAGCACTCAAGGGTCGCGGTGATTTAGGTTCCACATCTGTCACCAACTTCCGCCGCGAGTGCCGACGAAGCGGAATTTCCGTAACCACGTTAGACGGAAAGGTAAGTCCCGAGGAAGGACATGAACTGGCGTTCTTACAGATGCTTGATCGCCGAAGGTATGTTGTTTCCCTCGTTGCAGGCAGATGGGAGAGATATGAGGCGGGGAGCCGTAAGAGCATGGGAACGGCCGAACGACAACAAATAAGACCTGAGCGGGTCGCACGAGCGCGACGCTGAGTCACGAATCAAAAGACCGGGTAGGGATCATTATGATGAGGATTAGAACGGAAGAAAACGACCGAAGATTGGATAACTAAAGAGTGCTCACCCGAGAGAAAGCGATTTTAGCCACACTACAGGAAGCGGGTAGACCCGTCAGTTCCTTGGTCTTAACCAAGTTGATCTTCCTGATGAGGCAAGAAACCGGTATTGCGACTAAGATGGCTGGATTTTACGAGTTCGTGCCGTACAAATTCGGACCATATTCTTTCGCTCTTCACAAAGACCTAGCTGGTTTGAAGCGAAACGGATACGTTGAGACTTCAGGTGACGATTGGCGGCTGGGCCATTTTGTAGACCAAGGTCGTGACTGGCGTGGCGAACTCGATCAATCAATCACGGCTGCGATTCGACTAGTTTACGCAAGTCGGCGTGGACTCAGCAGAGACGAGCTACTGAGGGACGTTTACTCGCGGTATCCCTGGTTCGCAAGCCAAAGCGAACTTCGCGAATTGGTACCTCGTGATACGCCAACTGTGAAGCCCGGAAACCTCGCTGTCTACACTGCGGGCTACCAACAAAAGACAATCGATGGCTTTCTTTCCGGGTTACTGCGGAACGGCATCAAGTGTATCGTTGATGTTCGCTCCAATCCGATTTCGCGAAATTATGGGTTCGCGGGACGCACCCTCTCGAATCTCGCTGGCAAGTTGGGCCTGCAATATAAACACTTTCCACAGCTTGGTATTCCAAGCTCAGAACGCAAGGATCTAGATTCCGCCGTGCAGTACGAAGTGCTCTTCACGAAGTACCGGGAAACGGTATTGCGTCGGGAATCTGCCTCGATTTCGACTGTCGCAGCATTGATGCATGAAAAACCTTCGGCGCTGCTCTGCTACGAAGCAAATCCGCATTCGTGCCACCGGAGCCACCTCGCCCTTGCGATCCAATCAGTAAGCAAATTGGAGCTGGTTCACTTGTTATGAACGCCCAATGGGAGCGGATGCGCGTACTCATTACGGTCAAAACCTATCCGATCCCTTCCGCAAAGTACGACGAGCTAGTCTGCACAGCGGGCGTACAACAGGAGGGCGCATTCGTGAGACTGTATCCCATCAATTTTCGGGACCTTCCCTATAGCCAGCAGTATCGAAAATATCAGTGGATTGAAGTAGAGGCCCAGAGACATACCGGTCGTGATGTTCGGAAAGAAAGCTACCGGCCGAATCCCGACACACTCAAGTTACTGGGTGAACCAATTTTGACAACCAAAGGTGGCGACTGGTCTAAGAGGGCGAAGTACGTACTCGCAAGGAAATCCCGATCTATGGAGCATTTGTACGCACAACAGGAAGAGGATCGAACCTCACTAGGGATATTTCGTCCGAAGGAAGTTCAGGATCTGCTGGTTACACCAGATGAAGCGGACTGGAAGGCTGGATTTAAGGCAGCGTTAGCTCAGGCGAGGTTGTGGGAAAAGCGAGCAGCCTCCCTTGAGCCGCCGCGAAAAGTTCCGTTCAAATTCCAGTACAAGTTCACTTGCGACGAGCCTACTTGTAAGGGACATCGAATGATGATTGAAGACTGGGAGGTTGGCGCGCTGTATTGGAAGTGCATCGACCAGGGAGCAACGCCTAACGAAGCCTGCCAAAGTGTAAGGCACAAATTTCTTGAAGAAATCTGTGCGGCCGAACGGGACACTCACCTCTATGTTGGTACGATACTCGCCTATCCGAAGTCTTGGGTGGTTATCGGCGTGTTTTGGCCGAGACGTGCGCTACGGCCACTTCAAGTGGCCCTTCCTCTCCTCGAATGAGGTGAAGGGAGGCAGTGGGCCATCGGCCGTGGTGCTTGAAGCGGGATTCTTGTTGGGTCTGGCTCCGAGCGCGAGCATCACCGCGAACGACGATAACCAACCTAAAAACTGAAAAGGGGAGTAAAACTGAAAAAGGGTACCCATCGGCTCCGGTCTATAGACGGATGGGGTTGGCTGCGAGGGAGGGCATTGGACCAGATGGACCTGATCCCCAACTTCCCTACACGCCATACCACTAACTACGGGGCGTTCTGAGCGATGTCCCCTTGTCCCGAGCGGGGCTTCCGAGCGCGTTTGGCCTTAACAATAATGGCGGCGTAGGCGGCAGCGCGCTCAATGCTGTTGGGTTGATCGGCAAATGCAAGAAGCTGTTGGCCGATTGTGGCTGGATCAAATCCGCCACGAATGGCATCGGCAGTTAGAGCGTCTATATCCATATTCAAGCGGTTCGCCACAGATTCTCTCTCAACAGCCCTTACTTTTTCAGCGGTGAACAGTGGCGATTGCTTCATCGGCTTCGGTAGCCTGTCAATTTGCTTGAAAGGTCCTTGCACTTCGCTCGATTGCACATTGCGATCCTGTGCGCGTACAGGGAGTATGTCACGCTGTTTAATTAACACAGTTTGACCGAAGTCCAACTTCAGCCATTGCCAAACTGCGCCGTCGCGTTTCCGAGCTTCATACTTCTGTCCTATCGGAACGCCCTTGCCGAGTCCCGCAACCACAATCGTCTGATTTTCTAGAGCTACCGCGTCAAGCTGAGTCTGAGGGGGTTTCCACGAGAGCAGGTCTGGATATTCAAAATTCCCGACTTTCTCACCGCGTGAGATCCGAAACAGCCGATGGGCCTCGGCAAGAATGTACTCTCGATCCATCAACTCTACAGTCGGTGGGCTTTTGGCGGATGCGCCCGAAATCGCACCGGCCATCGTTGCGATTGTATCCGTATCGCTAGAGATTGAATTCACAGCGACCTGGAGCATTGAAAGTGGGTCTTCTCGTCGAAAAGCCCAGGCCAACCACGCCGCCGCCATCGCCGTTCTGAGACCCTCACCACGTCCAACATCGGCTAAGCAACCAAGCCCCTCAAGCACACGGTTATAGTTTGCTGCAGCACTCTCATACCCCATCGAATCCAGAGTGGCGAGGTTTTCAGCATACTCGCGGCTGACCCACTCTAGCGCCTCCCCGATTTGCAACTTGCTTTTAGCTTCCCACGACGGTAGCCAGAACGACGACAGGTCACGATCGTTCTTTATCAGGGACACCACTTCAGAGTGAAGCGTCCTCGCCTCATTCCAAATGTCCGGGCTCGGAGCCTCCCCATTGTCAAGAGATTTCGCTAGACAGAAAGCGTGAAAGACCGCGCCGAAAATTCCACGAACGTGCCCGTGGGTACACAAAGCATTCCGAACGACGGCAGTGAGGTATTCAGTCGGTCTAGCAAGATCCCGCGAAGCCCACACGTGCGGCTGGATTCGCATCGCGGCACCATTGCCACCCGCATCAGTATATTTGGATGAGTGAGTCTCGAAAAAATTACTGAACCAAGTGACATCCTGGTGCGCGAGGGAGTAAGCAGCGGCCTTTGTGCCAACGCCTCCCCCCAAGGCGTAGGAGAGCCAGACCGGAAGTTCGACCTTCGCGAACGCCTCGACATCAAATCGCCCGTCAGCGCGTATCGCTCGACCAGTGGCGAGACGCAACTGAGTGTCGTCCGAATAGCAGCCTGCCGGAAGCGTGACAGTTGCACCAAATTTTCCGCCTACTAACCTTTTCCAGGTAGTCGTAGACTCAATCCGGTTCACGCCCGCGCGCCTGCGGACGCCCTGCTGATCGGTCAGTTCGGTGATAAAGCCGAGAGCATCCCCCGCTGCAGCCCAAAGAGCCGAGTTCGCAACTCCATTCTGCCTACCTTCTGTCATTCGCTTTCAGATCCTTCAGCCATGCCGGAACAATTCACTCTGCACGGTAACATCAACGTTCTTCTTGCCTAGCATACCCAGCATGGCATGAACTTCGTCTTGGGTCTCGCCGTCGGCCACGTACACCCGTTTAAGATAATCAATCGAAAGGGACTTGGGGTACAAAACCTCCGCTTGTTCGCACGTGGGAAAGTGGTCTTCATGTCCCCTTGTACGGCTCGAATAGTAGTCGCCCCACTGATGAACCTTCTCGGCGAAAAGCGCCGCTAGGTCCCGGACGCTCTCACCGCGCTTCACCCCTGAATAGATGTTGTTGGTCGTCGTGAACAGAACGCCAGGATGCCCCAAGATGGCTGGATCGAAGGCAAGAATACACCAAAAAAGCCGATCATCGGTTCGGGTCCTGCGGCGGGACCACGCAAGGAAGCGTTTATTGACCTGTGAAATGGAAAGGTTCACGTAATCAATCCAAGCCGCATCCTTTCGGTAGTCCGTGTTCGGGAGGAACAAGTACTCCAGTTGGCTTTCATCGGGCAAGCGCTTCCGTGATTTAACGCAGCCAGTCGCGAAGATTCCCAACAATCCTCGATTCGTCGTGAAGTGTAATATCTCGCTGATGCCTCGGGCGGCAATGAACTCTGCGAGAGTCATACGTCAATCGCCTCATAGGTGTCTTCATCAAGATATTCGACGAGCCGGGAAGCGTCGCTAGGCTTGTAGCCGAGTATTACGGATTCGCGCGCACGACCAACGCCCATGGCAAGAAGGCGGCGCAATCTCGCAAGGCGGTCGTCGTCCTCTTCCTCCCCGTGTTGGGTCACCTCGGCATTCAAACCGATTATGACAATGTGATCGAACTCCAGTCCCTTTGAAGAGTGCAATGTGCTCAACGCGATGTTCTCGTCGCCTTCTGGCCAATCCGATTCCCTCGTAAGCTCGACAAATGGAAGCTTGGCTCTCTGTAACGCTCTACGAAGATAGTCGAACCACCCGCCAGCCAAGGGATGGAGAAAAGCGACGGATTCCCGATCAAGGTCAATGCGCTCTCGAATCACGTCCAAGACGAATCCCACCTGGGCGGAATATCTTCCGCGCACGACGATTGGTATTGGGCCATGCCGTGTACATGCGTTGAAGTCTGGGATCGTTCCATCGTCATCTAAGGGCACGCCATCGACGAGCGATCGCGCGAAACGAGCGATCTCGATAGTGTTTCGATAATTGCGATTTAGCCGTTTAATATTTTCCGGTCTAACAAGCACTCCGGCTTCTTGCCATGTGAAGCCGCGCGCATAAATTCGTTGTGCTGAATCGAGCACGAAGGTCAGAGAATGATCCGTGGCGAGTTGATTGTTAATAGCACGGACTTGATTCGCCGAAAAGTCCTGGGTCTCATCCGCAATGATAATTTGGTAGGGCGGATTGACTTTAGTCTGGGTTAGAAGCACCGCAAGATCGTTCCAATCGTGCAGCCCGTTTGCGATCTTCCAATCTGTGTAGGGTCGGATCACCCGCTCAAGAATTGCCTCCCTCAGCGCGCGGTCCACTCGTGGGGATGCGCCACGTCCATCCCTGCGTGTCGCAATGTAGATCTCAACCGAATTGGGCGGAAAACGGCCAAGTACGTAATCCACTTCTTCGACCAGAAAGTCCTGTGTTAGCCCTAGATCCCTTCCGAGCGACCAAATCTTCGCAGTTCGGTCGCGTTCTTGCACGATGAACCGATCACGGAAGAGCGACTTGGACCACTTTCCAAAAGTGGAGATTTCGAGATCCACTCCGTTCATTTCTTCTGCTTGCTGTCTCGTGAGGGCTTCAATGTAGCCCCGAAGCGTTCGGTTGAACGTTAGGACTAGCACGGTAACTGGAGAGTTGTCGCCTGCCCGCTGTTTTCGGTTGGAAAAGAACCGGATTAGTGCTCGCAAGCGGAGAAGTGCCGTTGTCGTTTTTCCGCTCCCCGCCGCACCTCTGATGATGAGCACACCAGGAGTGGTTCTTGAGAAGATTGCTAACTGTTCAGCAGTCGGCGTAACGCTCGGAAGTGTACGCATGAATTTGGTGGGTTTGCAGAAACTGCCAGCTTTTACGGGACTTTTAGGCTATCACAGCCCACGTCCCGCCGGAATTGTGGCCACCCGCAAAGATGCGTCTGTTGGCCTGACGCTGGGGCTACGGCGTTCCGGCGGCGTGCACTACATTTCCACTACGTTAAGAACGACTTTGAAAAACCGTCAAAAACTCCAGCGTGTTTGATGCACCCGAACCAAACACCTGCGCGGCTATGTTGTTAATGTGAAAGGGTGCCCTTGATTCCCAAGCTGGACGTCGCCGGTTCGACCCCGGTCTCCCGCTCCATCGTCCGGCGCTTCGCCGTGTCCAGCTTAAAATGACGCTTGAACTTTCCAGCCGCCGACTCACGCTCGAAGAGATCTTCCAAGTCGCGAGCGCTCAGAACCAGCTCAGTCTTGCCATTGCCGAAGATGCCCGCGAAAGAATGCAGCGGTCTCGCGATGCGGTGGAACAAGTGCTCACCCAGGATCGTGCGGTGTATGGCGTCAACACCGGCTTTGGAAAACTGGCGGATGTCCGGATTCCGCCGTCCGAGCTCAACAGTCTGCAGCTGAATCTGGTTCGCAGCCACGCCTGCGGGCTCGGGCAGCCGCTTTCGGAAGCCGAAACGCGCGCCATGATGCTGCTCCGGGCGAACGTACTTGCCTTGGGGTTCAGTGGCTGCCGGGTGGAAATCGTCAGCACGCTGCTCGCTATGTTGGAGCAAGGCGTGCTCCCGCGAATCCCCGAGAAGGGTTCCGTGGGGGCGAGCGGAGATCTCGCACCGCTGGCGCACCTCGCGCTGTCGATGATCGGCGAGGGCGTCTCGCAATATCAGGGCGCTTGGATGGACGGCGGAAAGGCTCTGGCCGCGGTGCAGATTGAGCCTGTTCGCCTGCAAGCTAAGGAAGGTCTAGCGCTGCTGAATGGCACGCAAGCCATGGGCGCTGTCGGCGCGTTGGCCTTGTTTCGAGCTGAGCGTGTGACGGCACTCGCCGATCTGGCCGGCGCGATGACTTTGGAGGCGCTGCGCGGAACTCCAGTCGCATTCGATGAGCGAATTCACGCCGCGCGGCCGCATGCCGGCCAACAAGCTTCGGCCAGGCATTTGCGCGAGCTGGTCCAAGGCAGCGAAATTCGTGAATCGCACCTGAAAAACGATCCTCGCGTGCAGGACGCCTACAGTCTGAGATGCATCCCGCAAGTGCACGGCGCCGTCCGCGCCGCATTGAGCCACGCGCGCGAAACCGTGGAAGTGGAGAGTGGTTCGGCCACCGACAATCCCTTGGTATTCGGCGTGGATGAGATTCTGAGCGGCGGCAATTTCCATGGCGCTCCGCTGGCGTTGACATTCGACTACGCGGCCATCGCGATGACTACCTTGATGAGCATCGGCGAGCGCCGCATCGACCGGCTAGTGAATCCCGATCTCAACGAAGGACTGCCGCCCTTTCTAAGTCCGCACGCCGGCACCTCGTCCGGCTTCATGATCGCGCAAGTGTGCGCGGCTTCTTTGCTGAACGAAGCGCGCGTTCTCGCGCACCCGGCCAGCGTCGATAACGTGCCGACTTCTGGCGGAAAGGAAGACCACGTGTCCATGGGAATGACATCTGCCTTGAAATTGAGGCAAATTGTGGAGAATGCGGAGAACGTTCTCGCCATCGAACTGCTGGCCGCCGCCGAGGGTCTGGATTTCCGCGCGCCGCTTCAATCCTCGAAGCCGATTGAACGAGCTCGCGGGCTGATCCGTGGGCTGGCTCCGCGCGTTATCGCGGACCGGTCGCTATCGCCGGACATCGAGCGGATTGCCGCAGCCATCCGCGCCGGCGAGTTCGATCAGTTCGTATAACCAAACCTGCGATGCCGATAAACAAAGTCGTGGCATCCTGTGACCAAGCCGTCGCCGATATCTCCGACGGCGCCTCCGTTATGCTGGGCGGATTTGGATTGTGCGGAATCCCGGAAAACCTGATTGCGGCACTGGTCGCGAGAGGCGTCCGCAACTTACACATCATCAGCAATAACATGGGGATCGATGGATTCGGCCTGGGCCTGCTGCTGGAGGCCGGCATGATCGGGTCTTTCCTGGGAAGCTACGTGGGAGAGAACAAACTGCTGGAGTCGCGAATGATCGCCGGCGAAATCAACGTCACGCTGGTTCCCCAGGGCACGTTAGCTGAACAAATTCGCGCTGGAGGCGCGGGCATTCCTGCGTTTTACACTCCCGCGGGCGCCGGTACCACGGTAGCCGACGGAAAGGAAACGCGCATCTTCGAGGGCCGCAAATATCTGCTAGAGCGCGCGCTCACGGCTGATTTCGCACTCATCAAAGCCTGGAAAGGCGATCGCGTGGGAAATCTCATCTATCGAAAAACGGCGCGCAATTTTAATCCCATGATGGCCGCCGCGGCCAGGATCACGATCGCCGAAGTGGAGCAACTGGTGGAACCAGGCGAAATCGAACCAGACCACGTCGTGACTGCGGGCATCTATGTGCAACGTATCGTCAAGGGCCAGACCTACGAGAAGAAGATCGAGCGGAGAACTGTACGTGAACGCGTCTAATAATGCGATCGACAACCGCGAACGCATCGCCCGCCGAGCCGCGTTAGAACTCCAGGATGGATTCTATGTAAATCTTGGCATTGGCATACCCACGATGGTGGCGAATTATATTCCGCCCGGCATAGAAGTTGTCCTGCAATCGGAAAACGGGATGCTCGGCATTGGACCCTATCCGATCGAAGGCTCGGAGGACGCCGACCTTATCAACGCGGGCAAGGAAACCGTGAGCGAGCTTCTAGGTAGTGCTTATGTTTCGAGCGCCGACGCCTTCGCAATGATTCGCGGCGGTCACATTGACCTGAGCATTTTGGGCGCGATGGAAGTGGACGAGAAGGGCGACCTTGCCAATTGGATGATTCCAGGAAAAGTGGTTAAGGGCATGGGCGGCGCGATGGACCTGGTGGCCGGCGCCCGGCGCGTGATTGTCGCCATGGAGCACGCCACCAAGTTGGGAGCGCCTAAGATTTTGCGGCGCTGCACCCTGCCCATTACCGGTGTTGGCGTGGTGGATACCATCATCACGGAGCTGGCCGTGATTCGTGTGACGCCGCAGGGTTTGCTTCTCGACGAACTAGCGCCGGGCGTGACCGCCGATGAGGTGCAGGCCGTCACCGAAGCGCGGTTGATCGTGAGCCCAAAGATTCGTTAAGGCTGCGGGCCTCGCCAGGCAGCTCCCGCGTTCTCAACCACGGGACGCCGGGGCGCCTTCTTCTTGAGGGCAGCCAGCGCCCGATCCGCGGCACGCTTGTCCGCGCAAGCGCGCATCTCTTCCTCCGAGAAGGTCAAGGCGTGCTTGGCCGAGGAATCGCGTTCGCCGCTTTCGTTCGGTTCCTGGCCGCTTTCCTCTTGCCGGTCCAGCAGGCTCCGGCACAACAACGGCAGTTCCTGCATCGGAATGCCATACCGGCGCGACAGAGCGAGATCGGCTCTTACCGTAAAGACCGTGCGAATCTGGCCCACCACGACGCCCTCGAACGCGAAGACGCGGAATCCCGTCTCTTGAGTGAATCCTGTAAGAATAAATTGCATCTCGGTATTCCTTCCACGCAGATTGGTCAAAGGGCTTTTGTCATCCTCGTGTTTGCCGCCCTGTCTGTGATCTGCCGCAACCGCTCCACGAGCTTTTTCCCGAGGCTTAATTCGCCGGGATTGAATTTGTAGCCGGGCATCTTAGGATCGATGAACTCTCGGCGGAATAACTGGTCGGCCGCCAAATTGGTCAACAAGCCGAGTTCCTGGTCGGTGAGTTTCAAAGTTATCAGTGGCATGGGATTATTTCCAATAGCTATTTCCGTCGATCAGCAGGCGTCCATGGGTTCTCCCGAGCCCGCGCCGTCTAAACAGCCGCCAAAAGTGAAGTGGACCGCTTGAGTTCGTCATTGGCCAGCGAGAGACGGCCGTTCTTGGAGATGCCGTGAGTGAGCCGTGACACTCACAGACGGCACCTTCAGGAACGATTTGCTTTCCACCCGCGTAATTTGAAGACTGTTCCATTTTTGAGATTTCACGTTCTCCGTAATCCGTTCAAATGCGGTAAGCAAAGCTTTTTGCGCATCAAAGCCGTAAACCGTGGCGGTGATCTCCGCATCCATAAGATAGAAAATCCATCCCGCCTGGCGAACCTTTTGCTCAAACGCGGAACGATCAGCGCTTTCCAGCGACTTCCACCCGTTCGCATCCGGAGCGCTATCGAGATCAAACGACTCGGGCAAAACGGCACCAGCTGCGATGAACACAGTTCCCGCCTGTATGTTGCCATTTTCGATGTCGCCGCTGGGTCCGGAGAAATTCACGGGCGGAAACTCGCTTTGTTGGCTAGCCGGGCCTTTTCCTGCTCCATTTGATTCTCCGCCGCTTGCTTGCTGAGACGTGCGGCTTCTTTTTGCGGCGCCTCTAAAGCATCCAAGCGAGCCGCTTCGGTGATTGCCGTCTGCGCCCGTGTGTCCAACGCCTTCGAATAGAGGACTATCGCAAAGCTGGAACGATCCTCGGCCCGGATTAGGTTGTACGAGTATTCGGAATCCTCCCAACGCGCGATCACCGGCGCGCTTTCGCCGTAATACGAGTGATAGGCGATCTCCGCCTTGGGCCGCGTGGCGGTCCCATACGATGCCGACAGAGCCTGGATCATATCTTCGGTGGTCATGCCTTCCACTTTGTAGCGGTCATAGACCACAGCCATCCGAAACAGTTCGTCATCCAGGAAGCTGAGGGTAATCGCGGAGACCGGATCGCCTTTCGCCGCTGCGCTATGAAAGAGATTCGGCTGGAAATCCAACACTTGTATCAGCGCCGGCCGTTGGTACTCCGCTTTAGCTTCGGTGGGTTTCATCCCGGCCAGGTCCGCCGCTCGCGAGAGGTTCATGCCGAACTGGAATCCGCGATAACTGGAGAGATCGGCCGCTGAGAGCAGACAGGTCCCTAAGGCTAGGCACAGGAACGGGAGCGCGATCAAGGATATGGAGAGTTGCGATCTCTTGGGCTTCTCGGACACTAGAAACATGCAACCTCCTCGGTTGGCGGAATCGGCCTAAGATAAACAGGAATCAGATCGCCTGACTTAGCTCAGACAAACTGCGGGTGGGCAGAAATGCTCAGACGTTCACTATTATCAGTTAAATCTAGTGAATTGTCAAGCCAAGGGTCTAACAAATCTTTGCTTAGGTTTACTGTGTTTGGTTAATCTTGATGCGGGAAAAACGCGAGCAGGCACAGTTGGCGCTGACTTGTGGCGCGCGATCGACGCGATCATATTTCGTTGGACGGCGAAATGGCTTCAAGAGGCTTGCGGGTGAAACCTGTACGCGTAGACCGTCCGCGTGTGACAATGAAGTTATGAACAACAGGACATTTGAGACGCACGACCTTCGCATTCGTATTGAGGACAAAGTCGTGCGAATCGATCAGCGCCGATTGGATGGGGAGTTATGGCGTGAGATCGATCACAGTGATTTGCCAGTGTCGCAGGCATGGCTGATGAGTCCGATTCGGACGTCGCCGCTCAGGGTTGCTCTGAGCGCGTTTGAGAACGAAAATCCAGGAGATATGACGCTGCGAAAAGCGCTCGAGGCTTAATATTTAACCGGCAAGGTCTGCAAAGGCGGGTGAAATGTGAGAAGGCGTCGCCACGCAACGCCTTCCGGTTTTTTGTAACTTGTTACCAGCGCTTGTTGCCGCCGCGCTTACCACCGCCGCCACCGCCGCCACCGAATGAACGCTCGGTCTTCGGACGAGCTTCGTTAACGTTCAACGCTCGGCCATCAAGCTCCCTGCCATTCAGTTCCGCGATCGCGCGATCCGCATCTGCGTTGGCGCTCATCTCGACAAATCCGAACCCTCTGGGCTGCCCGGTGTCACGATCTGTAACAATGCTGACGCGCTCGACGGCGCCATACTGCTCAAAGAGTGACCGAACCGCATCCTCGGTTGCTCCAAAATTGAGGTTTCCTACAAAAATATTCTTCATTTTTCTTCCTTTTGACTTACAGATTGGTAAATCGGGGCAGGTTCGAACGAGGGCGGACGGGCCGGACGAATGCGAAGATGCCAAAACACTTCAGACATCTCAACTCTACCACGGAAGTGGCGAATGCTCAGAAATTTAATGTCAAGCCGTCTGACAAGGGGGACGGGCCGGCGGACTTGGTTCCCTGTGACGGACCTTGAATGTAAGGCGGACTTCGGTGCCGCGCTCCGAGCGGATTTCGAGCTCGCCTCGCAGTTGTTGCGCTAGAGCGCGCACCAGGCGCAGGCCCAGCGATCGTGACGTGGTCCAATCCAGCTCCCGCGGGAGTCCGATGCCATTGTCGGACAGGGCCAGCGAAATGGCTGTGTCGGATTGTCGGCGCAACAAGACGGACACCGCCCCGCTGCGGCCTTGGGGGAACGCATGCTTCAGCGAGTTGGAAACTACCTCGCTAATGAGGAGGCCGAACGGGAGTGCATCGTCCAGATCGAGCGCCAGTTGGTCGAGTTCCGTGTGGAGGCGAATCTGGCGATCTTTTACCCCGGAGCTGCGAAAGAGGTAATCCACAGTGCGCAAGACGTATTTCGGAAAATCCACCATGGCGAGATCCTCGGATTGATATAGGATTTCGTGCAGCAGAGCCATGGATTGAATGCGGTTTTGGTTGTCTTCCAGCACCCTGCGGGTCTCCGGATTTAGAGCCGCGCGCGCTTGCAGACTCAGCAGGCTGGACATCACTTGCATGTTGTTCTTCACACGATGATGAATCTCTCTGAGCAGCGTTTCGCGCTGATGCAGCGAGACGGTCTGTCGCTCCAGGGTGGCTCGTTGTGCTTCCACGCGTTCCTCGCTCTGCTGCAGCGCACCTTGAGCAAGCGACCGTTCGTGGCGGGTTCGCGCATCCCGGAGTTCACGTTCCACTGCGGGAGCCAGCCGTGCCAGATCGTCCTTGAGCAGGTAATCCTGCGCGCCCGATTTCATGATTTCCGAAGCGAGCTTTTCACCAATCGTCGCGGATACCACTATGAACGGAATGTCGTGACCGCTCTGATGCAGCAGTAACAGCGCAGCGAGTGCATCGAATTGTGGCAGGCGATAGTCCGAGATGATGACGTCCCAGGAGTGCTTCGCCAATGCCGCCTGCATTTCCGCCTCATTGACTACGCGTTCGCAGTGCAGCGAGTAACCGGCCTTCTCAAGAGCGCGCTCTGTGGACGAGGCATCGAGGATGGAATCCTCCACCTGCAGAACACGCAATACCTCGTTCATGGGAACCTCCGTGATGAGCCAAGGATCGTCCGAATTCCGCGAATCCGGATGAATACCCGCGACGGGGGCTTTTCAACCCGATCATACAACAGTGACTCATACTCCAGTGACTCACGGCCGATACGGGGCAACCTCCGGTGTTCGAGATCTCAGCTCGGGCAAATGAGCTGGATCAATCCGGGACGCCGCACGTATCGGCCGGGCGCTCGCCGCTTCCCCTTTAGCGGCGAAAATGATCTCGTCGTCCTTCGAAGTGAGCCACGGGTCGGACTCGATAATCGGCATGCCATCCTGGCCTCAATTGCCAATAACCGTCAACGAATACGTAACCAGGACCAGGACACGGGGGCGCGGCCACCACTACTGGAGCCGGAATTCCTATGCCAACGCCGAAAGCAACTCGTGGCGAAGCGAACGCCACGCTACCCGCCAGAAGCAAACCCGCTAGAATTTTCGTTTTCATTTTCTTGTCCTCCTTACGCGATGTATAGAGGCAAGCGAATTACCAACGCCAAGTTATTCAGTCTTCGCTGGAAACGGATTGTGCGATGGCCGCGCGGAACCGCTGGCGGTGGTTTTCAGCCGTTGGCGGGTATCTAAGTTGGGATGTGGGGGACCACGAGATGGAAAAGCTTGAGCGTCGAACCGCTGCCGGCTTGAATAGTCGCCGATTCCGATGGCCCCAGATACACGCCCGCGCCGCGCGAAACGTCGTAGTCCTTGTTATCGAGACGGATTTTGCCGCTGCCTTCCATGAGGTAAATGAGCTGGTGCTTTTCGAGAGGATCGGCTTGAAATTTCTCGCCGGGCGAGAGCCAACGCAACGTTCCCAAAACATTCTTCGCGCCAGCCAACTGCTGATTCAGAATCTCGGTGGCTTCGCCTTGCGGAGTCTTCACGCGTGGCAACTGGTTGGTATCGATGAAGGTGAGTGTGTTGGTCATGGCAGGTTCGCTCTAGGTTTGCACCCAGACGCGGCCGTCTACCCGGTTCCACCGCAGATCGTCGGGAGTGCCGTCCAGGATGTGAGTCTTGAAACGATTGGGCGCCTGGAATTCGAAATAGAAGAGGCCGGTTTCGGTGGCGCGTAAACGATGCTTGGCTTCCGCGGGAATAAAAACCATATCGCCCGGCCCGACGGGGCGCACACCTTCCTCGGTTTCCACCGTGCCATTGCCTTCCATGATGAAGTAAAAGTGCTCGCAAACCTCGTGGTAATGGTAGGGTGAAGAACCGTGGGCCTTGTACTCCATCACTCCCGCCAGCATGTCGTCGATGTTGGCTAGCTCTTTGTTGACGAAAAAGGTTCGCTCCCGGCCCCCCGACACTCCGATCAATTTTGGAAGATCGTCCTGGTGAAAAATGTACGCCATCGTCGTCTACATTCTAATGCGGCCGGTATGCCACGCGCGCAACTTCAGCGTATGGTACGGCCGCGACCGTCGCCCGGATTTCCACTTGCTTGTGTCGTTCGACGGTCGGTTTCGACGAACCGCGCCCTTCTTCACCCCACACCAGGGTGACCTGAGTGCCGGGCTCGCTGTGCTTGATGTCGACAACCGCCAGCGAGAGCATTGCGCGCTCATTGTAAGTGTAGCCGGTATATGTTGACACGCCGATGATCTTGCCGTCCTTCAGCACTTTGTCGAACGGCAATGTTGAATAATTAGCTAGCGGTAAGTCGATATACTTCGCGATATCGCCGGCATGGAACAAAGAACCACAAACTCGCGCTATATCCTCGCCATTCCACACCAGAGTCACTTTTTGCCGCCGCTGGTTATCAGCCATTCTTTCGAGAGCAGATCGTCCCACAAAATCATGATCGAATTTGACGAAAGGCCCATAGCCAAGCTCGTAGGGAGTCAGGTAATAGTCCGTGATGTCATCGGAGTAAAAACTGCCGCCCAGCGAAGCCGTGGCTTCATAGCTTTTTGGGGTCAACCACTGCCGGTACGCCTTCATCTCCTCCCCAACATAAATCGCCGGAAGTGGGGAGGGAACCCAACCCGATTCCAGGCAGGTGGTGGGGTACGCTCGGGAACCGACTTGTCGAATCCCAAACTCTTCACCGGCCTTCACAATGGCGTCGCGGACTGCGCCGCCGTCCTCCCAAGGACCAAACAGCTCCCATCCGGGCTGCCCCACCATTCCATGGCGCAAGGCGTGAACAGCGTGACCCCCGATGTTGAAAACATCCATGTGAAAGAACCGAATATCCGGCGCGGGTTTTCCGGTAGCTTTCTCCATGACACGAAGGGCGTGCGGACCTTGAACCTGGTATCTGAAAACCTTCCTACGGCCTTGGTTGATCGCGGATCTTTCGTCCCGCTCCGAGGTCGCATTGTAGCCGCCGGTTTCCAAGTTGTATTGCACCCAGTTATGAGCAGGAGGCCGGCCGACCAGATTGAATTTATTTTCGCCAAGATAAAAAAGGATGGCATCGCCAATTACATAACCATGATGATTACACGCGACGAACTGTTTGGCTTGATTCACCCTGAAATTCTTATAGCTATTTACGCCGAGATAGGATAACAACTTGAGCGCATCCGGACCTTCGATATAGAGGTCTGTCATGTGGTGCGACTGGTCGAACAGCGCGCAGGTTTCCTTCCAGGCACGCTGTTCGTCGCGCCAGTTGGTGAATTCGGGGCGCACCACTGGAAAGGCATAGGGTCCGATCTGCGAATTACGCAACCGTTCCACTGGATTCCCGGCGGCTTGCAGTGCTTCCTCTAAACTTTGATGACTCATTGCTTGCTGGTAATACTCCTAGAGATAAAAGCGATGTTGAGGCCGGCCGGAGGTGCCCGATCGACGGTGCTAGAGCGGCCCGTTCCTACTTGTTCGCGTTCGGCGCCGGCGGAGCGATCTTAGCTTCGTCCCAGTGCTCCTTGATGTGGCCGTTCTCCATGCGAACCACGTCGTAGTGATTCCACTTGTAGGTCTTGCCCGGATCGTCCGGGTCCTTGGCCGTGCGGTCCCACATCATTACCGAATACGGCCCGTCGATCAACGTCAAGACGGGCGGGTTCGGCCACTCGGGCTTGATCGGCTTGGCGTCTTCCGGACGTCGTCCCGGAATGCGGCTCATGAACGCCTTGAAGCCATCGCGACCCTGCGGAACGTTGGGATTGTGCTGCATATAGCCGGGGTCCATGGTTTTGTCGGCTAGTTCGAGATGGCCGTACTGCAGCATGTCCTTCAGCTCCTCAGTCGCCAAAGCCAGCGTGTCCTTCTCTTGCTTGGAAAGCTTGTCGGCGCCGGTGTTCCAATCCGACGGCGGCTTGGGCGAGACGCCGGTGTTCACATTCCCGGAGCCGGGGAACTTCATGGCGCTGTCCCAGTGCTCCTGGACCTTGCCGTTCTGGATGCGGAGAACGTCGAAGCTGTTGGAGTGATAAGTCTTGGTGGGATCGCGCGGGTCCTTATCTTCGGTCTCCCAAATCAGCCACACGTAATCGCCTTTTGCGCCCTTCACCACCGGTTCGTTGGCCAGTTTAGCGGGATCGCTGATCTTAGGCTTGGGCAGTTTGCCGAAGAACTCGACAAATCCCGCGCGCCCGGTGTTCACGTTGGGGTTGTGCTGGATGTAATCTTCGGCCTGATACTTGGCGGTCTTATCCAGGTCACGGTCTTGAATCACGACGCGCCACCACTCCAGCACCATATCCAGGTTCTTCTTTTCCTGTTTGTTCATGGGAGCGCCTTGCGGCGTAGTGGGCGGATTGATGGACTCAGCCAGCAATCGTCCCGCGCCCACAGCCAGCGCCAACGTGCCTACGAACAGCTTAATTCGTGAGGATTTCATGCTTGGTCATCATACTACTTCACCAATGCCGCATGCCAAAGGGTGGGGCGGCAAATGCGTTAGTGGTCGTGATCGCGGATCGCTTCGGCGTCGGCGATGGCCTTATCGCGGTGGACCTTGACGTTGGCGCGGCGAGCGCGATCGATGTTCGTTTGACGCGTGGACGCGGAATCCACGCTGAACATAGAGATGAGCTGTTCCAGGCGAGCGCTCTTGCAGGCAGGGCAGGAGGGCGTAGTGGCTTTGAGAACCAGCGCCTCGAACTGCTCGCCGCAATCCAGACATTTGAAATCGTATAAGGGCATGGCCGCAATCCTTTCAAGCCAAATCTTACTTTAACCGATGGCGGCCCGGAACAGAGCGCCAGGACCGACGGGCCGTCAGCGCTCCACGAAGATTTTCAGGCGCTCCAGAGCGGCGTCCCACTGGGCGGAAATGCCGTCCAGGCAATGGCGGGCGGCATCCAGAGGCTCGGGCCGCAGTTCCCAAACGCTCTCACGGCCCAACCGCGAGCTGCGCGCAAGGCCGGCATCGGCGAGCACGTGGAGATGTTTGGTGACGGCCTGGCGAGTGACGGAGGCGTCGCGCGTAAGGTGCGCGATGGACATGGGCCCGCCAGCGGACAAGCGCGCCACGATGCGCAGCCTGGTTTCGTCACCCAAAGCCGCGAAAATCGGCGCGGTTCTCCTCGGCTTAAGCGGTCTCGCTGACATACTTCTCAATCGCTTTCATCTGGATGGCCCAACCTCGCTCGTTGGCTCCGAATGCCTCACGTCGAGACGGCGGAATTCCTTCGAATCCCGATTCGACAAGCGTGAGCAAGGTGCCCTCCGGGGCGTCGTGGAGTTCGAAGACGACCAGCGTTGTGGGTTCTGCTGAGTAGTCCACCTGGGAGTCGATCGCGTTGGGGTGCCAACGCCAAGAGAGGAGCCGTTCGGGCTCCATGCGCTCGATGGTGATCTCGAAATTAACATGCTCATAGCCCTTGTGTGTGACCTTCCCCTGCAGGCGAGCTCCGGGTGCGAACGATCCGTTCAGCTGAACGCCGAACCATTGGCCAAATGCATCGGTATCCGCCAGCGCGCGCCATACTCGGGCGCGAGGCGCGTGGAGAACAATCTGTTTTTCAATGCTGTGCTCAGTGCTCATATGCAATCTCCTGGTTGCAGGTTACCAAGGGCGGGCCAGAAAGGCAACCAGATGGTTGCGTATTGCGACCCTCGCCTTGCACTTATAACTCCACGCGTCAGGGTACCGGCAGTCATATGCGGCCTAGCGTCGCTGAAACTAAACCTCAGTGAGGTACTAAGTCGGATTCCCGACAGAATCGGCGGGAACACCGTCTGGAAATTGGCTCCGATGTCAATTAATCTTGAGCTTCACACATGCATCGTCGCTTCAAACAGCCCGTCGGGACGTCTGTCCGGCTCTATGCATTGGGAGCCATCTTTCTGGTGCCGCTGTCGATCGGCGTGCTGCTGGTATCGAGCAACGCCAGCCAGAATGACAACGCTTATCAGATTAGCCACGATGTCGCCAGCATGTACGCCCAGGGTCTGAATTTTTCGCAGCGGGCCAATCAGAACATCGCGCTCAGCGTTGCCGACGCCAAGGGCATCGACGTGCGCGGCGGCAAAGGCGTTTTGATTCTCAGCAAGATTCGAGTGGTGCATGCTTCCGACTGCCCAAGCCCAACTGGAAAATGCGCAAATAAAGGCTACGCCGTCGTGACCCAGCGTTACGTATTGGGAAATCAGGCTCTGCGCGTAAGCTCTTTTGGCACGCCCGGGGCCGTGGATCAAACCAGCGGCGAAGTCCGCGACTGGGCGAACGATCCTTCGGCGCGAGCTGCGGAGTTTCCAGCGAACTTGAAGCCGGGTGAGGTCACCTACGCGGCGGAGTGCTACTTGACGTCGCCCGAATCGGGCAGCGGCGTGTATTCGCGCAGCATGTTTTAAACCGTTTCCGGCTGCGCTATAACAGAAGCGTGAACGCTGCCAACGTTGCTCGCCGCCTGGCGTTCTTGATGTGCCTCACGGCCGCGGCCCAGCAAGCGCCGAACCCGCAGGCTACTGTGTTCCGGCTGGGACCCGGTATCACGGCGCCTTTTGTGGTTGCAAAGGCCAAGCCTGAGTATAGCCCCGAAGCCCTGCTCGCGAAGCTGGAAGGCAGCGTGCTGCTATCGGTGGTAGTGGATGCCGCCGGCCAGCCCGGCGATATAAAAGTCGACCGTCCGCTAGGGCTCGGCTTGGATGAGAGCGCGGTTGAAAACGTGCGCCATTGGCAGTTCAAGCCAGGAACAAACGCTGGAACCCCTGTCGCGGTGCGGGCGAATGAAGAGGTCTTCTTCCACACTGAGCGGGATTTGTGGGATTGGCACGCGGTGCGCGTGTTTTTTACTCTGCCCGACGGCGCGGCGCGGCCGGTATTGATCAAGACGAAATTCCCGCCGACCGTGGATGAGGAGGAGAACGCATCCGTGACAATCTCCTTCGATGTTGGACGGAGCGGCGTGGCGGCGAACGCGAGCGTGGTGAAGTCGTCCGATCCGAAGTGGGAGAGAGATCTGCTTGCGGCCCTGCGCGACTGGCGTTTTCGTCCGGGAACGCAAAACGGAAAGCCAGTGGTGGTTCGCGCGTGGTTCGAATTTGTGCGCGGATCGCATTCGCCTATTCCACCGGCGGTAATTCCGGGGGCCGGTCCAACGCGTTAAGCTTCGGCCGCCTTTTGGATCTTTTCCTCGACAATGCGCCCATCGAACAGCGTGATGATTCGATCGGCGCAGCTGGCATAGCGCGGGTCATGAGTAACCATGCAGATGGTCGCGCCTTCCTGGTGCAACTCGCTGAGCAGCGACATCACAGCTTCGCCGTTCACCGAATCCAGGTTGCCGGTTGGCTCGTCGGCGAGAAGAATGGACGGGCGTCCAGCGAGCGCACGGGCGACCGCAACACGCTGCTGTTGGCCTCCGGAAAGCTGCGACGGATAGTGCTTGATGCGGTGTGACATGCCCACGCGTTCCAGCGCGTCCTTCACCAGTTTCTTACGCTCGGTGGCCGGCATGTTGCGGTAGGTGAGCGGCAGCTCGACATTCTCATAAACAGTGAGGTCGCCGATCAAATTGAAGGCCTGGAAGATAAACCCGATCTCCCGATTGCGCACCCGCGCGCGTTGCGAGAGCTTCATCTGATCCACACGTGTGTCGTTCAGCACGTAGGTTCCGTCGGATGGGGTGTCGAGCAGACCGAGGATCGCGAGCAGCGTGGATTTTCCGCATCCTGAGGGGCCCGAAATTGAAATGTATTCCCCCTTGCGGACGTTCAACTCGATGCCCGCGAGCGCGTGTGTTTCCACCTCATCGGTGCTGAATACTTTGGTCACGCTGTTGAGGCTAAGCAGTGTCGGCGTGTCTGGTCCCACGGATAGCTCCTTCCCGAGCGCCCGGGATTTGAACCCCCGCGCTCAGCTCTAATAGACGTACGATGCTCGGAGGGGTTAGGTTCGCAAAAAATTGCTACCAGGCGTCAAGCTAAAGGCAAAACCAGCTGAGCCTCGCATCCAGGGCCCTCGGAAGCATTCTGGAGCGTCAATGTTCCCCCGTGCGCCTCGGCGATTTGACGGCTCAGCACCAGGCCGATGCCCGATCCGGCGGGCTTGGTGGTGAAGAACGGCACGAATAAATTGCCTGTGTTGGGAAGGCCGTGACCTTCATCGCGTATCCAGATCGTGAGGCGCGAATCCTGGCGGTCCCAGCCCACGCGGACCCCGCCACCCGTTTCGAGCGATGCATCGGCGGCGTTGCGAATCACGTTGATCAACAATTGTTCCAGCTGATCGGCGTCGGCCTGTATCACGACTTCCGGTCCGGGCGCCACCACCGGCGGAATGCGCGTCTCCAGCCCAGCGACGCGGCGGACCAGTTCCGGCACGCACACCGGCGCCATGGTGGGCCGGGGCAGTTTGGCGAGCGTCGCATAAGCGCTCATGAACCGGCTCAGAGCTTCGCTGCGAGAAGCGATCACCGCCAGACCCCGCCGCGTGTCCGCCTCCCAATCGCTGGGCCGCGGCTCGCGCGCAAGAATGTTTTCCAGGCTGCCGGCGATCGATTTAATCGGCGCCAGCGAGTTATTCAACTCATGGCCGATCACTCGGACCAGGCGCTGCCAGGCTTTCAACTCTTCCTCGCGCAAGGGACGCGTGAGATCGGTGACCACCAGGAGTTGAAGCGGCCGACCGCCTTCGCGAAACAGGCTCCGGCTGACGCCCCAACGCGCCATACCGCCCGGAAACGTGCGCTGCTCGGTCCGCTGCGCCTCGCCTTCCAGGTACTGAGCCAGTCCCAACAAGTCGGCAGATTGGCCGATCAGCCGCTCGGAGGGCTCGTTCAGCAGCCGCTCGCCTGCGCGGTTCACCAAGCGCAATCGATGCTCACTATCGAAGGCGAACACCCCGACATTGATCTCTTCCATCACTTTGCGCAGCAAGGTGGTGGCTTCCATCGCGCCCAGCCTCTGCTCGCGCAATGTGGCGCTCATCGCGTTCACTTGCTGCATCACTTCACCCATTGGATCGTCGCTCTCGAAGTGCCGCGCGCGAATGGAATAGTCGCCTTCGCGCATGGCTTCCAACAAATTCGCAAGCGTTCGCAGAGGCGATGCCACGCGCTCGCGCAATCCGAACGAGAAGCCCAGCCAAACGCCCACGATCAAGGCAGTCAGCGTCCACTGGACGCGCGGTGAATAGGCTCCGAGCCACAGCACCAACATGGAGGTGACCACGGCCGGCAACCCGGCGATCAGGGCCATCACGAGTATCCGTTTGTCGTGGACGAGAAGAGGCTTCGGCAACTTCACGGCCGGGTCACAATCCGTAGCGTTGCAAGCGGCGATAAAGGGCGCTGCGGCTCAGGCCCAAAGCATTGGCGGCGTGGCTCACGTTTCCATTGTGACGCGCCAGCGCCTTTTTGATGAGGAAGGCCTCTACTTCCTCGATGCTCATGTCTTCCATGCGCGGGCTGCCTTCGCGTCCCGAACGCAACGCCAGATCCACCGGCTTGATTTGGCTGTCCTGCGCCATGAGCACGGCGCGCTCTATCACGTGATTCAACTCGCGCACGTTGCCTTGCCAGGGATGCTCCAGCATCAACTGCAGCGCTGCCCGGTCGAAGCCTCCGATGCGTTTGCGATAGCGCTGCGCGTGCGTGGCCAAAAAGTGTTCGCCCAGAAGCGGAATGTCTTCGCGGCGCTCGCGCAATGGCGGAAGATGAATCTCGATGGTATTCAGCCGGAACAACAGATCCTGACGAAAGCGGCCGGCTTGCACCTCTTCGTCGAGATGGGCGTTGGTGGCCGAGATCACGCGCACGTCAACCCGTTTGGTGCGGGAAGAGCCCACGCGCTCCATCTCGCCGACTTCCAAAACGCGCAGCATTTTCGCCTGCAAATTCAGCGGAACGTTGGCGATCTCATCCAAAAACAGAGTGCCGCCGTCAGCCAGCTCGAAGCGGCCCACGCGATCGGCTTTGGCGTCCGTGAACGCGCCCTTCACGTGTCCGAACAATTCGCTTTCGAAGACTCCCTCGGCCAGGCCGCCCGCGTTCACCGTGACCATTGGCTTGGCGCTGCGGGAAGAGATGGCGAATAGGGTCTTGGCAATCACTTCCTTGCCCGTGCCCGGCTCGCCCGTGATCAGCACGTTTGCATCCGACGGTCCCACGCGCGAAATCATCTGGAGCACCGGCTGCATGGTTGGCGATTCGGCGATCAGGGCCGGGACGCCTTCGGCGCGCAGCAAACGGTTCTCAGCTTCCAGCCGCAATCCACGGCGGATGGCGTTGCTCAAATCGATTTGAGTTCTGACGATGGTCAGCAGCCGGTCGTTGTCCCAGGGCTTCTGCACGAAATCGCGCGCGCCGCCTCGCATGGCTTCCACCGCCAGGCCTACCGTGCCCCAGGCGGTCATCACGATCACGGGCAGAACCGTGTCAATGGCCCGAATCCGCGAAAGCAGATCGAGTCCCTCTTGCCCCGAGGTGGTGTCACGCGTGTAGTTCAGGTCCATGATCACCACATCGAAATCGCGGGTCTCGAGCGCAGTGACCACGGCCGGTGGGGAAGTGACGGCTTCGATCTGGTAGCCTTCGCCCTTCAGCAACAGGCGCAGCGCCTCCAGAACATCGGTTTGATCGTCGGCGATCAGAATCCGCGGCGCTCCCGCGCCTTGCCAATCTGTCATGCTGCGCTCCACGAGTGGACCGCTGCGCTACGCGTGCGCTTCGTTCTCGATCCAGCCATCGGCGATATTGATGATGCGATTGCCGTATTCTGCATTCTTTTCGTTGTGCGTGACTTGAATGATGGTCGTTCCGGCCTCGTTCAATTTCTTGAAGAGCTCCATGATTTCCTTACCCTGGCTGGAATGCAGGTTGCCGGTGGGCTCGTCGGCCAGAATGATCTTCGGGCTGGCCACGATGGCGCGCGCGATGGCCACCAGTTGCTGCTGTCCGCCGGAAAGCTGATTTGGATACAGGTCCTTCTTGCCCACGATCTGAAAGCGGTCCAGCACGTCGCACACAATGCTGTCGCGCTCCCCCTTCTTGATGTTGCGATACGAGAGCGGAATGTCTAGATTCTCGTAGACGGTGAGCGAATCCAGCAGATGATAACTCTGAAACACAAAACCGAAATATTTCTTGTACAGCTCCATGCGATCTTTCTTCGCCAGCTTGTGGATAGCGTGGTCCGCCAGGTAATACTCGCCCGTCCAAGCGCTGTCGTGCATGCCGAGCAGATGCAGCAGCGTCGACTTGCCGGCGCCCGAAGGTCCCATGATGGAAATGAATTCGCCTTCCTGCACTTCCGCGTTGATGCGGCGCAACACGAAGGTCTTGGTGGGACCGTGTTCGAAGTATTTCTCGACGTTGCGCAAAACGATCACTGGTGAACTCATACGGGTACCTTATATTATGCGTGGCGCTCGCAGTCCGCGGCGCATGCACTCTTGCGTGCGGCTACCGATGCAGGAAGGTGGTCAGGCTGGAGAGGATGTCGCGCGTCAAAGGGCAGCGCTCAACCCGGATGGCGTTCTCGATTCGAATCGAATCTATACTTTCGGTCCAGTGCAACGACCGTACCCAGCCCAGCCCAAGCATCATAAGAGTGATGAACAGCACAGCGGTAAAATCGACATTTCGTCCAAACATTACGCAACTCCCGCGCGTTCTTCTTCCACGATTCTTCCGTCAAACAGCCGGATGGAGCGGTCCGCGTACAGCGCATAGCGGGGATCGTGCGTCACCATGCATATGGTCGCGCCGCCCCGATGCAGCTCGCGCAGCAATTCCATTACGGCCTCGCCATTGACGGAATCCAAGTTTCCGGTCGGCTCATCGGCCAGCAGGATGGACGGGTCGCCACCCAGCGCGCGCGCCACCGCCACGCGCTGCTGCTGACCTCCGGAGAGTTGCGACGGATAATGCTTGATGCGGTGGGACATGCCCACGCGCTCCAGGGCGTCATGCACGCGTTTCTTGCGCTCGGCCGATGGCATCCCGCGATAGGTCAGCGGCAGCTCCACGTTCTCATACACGGTAAGATCGCCGATCAGGTTGAACGCCTGGAAGATGAATCCGATTTCCCGATTGCGGATGCGTGCACGCTCGCTCAGTTTGAGACTCTGAACGGGCTTCGAGTTCAGCACGTAGGTGCCGTCGGACGGCGAATCCAGCAGGCCCAGGATAGCGAGCAGCGTCGATTTGCCGCAGCCCGATGGTCCCGCGATCGCGAGATATTCGCCCTTCTTGATGTGCAGATGAATTCCAGCGAGGGCGTGCGTTTCCACCTCGTCGGTCTGGAAAACTTTCGTCACGCCATCCATGCTGATCAAAGCTGTTTCGTCTATCGCCATAAGCTCTCTTTCCCTACCGACTCCCTCACGGTCGCGGCTCTGTAACCGCGCAAACGGGCTCTCTAATTCAAGCGAATCCGGTTGTAAGCGTCCTGCGCCGACATATCCGACAAGATCACTTGATCGCCAACCTTCAACCCATCCACCACTTCAATGTTGTTCACCGAGGCGCGCCCCAAGGACACCGGCACCCTCGTCGCCTCTTTACCATCCGGGTCCACCTTGAACAGGGTGATCTTGGCGAAGGCCTGGCCGATGACTGGACGCCCGACGTACATCACATCCGCCAGCCGCTCCAGCGTGATGGTGCCATCCACGCTCAAATCCGGCCGCGCCCCGGGCGGCAACGCGCCTTCGAGTGTAACGTCCACATCCACGGTTCCGTTGACCGCCGCCGGATCGATGCGCGAGACGTGTCCTGGAATAATGCCGTTGCGCGTGTCGATGGAAGCCGACTGTCCGATGGCAACGTCCTTCACCTGCGTTTCTGGAATCTTGAGGGTCGCCTTCAATTTATTGGGCTGCGCAATCTTTGCCAGAATGGTGCCGGTTGAGACCCGCATTCCGACTTCGAGCGGCGTGGCCGTCGCGCCGAGCTGCGTCAGAGTCCCGTCGGTTCCCGAGCGAATGGTCAACTGCTCCACCTGCTGTTTTTTCAGATTGTAGGCCGCCTGCAGCTTCTCGATCTGCACCTTCTGAGCTTCCACCTGCGCCTGGATAGATTTGTCGCTGATATCCAACTGCTCTTTCGAAAGCGCGTAGCGGCCCTTGAGCTCCTGGTATTTCGCGACGGAAAGCTTCGTGTCGAGATCCGACTTCAACCCCAGCTTAGTCAGCTGCGAATCACGATCGGCCTGGAGCCCAGCCTGTTCCATGTCGGACTTCACCTGCTCGGTGGTCGCCTTCTGCGCAAGCTGCTGCGTCTCCAGGGTCACGTGCAGGTTGTCTAAATTGGCCTGGGCCGCCTTGATCTGCCACTCCAAATCCGTCGCGGCCAGCTCCATGTCAGGATTGCTCAGCACCATGAGGACATCATTGGCATGCAGCGTGGCGCCCGGCAGAAAATTAATCTTGTCCACGCGGCTATCGAAAGCCGCCGGAATCCACATGTATTGCTCCACCACCAGAGTGCCCAGGCCGCGTACGTCGCGGACCATCGGGCCGCGCTTTACGGTGTCGCGCCACACTGTAGCGCCATCCACCGACGGGGCTGCGGGTTTCAAGCGCGAAAGCCCCAAAGTGATCAGCGGCACCGCTGCGACGATGAGTGCAATAATAACGATCCTGCGAATCAATTTCCGCCGAGCGACTTCTTTACCGCGTGGGACATCCATGGTGATTTCTCCTTGTGGCAATGGGCAAATTGCACACCAAAGTCCATCTTACTGAAAAAGAAGGCTTAATGGCAGATTCGACGGGCTGCGGCGGCACAGCTGTGTCCGCTTGTGGGACGAAGTGTGCGGCCCGGAACATGGATACCCGGTCGAAGCGCTATGCTAGCCGTGATGAGCAGAATGCAGGAGGTCGTCGCATTTGCAGTGCTCGCGACGATGCTCAATCCGGTTTCATATGGCCAGGAAAAGACATTCGAGATTCATGGTTCCGTCATTGCCGTCGATCAGGGATTACCTATCGCTCAGAAATTGCCGAATATGGTGGTGTCGCTTCGCGCGAAGGGCAGTGCCGACGAGCGCAAAACCGTCACTGACCGGAGCGGAGCGTTCTCCTTTGATGGTCTGCCGGGTGGAAAGTATGTTCTGCAAGTGGGGAGGGAATCCCCAGTAGTGCCACCTCCTCCGTTTCTACAGGTGGACCTGAATGTAGACCGCGGGTTAACCCTGCTTCTTCCCGTGGAGTATGGGGTTTATTCGTGCCCTGACGGGATAACGCAGCCTGACTATTTTCGCTTGCTTGACGCGGGCACCGATAAAGATCTCACCGCACTTAATGGAACAGTCAAGGGCAAACACGGCACGCCTATCGAGGGCGCTGACGTCACTCTGTACATTCCGAAACTGGGACGCATAGCGACGAGCCGCACCACGCGCGGTGGCTCTTTCTCGTTCGCGCGCTTAACTGTTGACAAGAACTATTGGATTCAAGTGTCAATCCCTGGCTATTTCGTCGGCGAATTCACCAAGTTGAAGGTGCTGCCTGGTTACGAGAGCGTCTACGATGACTTGACGCTTGAACCGTGTGAGCCGGGACACTGCGAGCCCTATTTGCGGGAAATCCGCATTCTCTCGGGCTGCGCGTAGCACTCGCTACGTTGCCCGCGCGATCGCGATGAACATCAGCCCGAACGCCATGGCCGTTACCGCAATCGAGACGCCCGCCAGAGCTTTGAGCAGCGGCTCTTTCCACATCAGGCGCGCGCGGGGCGTGCTGGCCAGCCATCCGGCGATGAACCCGCCCGAAAATCCGCCGACATGGGCCCAGAAATCCACGCCCGGGATGAAGCTCAAGACCAAACCGTAAATCACCCATCGCATATAAAGTGACTTCACTTGCATCCCAAGCGACGAGCGATCCGTAAAGCCGAACGCCAGCATCGCGCCGATCAGTCCGAAAATCCCGGCCGAGGATCCCACCGAGAAATGGGCGCCGAGGTGGGAACTAGCGAAGAATCCGGTGATGGTGGAGACGAAATAGAACACAATCAGGCGGCTGGTGCCATACAGCGTTTCCACTTCCGCACCCAGATCGAAAAGCACCCACGAGTTCATCAGAATATGCAAAATGCCGCTGTGCAGAAAGCCGGCGGTTATCAGCCGCCACCATTGTCCTTCCATGAGCACGGCTGGAACGCTCTGTCCGGCCTGGTTAACCACCGGGTCGAAATATTGCGCGATGAACAATGCGGTATTGATGAGCAGGATCATGATGGTGGTGAAACGGGCGTGGGGTATGAGGCCACCCAGAATCTCGCCCGGATTGCGCCGCTCTATCGCGCGGGGACCCATGGGAGCTTGGCAATACGGGCATACCTTGTCGCTGGTTGTCACAAATGCCCGGCAATTCGGGCACATCCTCCGGTTGTCCACGCACCCATTGTACAGTGCGGTCTTCCGAGGCCGTCTCGCGCGCGATTAACGCGTCGCCATTCTCGCGCGGACTCGATTGCTACAATTGAATTTGGGATGGCCAAGACCGAGCAGCAACATCGCCAAGACATCCTCGACGTCGGCAAGCTGATCTATCAGAAAGGATGGGTCGCGGCCAACGACGGCAACATTAGCGTGCGCTTGGATGATCGCCGCATTCTGTGCACCTGCACCGGCGTCAGCAAGGGTATGATGACTCCCGCCGACGTCATCGTTTGCGACCTCAAAGGCAATAAGATCGACGGCGCGCGCGAGCGGACCACCGAGATCGCGATGCATCTCACCATCTACGAAATGCGGCCGGACGTCGAAGCCGTGGTGCATGCGCATCCTCCGGTAGCAACCGGATTCGCCGTCGCCGGGAGGCCGCTCACCATGGCGCTACTGCCCGAAGTGATCGTCAGCCTGGGATGCGTGCCGCTGGCCGAATACGGATTGCCGGGGACTCCCGCGCTCACCGCCGGCATGCTGCCGCTCATCCCGAAATACGACGCCATCCTGCTGGGCAATCACGGCTCGGTGTGCTACGGCGAGGACTTGTACAAGGCGTTTTTCAAGATGGAAACGGTGGAGCATTTCGCGCGAGTGACTCTCGTTGCCGAGCTGCTGGGCGGTCCCCAGGTTTTGCCCAGACACGAAGTGGCAAAGTTGTTCGATTCGCGCGAACGCTACGGCGTGAAGTCGCACGCCCGCATGGAGCCTGGTCGTCCGTTGGTGGCCGAAGATGTGCAAGCGGTCCGGGAAAAGCCGCAGATGACGCGAGAGGACCTGATCGCGATCATCGATGAAGCGCTGCGGTCACGCGGCGTGCTCACCTAACTCACGGCTTCGTGCTTCTTAACTCAAGCCTCGGGGCTGGCAGCCTCCGCGAATGCGGGCTCTACCGGTTCAACTTCGATCGGCTCGGCAGACTTGCGGCGGCGGCCAAAAAGCAAAAAGCCCGCGACCACGATCGTTAACACCAGCTTCGCAACTTCGAGCACTCCATACAGCCCGTGCAGCCGCCAGAACTGGCTGTAGGCGGCCGATCCGGTGCCGGCACCGAAGTCGATCAATCGGCCCAGCGAAATCATATCCGGTGTCACGCGGAAGTGCTGGAACAGGGCGATGATCACCATTCCACCGGCCAGGCCTGCCAGCAGCCCGCTCCGGATACCGAACAGCAGGATCGCCGTCAGCGCGATGCCCAACCCGATCTGCACCAACTCCCATGTGACGAAGAAGAGCCGGTTCTCTTCGCCGGCCAGGTAACGCAGTAAGAGCCGCGAATTGTCCGGGCCAAGCGTCTGAAACATTTGCCCAGCTTGGGGTGGCGGCGAAGCCAGCACGCGATCCACGGTCTGGAAGTTCTGTGTCGCGACGAAAATCATGAACAGACTGCCGAGAATCAGGCAACCGCTGAGAAATGCCGCGATCCGGTGACGATGCATGGCCTTCTGCTCTCAGTTTATCGTACGGGCGCCGCTCAGCAGGCCGGGACCAGAGCGCGCTGCGTCAAATTGCGGAGGACCAGTTTTCCTTTGCACGGCGCCAGGTCCGCGCGCACGTGCGCTCCAGCCGCGCGATCATGCGCTCCAACCCGAATCTCGCCGCCGGCGATCATCACGGCCAGGGGCTGGATGAGGTAGCGTTGCACGGTGCGCTTGAGCTCTCGCGCTCCATACTCAGAACTTGCCCCGCGCTCCAGAAGGAACTTGCGCGATCGGGCCGGCACTTCGATGCGAAACGCCTGCTCTCCGAGCCGCCGGTCAATGTGCGCCTGCAAGTCCTCGATCTGCTGGTTGAGGATCGCCCTCAGCGCCTCGGAATCGAGTGGCTGGTAGGTGACCACGACGTCGATCCGATTGATGAACTCGGGCGAGAAACTCTTGCGCACCGCCGCCATGCCAATGCGACCCAGCTTGCCGTCCCGATTCGCGTCCGATCGAGGAACGACGGCCTCAAAGCCGAACTCCGGCCGCAGTTCGTGGCTCATGGCGCGAGCACCGAGATTACTGGTCAGGAAAATCATGCTCTTTTCGAAGTTCACCAACGTGCTGTCGCCCAGCCGCAAAGTGCCTTTATCCAAGACCCCCAGCAACAGCCGCACCAGCGTGGGAGCCGCTTTCTCGATTTCGTCGAACAGCACTATCGCAAGATCACAGGATTCACTCGACGCAGCGCTCAGCTTTTGCTGCGTCAATAAAGGCTGAGTCTCCCGATGCCCCAAATATCCCGGAGGCGCGCCCA
>Ga0206831_1048_pt1 | contig 37451 bp, 33 predicted proteins | sample Alteio_BWOrgCont_73_FD_152876 | JGI IMG/M metagenome (GOLD analysis project Ga0206831, IMG submission 152876) | Enriched cells from forest soil in Barre Woods Harvard Forest LTER site, Petersham, Massachusetts, United States -... | ecosystem: Environmental > Terrestrial > Soil > Temperate forest >...
AAATTACATAATGGTTATTACGAACGCTTCATTAGTGTTGATTTAGTATGGGGGATAAAAGCATAGATAAGAATATCATTCAACTTGGCTTAGCCGCTGAAATCGCTTTTTGTCGTGCCATAGCTACCGACCGCTTTGAGTATGATGGGATTTTAGCCATCACTATTGGCTTACGTGATCCGATTTTAAATTTAGTGGTTGATACGCAAGCCAGTGAAACCAAGCTGGATGAGAACATCCAACAAGTCATTGCTTTTTTCAAACATCATAATGTAATGTGGAATTGGAATGTAGGCCATATTAAAAACCAAGCTTACTAAACCCACCATCAACCGCTAAGTTTACTCCGACCACATAAGGTGCGGCTGGTATAGCAAGAAAGGTGATAACAGAGGTTCTGCATAATTATCTTCCCTTAAATTTTTCAAATTTCGTCGGCTTGTACGCCCCGCATTTAAATCATTTTGTCGTTTTGAAAAATTCATTCTGTTTTTGGTTCGGATCTTCAAAATCTTCTTTCATATTTTTCTATCATGGTTGGCATGCTACCACTCCAATATTTTTTTCTTTCGCTAAAATAATTAATACTGTTGAAATAATCAATGCCACAGTTCCTAATAAAAAACATCCGGTATAGGTAAAGCCAATATGTAAAAGATAAGACATCATAGCTGAGCCTAAAGCTTGAACAATAGAAAAAACTAACGTCATTTTTCCCCAGCGGACGGCATGGCATTCCGGCCCGACCAATTCAAGTAATCGAGCTGACATAAGAGTCGCAATCCCCGGAAAAAGTGCGCCTGCTAAAAAAGCCGATAGCACATACAAAAAAGCGATTTTATTAAATAATAATAGAGGCACGCCAATACACGCCAAAATAAAAATCACGATTAAACTTTTATAAGAGCCTATTTTATCCAGCAATAAACCTGCTAAAAAAGGTCCCACTAATGCACCTATACCAAAGATTGACCAAAACCAACCACTTACCACTAAATTAAATTGCAGCTCGCGATGGACATAATCGACTAAAAATAAACTGTGTGGCACCACACCTACGGCAAATAAAGCATAGGCAATGGTTAAATAATAAATGACATAGGGCCGAACCACTTTGTTACGCTCAGAAATTAACGCGCTATTAGCAGGTATTTCCGTTGCAGATGAAAATGCGCGCCAAGCAATCAGCGTTGCGATGAGTGATAATAGGGCAGCACTCAGCCACGCAATGCTCACGCTCCATTTAACAAGATGCGGAAAAAGTAAACCCGCTAACACAATGCCTAAACCGACCCCGGTAAACATAATCCCGGCAACCCGACCGCGATGCGGTTTATCAATTTTTTTCAAAATGGTTGACGGTGTTAACACCATGAGCACAGCGCCAGTGATGCCTGCTACGAAACGCCAGGCTGCAAGCCAGATAAATCCCCAATGAATCGCACTCAAGGCCAGACTGACGATAGATAAAACCAGGCTAAGCTTAATCGTGGTTGGTGCATTGAGATAGCGAGTACTGCGTATTCCTAATAAAGCACCTGACAAATAGCCTAAAAAATTAATCGTTCCCAACCAGGCCGCGCCGACTTGACTAGCCCAGGCTTGATGAATAATCGCGGTGATTAAAGGCGTGTAAGCAAACCGGCACAAACCAATGCCAATGAAGAAAACGCAGAAACCGGCTATCGCTGGGTACCAAATGGAAGATTTATTTGTATTATCGCTCACTATTCTCTCATTTAAAATTTACAGGTTGAATTATAGGGCGACAAGAGTTATTAGTAAAATTTATTATTCTTATAATGATTATCACTGTAAATGATAGTTAGAGAATGTTATGGAAGTTTTCGATGCATAACTTTTTGATGAGGCCGCGCAACCAGATTAAACCCGAGTCATTGTCTTGTTGTCGATGCCACACTTGTGCAACATGTAAATCAGGAATATCAATCGGTGATTTAACATATTTTAGCCGATAGGTTTTCGCAGCTTCGCGGGCAATATTTTGTGACAACGTGCCAACCAGTTGCGAGGTGGAAAGCATTTGCAAGGCAGGCAAGATATCCGGCAAACTGACTTTAATAGAACGTTGCAATTTGGCTTTATTTAAGCTCTCATCTACGCGCGATAAGGTAGACGAATAAATACATACCGCAAGATGCTCAACTTTTAAATACCGCTTTAAGGTCAATGGGGATTTAAAAATAGCATGCTTTTCATTGGCCACACACACGGCACCATCCGTAAATAATCGCTCGCATCTTAATTGGCGGGTAAACTTCTTTTCAAGACCAATACCGATTTCTAATTGACATTCTTCAAAATCGCTGGCGGAAAAATCATTAAAGGTACGTATTTTTAAACAAACATGAGGAGCCAATTGCTTGATCAGTGAATACAGCTTGGGTAATAAAACAAATTCTGCATAATCACTCATCCCTAAGGTAAAAGTACGATTTGATGTTTTGTAGTCGAACTCTTCCGTATCAAAAACAGTGGCTTCCAATTCACGTAAAGCTTGCTCAATACGCGGCGCAAGCTGCAGCGCTTTTTGAGTCGGCACCATCTGTTTAGGCGCGCGGATGAAGAGCTCATCTGCAAAAAGCTCACGTAATTGATTGAGTGAGTTACTAATAGCAGGTTGAGTAATGTGCAACACTTTCGCAGCGCGTGATACATTTTTTTCTTGTGTTAAAACGACGAATGTTTTTAATAAGTTGAGATTGATTTTATAAAGATTCATAATAAATTACCCATAATGTCCATACTTATTTATTGCTCCTTTCGCGTAATTTTTTATCATGAGAGTAGCAAATCCACTTTAGCCGCACAAATAAAATCATTTTCGGACAAGCCCTTTAGGGCATGGGTAGTAAATATCACTTCACAATAGTTATAGCCAAACTGCACATCCGGATGATGATTTTCTTGGCTGGCAATCCACGCCACCGCATTCACAAAGCCTATGGTTTTTGCAAAACCTTTAAAATCAAAACGTCTTTTAATACTGGTTTTGTCGGCGCTCAATTGCCAAGTTGGATTAAGCTTGGCAATTAAATCTGTAATTGCTGCATCGTTTAACGCGGCTCCAATGCCTTCGCAGGCAAGACATTTCTTTTCATGTAAGTTTGGCATGACCTATATCTCCTTCATTTGAGCTTCGTGTAGAATAGCGCTATTATAGCGTTTTTTAAAAGCAAAAAGTGTGAGGTTATGAATGCAAGAAATTGATAAATTGGCTTGGCTGTATCTCAAAGATAAACAGTTGCTGGTTGCTCGCTCAAAGGGCAAGGATAATTATTATATTCCGGGTGGCAAACGCGAGCCTGGCGAAAGTGATGAAGTTGCACTGATTCGGGAAATCAAAGAAGAATTGTCAGTCGATTTGTTACCAACTACTATTAAATATATGGGAACATTTACAGCGCAAGCCGATGGAAAACCAATTGGCATCTTGGTTAAGCTCACTTGCTATGCTGCTGAATTTGCCGACACTCTCAAAGCCGCTGCTGAAATCGAAGAGATACGCTGGTTACACTACGAAGATAAATCACATTGCTCACTCGTCACACAAATAATTATGGATTGGCTGAAAGCAGAAAAAATGCTGGAATAAAAATATTTCTTGCTCTGTGAGTAGCATGATACAAAACGTACCTTGCGTATTCATGGTGGTCTGGCTCTATGGGTTTATTTATGATTTGATCAAAAAATTACGCCAGCTTTGTCTATAATGTCGAGAGTAATTTTCATGGTCAAAAGTTTCACTCAAATAATTCTTGCTGCTGAAAATCTGTTACAGATTCAATTTCAGCAAAGCTGACACCTACGCCTAATAAGCGGATTGGTTTGTTAATTTTAGTGTAAGTGTTATTAAACAAGTGTTGGTAACACTGTAAATCCGTTTTCTGACTTTTTATTTCAGCGCTGATCGCGGTGAAATCATGAAACTTTATTTTGATAAATTGATTTTTAATGGGCCGCGGTTCCGTAATCATTTGCAAGCGTTGTAATAATTTAGTGTGTAGATCGAGCAAGGCCGGTTGATATTCATTGAGCTGGGTTAAATCGTGTGTGAAGGTATGTTCTACACTGACTGATTTACGCAGACGACGCGGATCGACGGGCCGATGATCGATCCCTCGGCTTTGTTCATACAAATGCTGACCTAGTTTTCCAAACTGAGTGGTTAGTGCTGTCAGAGACTGTATTTGCCGCAAATCGGCACAAGTTTTAAAGCCCAGCGCATGTAATTTTTGCGCCGTCACTTTACCAACACCATACAATTTTTCCACCGGCAAAGTTTTCACAAAATCCGTCACCGCTGGTGGCGGAATAACAAATAAACCATTAGGCTTTTTCCAAGCACTCGCAATTTTCGCTAAAAATTTATTAGGCGCAACACCCGCTGAAGCGGTTAAATTTTCGGTTTTAAAAATTCGCTCGCGAATGGCTTGCGCTATTAAAGTTGCACTGCCTTTATACTCCGTCACAACGCTGACATCTAGATACGCTTCATCTAAAGAGAGGGGTTCAACTAAATCTGTAAATTCATGAAAGATGGCTTGAATACGCTTGGATACCGCTTTATATTTTGACATGTTGACGGGCAACATAATCAACTCCGGACACAGGCGTTGCGCAGTTTGAGTCGGCATCGCAGAATGTAATCCATATTGGCGGGCGATATAGTTGCAAGTACACAACACACCACGCTGCTCAGCCAATCCACCGACTGCCACCGGTTTACCGATTAAAGTAGGATCATCGCGTATTTCAATCGCGGCATAAAAGCAATCCATATCGACGTGAATAATTTTTCGGAGTGTTTCTGGCATGCAGATAGCATAGCACAGAATGGGGACAAGAAGGGGCCAAATCTGAATTCAGCTGCCAATCAGTATGAAGCTCTGCTAATAAAGTTTTAATTTCCGTATCGCTTAAGGTTGGTTTTTACTTTTTGTTATATAGCAATTCACTCAGCTCATCGATGGCGCGAGCCCAGTCAGAATCTTCCTCGAGCGTTTTATGTAAAAACTCACGTTGCGAAGCATTCCAATAAGGATCATGGCCAAAATCCTGAATGCCCAACGCGGAATGTTCTTTAATAAAAGCTTTGACATCCTGCGGCTTACTCGACAAACCCAGTTGTCCAAATAATTCACATAGATTGGGGTTTAGATTACCATCCATTTTATCGTCCTCTGTTGTAAATTAGATTTTATTATACTCCTACGCGCTTTTTCGTGTCTTCTAAAAATCTATTCAAGGCTTGCGCATATTCCTGCTCGGCCACGATGGGCCCTTCAAGATGTTTAGCATTTTCTATGTGCAGAAAAAATTTGGGCGCAGTTAAATAATCAGCAAGTTCTAACATTTCATTAGCCGGTGTGATTTTGTCATCCGAACAAGTAATAAATAAAAATTGTAAATCAGGCCGGTTTAATTCTTTAAGTGCTTGGATCATGTTCATGTCCCGCATAAAGCTAGGCGCCCAAAGTTTAACTTCCAATATTTTAATTACCAAAGCCTTGTGCGGCCAACGTTTCCAATAGTCATACATAGAACGACTGTTATTTTCTAAAATGACTTTCGAGTTAGTTGGTAATTCTTTAGTGGCTCTAATACAATTAAAAGAACCGAAACTTAAGCCGTGCAAAATTAAAGGTTCATTAGGAAATTTTTCTCGCACATAATGAATGACTGTAGCAATATCTTTCCAAAAATATAAATCAATGCGATCGGATTCGCCAAACCCATTAAAATCAAATAACACAACCCGATAACTTGCATTCAAATAATTTTTGATTCGCAAGCCATCAGAAAAAAAGTATTTTGCTTTGCGGCTGATGGGGTGTGCGAAAATAACGGTGCCTCGTATTTTCTCTGTTTGCGGCCTAAGCAGTATGGCTGCAATTTTTTTCGAATTACGTGAAATGGATAACTCTTCAATTTGCCCATAAGATTTAAGCTCTTCCTGCCAACTTGCTTTAGGGGGAACTTTTAAACCAGGAAAAAATAACCGATGTAGTGTCGAATTGATTGTAGATTTTAATGTCATAAAATTAACTCCTGCTTACGATTTGAAGTGTAATAGATGTATCATAGCTTAAATTTTATTAATTCTTCTCTTTGTGCACGACAAATTTTTGTTTATTGTCATTCTCGCTAGGAGCGTAGCGACGACGCGGGAATCCAAGGTTTAAAATGTACAACTACTTATTAAAATCTTGGATTCCCAGCCTCTCTTCGTTCGGTTGAGAATGACAGCATCATGCTTTTCAAAAATTGTCGTGCACAAAGAATTCTTCCAATAAAGCGGGCTGTGAAATCAGTTGCAATTTTTGAGCGCGCGATAATTTTTTTATATACGCTTCCAATTTCATAGCATTGGACTTAGTCCCTTCAATTTTCCAACTTTGAGCAATTCTCAATGGTTTAAAGCTACGGGTATATTTGCAAGCAGCTGTTCCATTACAATGCGCTTGATAGCGTTTCGTTAAATCGGTGGTATAGCCCGTGTAATAAGCGTCATTGTCGCAATGCAACATATACACCCAGTAAGTGGTTGGCATGATTTCTCCTACAAATCCATCGCCAGTATTTTTTCAGCAACGGCTTTCGCCAAAATAACCTGACTTTCTTTAGCAATGTGGATACCATCACCAGCGATTTTGACTAAAGGTCCGGCATCTAAAAAACTGCACTGTTCTTCTGCAGCTAATTGTGCGTAATGTGAAGCCAATTGCTGAGATTTTTTAATAGACTCTTCATTAAAAAATAAATCATAGATTTCAGATTCAATTTTAAAAATGGGGGCGGGAACGATTATCATCACTTGTGGTGCAACAAATTGCGGGCCAAAATGACTTTTTTTGATGCAGTGAACTAATTGCCGCATACCTTGTGTAATGCGTTCAAGGCTGGCATTGAACTGAATTTTTATATCATTGGTTCCCAGCATGAAAACAACTAAATCCAGTGGGTAATGCATTTCGCAAATGCCCGGTAATGTTACCAAGCCATTGCGCGATGGTCGGGTAGTATCTACCTCATCAAAGGAAGTATTACGGCCATTTAATCCAGCCTCAATCACATAATACTCAGCTCCTAATATTTGTTGCAGTACCGTTGGCCAACGCACGCCATGCGGAAAACGCTGGTGCAACATGAGCTCTTGATTAAACGTACCGGCAATATTGCCCCAAGTATTTGAATCACCATAACAAAGAATGTTTTTCATAGTTCTACCTCTTTAAAACGCTGAGCGTTAATAAAACGGTTCTTTTTGATTTAAGCGGTACATGACTGAGGCAGATATAATACTACATATTTATTATCGTTATCAATCTTATCCCGATCCAAAAGTACAGGCTTTTATTAAGCATTTCACTTCATAATTACCCGGTGCCACATTGCAATCATTATATAAATAATGATATTATTTCTGCATGGCATCCACAGAAACTTCATCCACCTCTCACTCTATCCTTATCGTTGAGGATGACGCGAAACTTGCAAAATTAATGCGAACTTTTTTAAGCGAGCAGGGTTTTTCTGTGACGGTAGAAGCACAAGGCGATCGGGCTATTTATCTGATTAAAAAGCAAGCACCTGATATCGTTATTTTAGATTTGATGCTGCCTAAAGTAGATGGCTTAACCATTTGTAAAGAAGTGCGGCAATATTATAGTGGCATCATTTTAATGTTGACGGCTTCGCACGATAGCCATAATGAAATTGAAGGTTTGCAAATGGGGGTAGACGGCTATCTCAAAAAGCCAATTGATCCCGATGTTTTGCTGGCGCATATTCACTCTTTATTAAAACATAAAACTAATGCTGTTACTCCTCTTAATTTGGAATTCGGTGCTTTAAAAATTGATATCAGTAATCAAACAGTTTATTGGAACAATGAGCACGTTGAATTAACCAATAAAGAATATGATCTGTTAGTTTTTTTAGCACATCATGCTAACAAACCAGTTAATCGCGAAACCATCATGCAAGCCTTAAAAGGGTTTGATTATGATAATAGCAATCGCACCATCGATATGCTCATCGTTGCTTTACGCAAAAAATTTGCTGACACCGGGCACAAAGCAAAACGCATCAAAACCATTTGGGGTAAAGGTTACTTATTTACCTCGGAGGGTTGGTGATGCTAAAACTGTTCGCGCGGTTTTATTTTTTGATGGTCGTGCTGGTAGTTGTCGTCGCCTTATTTAGTAATAGTGTCTTTTGGTATGGCGAGCATTTCCGAGCCGCATGGTTTATCGTCTTTATTGTAGTGATTGCTGCTATGATGCTCGCTTCCATTTATCCTTTCTATCATGACTTTCGTAAATTAGAAAAATTAGCCCATCAATATGGCGAAGGCGATTTTACGCCCAGCATTAAAATCAGTCCTTACGCCGCTTTGTATCGTTTATATAAAAACTTACTCGGCATGGGCGATCGCATTAAGGGTTTGCTTTCTGCTCAACAAGAGTTAACTCAAGCGATATCACATGAATTAAAAACCCCACTCGCGCGCTTAAAATTTGCCATTAAATTGCGTGACGAAGCAGAAGCAAATGATGCTATCAATGATCTCGATAATTTAATTTCCGAGTTATTACTTTACAGTAATTTTCAAACCACACAGCTTATGACGCAATTTGAAACGATTCAAATAAAAGTTTGGTTAGAACATTTTGTCACAGAAAAAACCTCACCTAACTCTTCCATCCAGTTAAGTTTTGCAGCCAATAAAGCCGCTGAAATGATTACTGTTTCTATCGCGCCAGTCTATTTTAAAAAGGCTTTGGAGAATTTATTGAGTAATGCGTTTCGCTATACCAAAAGTCAAATAAAAATTTCTTTAACCAGTGATGATACATTTTGTTTTATCAGTGTGGCTGATGATGGCCCTGGCATTCCGGAAGCCGATCGAGCCGAAGTTTTTGAACCGTTTGTTTCCTTAGATGCCAGTCGCAATAAAGAATTATCCGGTCATGGTTTAGGGCTGGCATTGGTGCAACGCATCGTGCACGCGCATCAAGGCACTATTAACATTCATACCAGCTCATGGAATGGTGCAGAATTTGTTATCGGCTTGCCACTCTCTCATCAATAGACTTCTTTTACAATTTTTTACAATTTCTTAGACAATTTTCCGACAAAGCTGGCCGCGTTATTTAATATCATTTCTCCTACCAATCTAATGGAGAAATATCATGCTTAAATCAATCCAACTCTCGTGTTTAGTCGCTTTAATCGTTACCTCTTTTTCAAGCTCTGCTTTAATATGGGCAAGCCCATTGGTGCAATATTCGCAACAATATCAGTGGAAACAAGTCCCTGTCAATGTTGCGGCACAGGTGACCAGTCCCATAGTATTCGATAATAACAATAATATTTTTTATGTCAGCTTGGACCCGGGTGGAAATAGCAGCTCGATGGAAGAATATAATTTATCAACTCAAACAGGAACTGACATAAGTTACAACTTGACCAGCAGTCAAACTATGTATTATCAGTTTTTAAATTTTGTAAGAGATCAACAAGGTGATATTTATGCTGCTGTTCAATATGGATTTGTAAATCAATCTAGCGGGTTATTTGAACTTCCTGCAGGCGCCACACAGTGGAATTCTATCAATACTGTACCGAATGGATTGCAAGCTAGCTTTGTAGCCGTAGATAGCAATAACAATTTATTTGTCGCAGGTTTTCCTTTAAATGAAATTTATGAACGTCCCAATGGCGCAGCTTCTTGGACTGATGTCAGCCTATCTAATAATTATAATGGCTTACAAACCAATCAAGGTTTATATGCTGATACGGAAGGAAATCTATATGCTGTGGCAACGTTAGCAAACAGTGATACTCAAAATGCGGATCTGTTAGAACTCTCTGCTGGGCAAACACAATGGGTGGCAATCGCTAAAAATATACCTATTGTGGCTCTGACCTTAGATAAAAATAATAATATTTTTGTCACTGTTCAACCCTTTTCTCCTTCTACTCTGGTGCCAGCAAATGTATATGAAATCATGAATGGTAGTCACCAATTAAAAGATTTGACATTCAATTTAAACACGGCGGATTCAGAAGCAGGTGTGGTAGTGGGACCTTTAGCAGTCGATGCTTATGGGGATGTCTTTGTTGAAGGTGGGTTAAGTGATAACTATTTCTTTGAGTTACCAGCTGGATCTCAAACATGGATCGCAACAGATTACACGCAATCCCTCACTTCTTCCCACATAACAACTTTGAATACGGATAATTCGGGAACTATTTTATATGCCGCTTCAGGTTTATATTCGAAAGATATTGATAATAACAAGAGAGGAAATAACAACACGGCTAGATTGATGCCAAACAATAATAAGTAAAACCACTGATGCTAGCTTAGGGTTTCGGTCCCCCTAAGCTAGCATTTTTTATGTTCGTGGATAAACATGCACTAAATTGACTTGAGTATTAGAAACGTCAACGACAGTTAAAGTAAATTTTTCTAAAGGAATAATTTCGCCCAAAATAGGAAAGCGCTCCAACTTATGCAAAATCAAACCACTCACCATCGTCACAGGATATTGCGACAAATCGATATCAAGTAATTGCTCCAGCACATAAATTGATGCATGACCCTTTATTTCAAAACCACCGTCTTCTAGTGCTGTCCAATCTTGTTGGGTGGGATGAAACTCATCTTTAATACGCCCGACGATGACTTGCAATAAATTATCTAAGGTCACAAAACCGACTAACCGTTCTTTGTCATAAACGAGAGCCAGGTGCACCGCACCACCGCGAAATTTTTCTAATAAATCAACCGCCGTGGTTTGCGGACTCACGCTTAATATCGGGCGCAAAATGGTTTTAAGATCAGAAAAATTAGCTTCCGTATGTAACGCTGCAAACACATGCTTAGTATGTGCAATACCCAACATGTGGCCTATATTGCCTTCATACACAGGGTAACGTGTGTAGCGATGTTGAATCATGGTTTGTAAATTATCTGCTAATGGTTTGGTGATATCTAAAGCGACTAATTCTTTCACGGGCCGCATGACATCACTGACCTGCAATTCTGCAAACTCTAAAGTTTGCTCCATCATGTCTGCTTCGGTTTTAGTAAATTCGCCATGCTGATGGCTGGTTTTTAAAATGAGCTTTAATTCTTCACTCGAATAACTATGCTCACCATGATGCGTGGCATCTAATCTAAAAAGTTTTAATAAAATATTAGCGCTCGCATTTAAACCAAAAATAAATGGATACATTAACCAATAAAAACTATACAAGGGAATTGCCGTCCATAAGGAAATGGTTTCGGATTGACGAATCGCCATCGTTTTGGGCATCAATTCGCCGACCACAATGTGCAAAAAAGAAATGATGGCAAAGGCGACGATAAACGCAATGACTTTTATTGTTTCGGGATCTTGCACACCGACGAGCGATAACAAAGGTTCTAATAAAGTGGCCACTGCAGGTTCGCCGATCCAGCCTAAACCTAAAGAAGTGAGCGTAATGCCTAATTGGCATGCCGATAAATAAGCGTCTAAATGTGCGTGTACTTTGGCGAGAATTTTGCCACGCATACCCGCGATTTTTTCTAAAGTATGCACGCGCGTGCGCCGCACTTTCACCATCGCAAATTCAGCAGCAACGAAAAAACCATTTAATAAAATGAGTAAAATGGCGAGGAGGATTAAAAGTGTATGTAACATTGTATATTTAGATTTTCGTCATCCCGGAATTTGCGCAGCAAATATCCGGGATCCAGACCGTTCATGATTATGCCTGGATTCCGGCTTTCACGGGAATGACGAGGTAAGGTATAATAAAGCAAAGCCTAATCCTTTACCAGGAGTTTTCTATGTCTTTATTAGCCGCTGAAAAATCATGTTTGTTATTAGTCGACGTACAGGAAAAGCTCACCCCTGCCCTCTTCCAGCACGAGCAATTAGTGCAAAATTGTCGCTGGATGGTGCAAGTTGCCAATAAAATGCAGATCCCAATGCTGGTTTCTGAGCAATACCCGCAAGGCTTAGGCCCCACTATTCCTGAACTAAAAGAATTATTCACCCCCGACCAAGTGGCCAGTAAACTGCATTTCTCCTGTGCGGCTGATGCCGGCTGTTTAGCAAAAATTAATGCGCTAAAACGCGAACAAATTGTCATCGTCGGTATCGAAACCCATGTGTGTGTATTACAAACCGCGATTGAATTGCAGGAAATGGGTAAGCAAGTGTTCCTCGTCGCCGATGCCGTTTCCAGTCGCAGCGAACGTGATAAAGAGCTAGCGCTTAAAAGAATGCGTCAAGCAGGCATTCAAATTGTCAGTAAAGAAATGGTTTTGTTTGAATGGCTCCGTAAATCTGGATCAGATTTATTTAAAACCATGAGTAAAGAATTTTTGCGTTAAAGTTCAACGCCAAATCAGCTCTACCGCTTTCCACAAACTAAAAACCGCAAAGCACAATAAAATAATACCACCACTACGGTTGAGAATATGCATAGCGCGACCAGATAAGCGATGATGCGTATAGTGCAACACGGTGTTTAAGCTAATTTGCCAACTGCACACGGCACAAATAAGGCCCACAACCATCCACAACAATTCATAATGATTGCCGCTGCTGACTGCCACACTGCCACTCATCGACGCCCAGAAGATAACGGTAAAAGGACTCAATGCTGTCAAAATATAAGCGTCCCGAATATGTTTCCATAAGGGTAGAGGATTATCTCGCGCAGCCTTAACGGTGCCAATTTTCATACGCAAGGTTTTATAAGCAAACCAAAATAAAATCAGCGATCCTATAATGCCAATGGGACAAATGATCCATGGATTATGAATTAAGATCGCTACCACGCCGAGATTCAAAAAAATAAAATACGTTAAATCGGCTGACACAATCCCCACCCCAAAACTTAAACCTGAGAGCGTTCCAAAGCTAAGATTGCGGCGAATAGTTTCTAAATTCGATGGGCCAATGGGGAGAGCTACGCCCCAACCGACCAATAAGCCAAAGATAAAAAAATGAATCATGATTGAAGTACCCTTATTAAGAATTGTTCCGTTTAGGCTTTCTAGGCAACGTAGGTCGGTTTACGGGAGCTGTGTATGTTCTCACTTATTTTTCCAATCTATCCATGTTACGAAACTTTAGAAAAAAATACGGGCGACCAAGCCGACATTCACTATTGATGTCGGCTTGGTCGCGATGAAAGTTTGTTTATTGACTGTATAAGCCCCTATTTCAATACAATAAATCACTCTTTCCATCGCTCCCGTAAACCGACCTACTCCCTTCGTTCAGGTATACTATACTCAAAAAGATAGCTGTTTGACTATCGGTGTTTCCACCGAGAGGGAATTAAGGTATAAACATGGGACTTGATATTTCAAATTTTAGAATGCTTGAGCGACATACTGAAATCAAAGCTATTTGCCAACCGCTGTTTAAACTTTTCAACTTACAATTCTTTCGCTTTTTACGTGTTTACCCTAATGGCACTCGCATCAATCTTTGCAGCGATCCCGATTGGACCATCAATTATTATTTAAAAGGTTTATACAACGTCGCTTGGTTTGATTCCAACCCGCAACTCATCACGCATAATTTCGAAGTAATTTGGGATGAGCGCGCAGTTAATCATGATAATCGAGTCGGCGTTGAAGCTCGCACTAAATATAATATTTTTCATGGCGTGACGTTTGTACGACCTGGGATGTATTACTATGAATTATATGACTTCGCGACTTATGATGAAGAAAATAACAACGTGAATGAACACTATCGTAGCAATATCCGTTTGTTTGAACATTTTATTTTATATTTCAAAGATCAAGCCAGCGAAATAATCAAATTCGCTGCACAAGAAAAAATTGCACCACCTGAACCTTTGCTCGCTATAAGTCCTGCAGCACCACTGATTCAAACTGACAAACACCATTACAGCGCGGAAAGATTTTTAGTTGATACGCAAGTGAAACGTTATTATCTCAACGAAATCTATTTGACACAGCGTGAATTAGAATGTATTTATTGGCTGGCGCAAGGCAAAAGTGCAGAAGAAATTGCACTGTTATTGGGTCGTACGCAACGAACCATTGATACACATTTGGAAAATATTCGCAAAAAATTAAATTGCTCTAAAATGTCACAAATCATAAAAATAGTCACTGCAGCAGGCTTACTCACCAGGTTTGTGCCACAATAAATACTGTGTTAACATATAAATAGGTAACAAAACATAAGACAATAACAATCATATGTATAACTCGGCAATGCTTGATCAATTAGCGGGCTTGGTGGCTCAGCTTAAATCATTAGATCTTAAAAATGTAGGAAACGCAAAACAAGCTCTCAATCTGGTATCACAAATATCAGCTTGGGCGCCTGCCATTACCCTTGAAATAAATGCTCTCTCTGATTCGGCTGCGCAAGTAAAATATTTCGATGCCCTAGCGCTGCACTTAAACGTTGTTATTCCTTCATGCAAAGAAGACAAAATTTCCATCATATTGCGGCTGTTGGACAGTTTATGCAATATCGCTGCCATCCAAGGAAAAATAACACCACTCATTGAAACTACTGCCGCACAACTGGGTAAAAATTTCCGTCAGGCAGCATCTGATAATAAACATGAGTTGTTGAAGACTCTATTTGAAACAAGTACTTCTGCCTGCATCCTGAAATTACCAGAAACTACTACTCCTGAAACAGCCAAACGCATGATCGTTAATAGCGCTGGTCCTGAGGCTGGGAAAACTGCTTTACATTTGGTGATGTGGAAAGGCAATGTATTGGCAGCAAAAACACTATTGTCCCCACCTTTATTAGATTTTATAGATTTAGTCGCTGTTAATAATAAAGAATCCAAAACTCCTTATACATTAGCTATGGCAGCTCTGCCAAAATCTGAACAGTTGACCCAATGTCTGCGTTTGCTAAAAGCAGCCTTAATACAGCGTTTTAAACAACTGGTTGCCAGTGGTGCAGCAATAGCGGGCTTTATGGAAAAAAATGCTGCAGCTTTACCGGAGTTATTGTACAACGGGGAAGATGCTCTTTTGCCAACTTGTTTGGCAGAACAAAATTGGCTTGCATTACGTAGTCTATCCAGTCTTGGAATATATATTGATAAGCCCCTAAATATTCCTCAATATCCTGCATGGCATCAAAAGAATATTAGCATCGACATGTTGGTCAAGAATCCTGGGGATTTAGCTGCTTATTTACAACAATATCCTGAGACGATACTTGATTTAACATCTAGTGATCGGAACAATTCACCTATAATGCTCATGTGTTTTATTGACCTTACTAAGAGTAGCAAGAATATTTCTGTAAGACTTGAAATCCTAGAAAAGTACCTTAATGCTCATCCAGAAAAACATTGGGTTAATCTAAATTTAGTCATCATGATGAAAAATCAACTAAACATAACAGTAAACAGAAGCATTGCTGAAGAATTTATCCGACGTCTATACGCTCAAGGATTAGACTATAATGCGGAGCATATAAAGCGATGCCAGGCTATATTTAAAAGATTGATAGAAAACCAGCGCAGTCATGGTGGCGCACAAGCCTATGTGGATTTATTTATTACCTCAGATATAGCTCCGCGACAGCGCAGTCTATTTCATTGGTTATTACTCTATAACGAAAGGGATTTATGTGAAGATTTACTTTGGCACCAATGCCAATATGATAAAGCTTTTGTGACAAAAGCGGGGCAAAAAAATGTAATAGCTCATTGGTTAGACTCTTTCAGATATAAAAAGAATCCACCAACCGCAGAGAACTCTATTATTTCAGAATATATCTGTACATCCATGATGGATTCTTCAGATAAAGAAGGTACACAAAAATTTTTAAAAAGCTTTGAATCAATACTTCAACTGGATGATAGCGCGACAAAGACCCGCGCTGCTTGGGTGCTTGATGATCTATCACTTGAATTAGTATCAGCTGTACCTTTGCTGGAAAAAATTAAACCAATGGAAGTAATGGAAGCAATGGAAACAATGGAAACAATTTTATATATTTCCAGTCTTTTCGCGAGATTAAATTTACAACGGTTCTGTTCGTTTAGAGTTTTTTTGTTGGCTCGTGTCAGCTTAATCGCTAAACTAAGTCTGCAATCACCTCCTGATCATAATAAAATAGTAGCGCTGTGCGAGGCGGGTTTGCGCGATTTAAATTCCAAAGACTATCTATTTCGGAAACCTAAAGGATTAAAGCGATTCTTCTCTATACAACCAATAAAAACACGTAGCAATGAGCTTACAGCATCTTATGGTATGCCTTTTTTCGACTACGACAGTCCGGTTCTGTTTGCGAGTCGTACTGCAGGAAGACAGATGCTTGAACTAATAATGGCACATTTTCAAGCACAAATTAAATTTCATCAATCACAATTAAATCAACAACAAAAAACACAAGCAGAAAGACAAAGATTACAAAAACTAAAGAAACTCAGACTAGCAGCAGATATACGACAGCCAGCAGAAAGACTAAAAAAGGAAGAGCTAGAAAAACAAAGAGCAAATCCACCCGAAAACTACGCACATTTTTTTGTAACAGGTAAAGCACAATTACAACTAGCCGCTCCCTCTTTTCAAAATGATAATGACATAGCCAAAAAATTTTCAATGGCTTGTGATGGGTTTTTAGTAAGCGAAAGTCCCGCAGAAAGAGACAATTGCAGAATCACACTTATAAAAATATTATATGCTCCTTTTAGCAGAACACTTCTTAAACCTGCCATGTTTGAAGAAAAAATTTTAAACATTGTTAACAGTGAAAACTTCTTAGAGCAGCAAGTTTTATTAGAGTTTTTATTAGATACGGGGATGAATAGCCACTTATTAGCTCTCCAAATTATTAACCTCAATGCCCTGACAAAAATCCTCGTCGATTACTTTGAACAAAACACTAACACCGTAAGAAAAGAGGAAATAATAAGGCGCTGCAGATTTTTTTCGCGAAACAAATATTCTAAATTATGGGCTATGGTTTATCAGCATTTAGTCGAGGAAAAGGTAGATAGTAAAGAAATAGATGAAAAGAGGGTGAATAATAGGAAACAGGCTGCAGAAAGACTTAAAGCAATGTGCCCTCATCTCTTACCCCTTCAGATTAGACGAGATGAAGCAGAAAAACAGGAAAGAATAATAAGGGAACTTGCAGCGGCACATCGGGCTGCTCAGGGAACAGAGGTAAAAGAACCCCCTTTGCTATTTGAAGCATTTAACGTACTGGTGCCACTGCCTCCGCTTCCTCCTGAGATGCCTGTAGCTGCACCTATTATGAGGCCTCCACTTATCACCCGACGAAGATCTTTTGGAGATATTTTCCAACCATCTCCAGTAAATTTTCCTCCTGAACGTCCTTCATCTGCCCCACCGGAATTATATGCGCCACAGCTTATACCAGCAAATAGGGTTGTTGTACCTCCACCATTATCCGCAGCGGAACAGCCGGCAATATCACGACCATGGGATCACTTGACAACAATACCGGAAGTCGTAAAAAAAGTGATGCGTTTTTTTAATGTATGTTATCTACAGGGTGAAACCGTCTGTGGTTTATTGTTGAAAGAAAAGCAACTGCGTGGCGCTAACTTTAAAGTGGAAAATTTTTATTTGGTCATTGCAACGCTGCTTGATATTGATAATCTGCTCGCGGAGGTAATATCCAAATTAAGTCCATCAGGGATGCGGTTTCATATTTCAATCAACGAATCATCTACTTTCTATCTTGATTTGTCTGTCTATGAAGGCAATGAAACTTTTAATATTTATATTACACCTTTTCAAGTTAGCGATGGAGAAGAACTCTTTCGTAGAGTTCCTGGTTATTATCGTTGCCTCTCTGCCTTTGTTGACGCCAATGGTCAATTCTTTGCTCCGCCTGGTATGGCTGTTCAACAAATAAAAAACGATATTTATAATAATAAATTATTCCTTACGACAGAAATAGATATGTGGGTGATTTTACGTGGCTGCAGCATAGTGGCAAAATTAGGTTTCTCTTTTCAGCAACGTAATATTATTTTAAAATATCTTGCTGATTTTAATATTGCCACGTATAACAACCCGCAACTTTTATATAATTATTTGGTTTGGAACCTCTCACGTCCGTATGGCATTAAATTTTTCCAAAGCATTACATGGAGATGCCCGGAGCCTTTTGAGAGCATTCATCGATATCAAAATCGCCAAGCTTGCATATTAAGCAAAATTATCCCCGGAGCAGAATTTTGGATAGATCCCAGATATAATCAAAATAACAAAGATTTTTGCAGCTGGTTGAGAGATACTTTTTTCCCCTCTATCCAAAGATCTAACGTCACGTTAGAATCATTGCAACAACAACTGTTACAAAAATTGAGTGAAGCTCTTGTTTCTTCATTCAGTCTAATAATGTCGCCCTATGTACTTGTGCAATATTGGCAAAATCCAAATTATTATCTTGTTCCAACCTATCCCGCTTATTATGTTTATTATTAGTTTGCAGCAATCGCACCATTTATTGTTTAATTTTAAACAACTGATAAAAATTTTGCGTAGTGTGTTTAGCGATCGTTTCGAGCGATTCACCGCGTAAGTTCGCCAAAAATTCCGCGACGTAATAAACATAAGCCGGTTCATTGGGTTTACCACGCATCGGGACGGGTGCAAGCCAGGGGCTGTCGGTTTCAACGAGTAAACGATCGAGCGGAATTTGTTTAGCGACATTTTGTAATTCGATCGCATTTTTAAAAGTCACAATGCCGGAAAATGAAATATAAAAACCCAAGTCCATTGCGGCTTGAGCGGTGGCTAAATCTTCGGTGAAACAATGCAATACGCCGCCGATTTGATCAGCCCCCTCTTCCCGCAAAATTTTTAAAGTGTCAGCACGCGCATCGCGAGTGTGAATGATGAGCGGCTTTTTTAAAGTTTTAGCGACTTGTATATGATCGCGAAACGATTGTTGTTGGTCACGGATATCATCGCCTTCGGTGCGATAATAATCTAAACCGGTTTCACCAATGCCAACGACGCGTGGGTGCGAAGCGAGTTTTAATAATTCATCAACGCTGACCAAAGGCATTTTGGCATCATTAGGATGTTGGCCCACGGATAAAGATACTTGTGGAAATTGTTCGGCGATCGTCAATAATTGCGGGAAATCTTTTAAGTCAACAGAAATTGATAAAAAATGTTCGATGCCTTTTTCGGTGGCGGCATTAATATAATCCGGCAGGCTTTTTTGTGCGGTGTCTAAATAATTTAAGTGACAGTGGGAGTCGACTAACATTTGTATAATTTTCCAGATAAATTAAATCCCCCCTGCCCCCCTTTACGAAAGGGGGGATCCCTCAATTAAATTTTTAATAAGTTTCCCCCTTTGAAAAAGGGGGAGTAAGGGGGATTTAAATTTTATAATCCTCGAGGATCACATCCAACTCATTAATCGTTTCCTGCAACAAATTTTTCAACTCATTAAACGGCTTTTCAGCTTTCAGCTGTTTTTTAAATTCGCTTAATTCTTGCCGCGCGCCTTTGATGGTAAAGCCTTTTTCATACAGCAAACGGCGAATTTCATTGGCGATGATAATATCTTGCTGTTGATAATAGCGGTGATTGCCGGTGCGTTTGTGCGGTTTTAATTGCGGAAATTCTTGTTCCCAAAAGCGCAATACATGCGGCTCAACGCCACACAGTTCAGAGGCTTCGCTGATGGTGAAGTAACGTTTTTCGGTAAGGGTTATGGTTTCGGACATAGAGATTATATTACCACATAAAATATAATCAGGTATAAAGTGAAAATTTTATTTGACTTTAGAATAAGCATCATCTAATCTGTTTTTGGATTAGAAAAATAGGCCATGATACCGTCATGCAACGTATAATTTCAACACCCGGTTTCAGTCCCTTCGCTCCTGCCTCTTTTGAGCTTTTCTTAGAAGAACAATTTTTTAATACCCATTGGCCACGCCATTCAGGTAAAAAAGTTTCGGTAAAGCTGATTCTAGAAAACCTAGTAACCATCAGAGAGCGACAGCTTAATCGACCTTGCCCTTATTCTCATCAGCAACTAAAAGAATACCTTGATCATTTTTTTGTAATGTTAGCGAATAATTGTCCGACTGAGCACGGATTTAGTGTTCCAGCCGAGCGGCTTAATGGAGAACGTCCTTCTCTTACTTCTCTTGCCACGGATCCCCATATTTGGATCACCGAAAAAGGAAGTGGCTTATTCAGAAAATTTTTTTTTGGTAGAAAAATTGGGCAGTGCCTGGATATGCTGCACGAAGTTTATTCTTGTCCGTCCTTTTTTCCTCATATATCAGAAAGGATGGCACTAGAATTGATAATTCGTATGCGAATCCAACAAACCTCTAGCGGCCAAGCTTTTTTTCGTTTTTCTTACTCTAATTTAAGAGATGGGCAGTTTACCTTGCAAGTTTTTGATGACAAAAAAGCTGATCGAGCATTGGTCTCTTACAATGCTGAACAAAAGGGGTACATTGTTAGTCAGAGTATATATGGCGAGATTGGTAATGGGAATATAAGAGAAAAAAGGGGGTATGAAAACTTTGAGCATATTCTACAAGCTTATAAAAAGCTACTGGCACGCCCTATTCAGAGAGATGATCCGGTTATATTGCAGACATTAGAAGAAATACAGAAAGGCCTGGACGCAGAGGCAAAGATACCTTTACTAGCTAAGACGAGAAGAAAATCTATTTAACCCACCACCACTGGCCGCGCCATCGCAAAATCCATATTATATTTCCAGGGCGAGCCATCTTTCCAGGCATAGGCATAAGGCGCACCGGTGCTGGAGCGTACTTTCAATAATAAAGTACCAATGCCGATGCCCGAGGTATGCGCGGGACGCGTGTCGTCGGTGTGACCACTCGGTGCAGAATCAGCAACGCGCACTAAATACGTGGTGCCTGCTTCATTAGCCGGTTGTGGATTACCGACCACCACCATCACATGACCGGCCGTATCACGGCCCGCTAAATTTTTGTAGCGAAATACTAAAATATCGCCAGCGCTTAAAGAACTTACATCGCCAATGCGATACCAATCATCATCCACGGTGCCGGTTGGCAAAGAACGGAAAAAAGAAAAATAATCTTCTGAAGTTGGGCGCGGTGAACCGCTTTTTACTAACAAAGATTGATAGGCATTCGGCACTGATAAATTTAATAAGTGATCCACATAATTCGAGCAATCCACTTTATACACGCCTTGTAGCGCGTTGAAGTAAGTGCCCCCTAATTCGTAAACACTGTAACTTAAAGTATTTAACGTTTCATAAACGGTTTTAACCAAGCGTTGTGGCGCTGAATTATCATCATTCGCAGCGCTTGTTGTTGCGCTTGCAATTTGTGGTAGTGGATCAACGCTCACGATCGATGCAGCAGGAACGGTTGCATCTGTAACATCAGGTCCCGTTATTTTAGGCACCGGCAAAACGACTTGCGGCGCAGGGGCCACAGCGGTTTGTACAGCAGCAACAGGCTGGCCGGTAATTTGTGCCATCGAAGGCGCCGTCGTATTGGGTAAATGTTTACGCACGTGATGGTGATGCACAGTATGCAAATGGCGCTTGCGCAAGGTATGTTTACTGTGTTGCGTTTTGGAATTGGTGTGATGTGATGAACTGGTATGCTGTGGTGTTACACTATCACTTGTTGCAGCACTGCCAGTAACGGCTGCATTGGTAACAGCGCTGGCGGCGCTCGCCCCTTGCGGGCAAAAAGCAAGAGCCAACAAAATGAGGCTCAGTAAGAAAATTTGTCTAATCATCTTGCTCTGCCATTTCATGCGCGACAATCTCACGCAATTTTTGTCCGGGATAAAAAGTGACCACACGGCGTGCAGCGACTTCATGCGTTTCACCGGTTTTGGGATTGCGCCCTGGGCGGGCCACTTTATCGCGCAAATTGAAATTGCCAAAGCCGGATAGGCGTACTTCTTCACCGCGCTCTAATGCGGCTGAAATACGTTCAAAAAACAAATCCACCACGCCCTTGGCTTCACGGGTGTTTAAGCCGAGCTCGCGATCTAATTGGTTAGCTAAATCTGCTTTGCTGAGTGCTGCCATAATTAATTTGGTTGTGGGTTGTGGTTTTTTTAGTTGTCAGTTGTGAGTTGTCAGTTGTGAGAAAAAGCGTCTTTACTGTTACTCACAACTCACAACTCATTCCTCACAACTCAATTCGCGCCGCGAATTACGGCTGCAAACTCTTGCCGTAACGCGCTGACTATTTTATCAATCAATTGGTTAACTTCTTCATCTACCAATGTCCGATCAATCGCTTGCAGGAAAATACCGATAGCGATGCTCTTTTGCCCTTCGGGCACGCCCTGGCCTTGGTAGACATCGAAGATTACCAGATTATTCAATAACTTGCCAGCAATTTCTGCGATTTTGTGAGACAGTGTTTCAGCTTTGACCGACTTATCAACCAAGAGAGCCAAATCGCGACGAATAGTCGGAAATTTGGAAATGGCCTCATAATGCAGCAAACGGGTTTGCAAGACGGGAGGCAAATCTAACTCAAAGCCATAGACGCCATTCAAACCTAATTTTTGCTCCAATTCCGGATGTAGCGCGCCTACATAGCCAATCCTTGCATCACCTAGCTGTACAGCTGCGCTGCGGCCTGGATGTAAAGCCGATACATCCGTTTTAGCAAAGCTAATGGCTTTGTCCGCCAGCAAGCTTTCGACATCGGCTTTTACATCGTAAAAATCAACGGCACGGCTTTTTTCGCCCCATTGCTCGGGCAGCGCACTGCCCCAGACCAAACCCGCAATCGTTGAAATTTGTTGCAAGCCATTTGCAGTTGGCACAAACCGCAAACCGGTTTCAAATAAACGGACCCGTTCTTGCTGGCGCTTTTGGTTGTGTTGCAAGATTGGCAACAAACCGGCCCATAAAGTGGTGCGCATCACCGACAATTCGCTGGAGATCGGATTACTTAAAGCCAATGGCGTTAAATCGGGGGTTAAAGCTTTTTGCAAATCGGGATCGACAAAGCTATAACACACCGCTTCTTGATAGGCACGATTTTTCAAACGCGTACGCAGTTCAGCGAGTGGCAATTGGCTAGTGGCTTGTGGCAACATGTTGCTCGCTAATACTGGCAGCGTATTCGGAATATTGTTAAAGCCATAAATCCGCGCTACTTCTTCGATTAAATCCACTTCGATGGCGATATCAAAGCGATGAGTCGGCGGTATTACTTGCCAACCCTCAGCATTTTTTGTAACGCTCATTTGCAATTGTTGCAAAATGGTTTCGACTTGCTTAGCTGCAACGTTAATGCCCAATAATTTTTCAATCCGCGTCGCACGTAATTGAATTGGCGCGCGTTTGGGCAAATATTCCGCAGAGCTTTTTTCAACAATCGGCCCGGCTTCGCCGCCGACAATTTGCAATAATAATTCACTGGCCCGCTCGATCGCATGCAAGGGCAATTCTGCATCGACGCCGCGTTCAAAGCGATGTGATGAATCAGTGTGCAAACCATAATGGCGCGCCTTGCCTAACAATTTTTCGGGCGCAAAAAAAGCCGCTTCTAAGACGATATCTTTCGTATCCCTTGCAATGCCAGAATGGAAACCACCCATAATGCCCGCTAAAGCTAAAACATTTTTTTCATCGGTAATGACGAGTGTTTTATTTTGTTGATTTTCGTTCGCTGTCATTCTCACCCGAGCTTGCGAGGGTGGGAATCCAAGATTTTCTTTACTGTCGGCATGGATCCCCGCTGCCTCGCTGCGCTCGTTGCGAGGATGACAATCTTCTTCTGATAACTTTAATTCCTGATCATCCAGTAAAATCAATGTTTCACCGGGCTCTGCATACCGCACGGTAATGCCACCGTTTAATTTCGCCAAATCAAACGCATGCATCGGTTGGCCCACTTCCAGCATCACATAATTTGTAACATCCACGACGGGATGCACGCTGCGTAAGCCTGAGCGATGTAATTTATCTTGCATCCATTGTGGTGTAGTCGTCGATTTAATATTGCGAATCACGCGACACAAATAACGTGGACAGGCTTCGGGCGCTTGCACTTGCACTTTAATTTCATCAGTAATGGTGGCCACAATGGTTTTAATCGCCGGCGCTTGAATAGTAATATTATTCGCTACCGCGACTTCGCGCGCGATGCCAGCGATACTCAAACAATCACCACGATTCGGGGTTAGCTCGATATCGATCACCGTGTCATCAAGATTAAGGTATTTTCGCAAATCTTCACCGAGCGGTGCATCATCAGGCAAATACAATAACCCTGAATCATCGTCACTGATCCCTAAAGTTTTTGCCGAACAAAACATACCAAAGGAATCAATACCGCGCAGCGCTGCTTGTTTAATTTCTAAGCCCGGCAATTTCGCGCCGACTAATGCGGCAGCCACTTTTTTATGCGGCGCGATATCGGCAACGTTAGTGACGATAATAATCGGTAAATCCTGCCCAATATCGACGCTGCAAATTTTTAAACGATCGGCATTCGGGTGTTGACTCACCGCCCGCACTTCAGCCACCACCACTTTATTAAAAGCCGCGGCCAAGGGTTTAGCACTGTCGACTTCTAAACCGGCGTTAGTGAGTTGTTCTAATAATGTTTCAGTGTTGATAGGAGGGTTTACCCACTCCCGCAACCATTGTTCGGAGAATTTCATAGTTTATTTATTCGAAAGGATTAATTAATTCTAAACCGCAATTCGCAAAATCTTTTACATTGCGCGTTACAAGTGTCGCTTTTTTGGATAAAGTAATAGCTGCAATCTGTCCATCTGCAACATCCAGTGGCCGCCCCAACTGTTTTCGATGCACCATGATTTCGCCATACAAATGCGCTGCAGTTTCATCAAAGGAGAGGATACGATATTTAAACGCTTCTACTACCGAAACATTGAAAGCTGCTTCCAAAGCAGCACGCCGTTTGCCTTCTGGTAATCTATGCAAACCATAGGATATTTCCGCAATCGTAATGCTGGTTATAAACAATTGTGCAAGGGGCTGCCCGCCAAACCATTTTTTCACTTGATGATCAGGTAACGATTTCGTAAGCTCAGAAACCACATTGGTGTCTAAAATAATCATTCCTCAAAGCTCATAGGTTCATGGGGCTTGCGTTCACGTAACAATCCATCTAAATCAACGCCATTTTTTTCTCCAAAATATTTTTCAAAAATGTCGACAATATTTTCAGGCACAGCAACCCCTTTTGCAAGAACATTTCGCGCTTCTTCTTCCATTGAAACATTATGTGCAACCGCCTGCAAACACAATTGGTCGTAGATATTTTTATCTAATTTCCGGATGCTGATATTTACGACTGCTCTATCAGATTTTTTGGTTTTTTTAATAAGAGGATTGGCCATGATGTAAATCTCGTGCTTTATTTTAACCGTAATGCTAGCATGCGCTAGCAAATAAATCAAGCCGGATATTTCTTAAAATTGTTGTAAAAATCGCACATCATTTTCAAATAATAAACGCAAATCATTAATGCCGTAGCTTAACATTGCGAGGCGGTCGAGGCCCATGCCGAAGGCAAAGCCGGTATATTTCTCGCTGTCGATGCCGGCCATTTCTAACACTTTCGGGTGCACCATGCCGCAGCCTAAAATTTCCAGCCATTTGTCTTTGCCCCAGCGGACATCCACTTCAGCAGAGGGTTCGGTGAAGGGGAAATAGGAAGGACGTAAACGAATTTCAACGTCGCGTTCGAAAAAGTTTTTTAAGAATTCATGCAGGGTGCCTTTTAAATCAGCGAAGGTAATGTTTTCATCGATTAATAAGCCTTCAACTTGATTGAACATCGGCGCATGAGTGGCATCCATATCGCGGCGATAGACGCGACCCGGTGCGATGATGCGAATCGGGGGTTTAGAATTTTCCATCACGCGAATTTGCACGGGAGATGTGTGAGTACGTAACAAACTGCCATCACCAAAATAAAAGGTATCAAACCCAGCGCGCGCCGGATGGTTCTCGGCGATATTTAAGGCGCAAAAATTGTGATAATCATCTTCAACTTCCGGCCCTTCCGCCACGCTAAAACCAATGCTGGCAAACAGTTTTTCCACTCGCTCACGCACTTGCGTCACGGGGTGAATGCTACCAAGATTTTGCCCGCGACCGGGCAAAGTGATATCAATCGTTTCAGCGTTTAATTGTTCAGCTAAAGCTATTTTTTTTAATTGCACAGTGCGATCGTGCAACCACTCTTGCACTTGATCTTTAGCTTGATTAACTTGTTGGCCGAGGATGGGGCGCTCGCTAGGCGCAACATCGCCGAGCGATTTTAAAAATTCGGTGAGCGAACCCTTTTTACCTAAATACTGCGCGCGCACTTGTTGCAAAGCGGCTTGATCAGCTGCATGGCTGATGTCGCGTTCGGCTTGGCGGAGGATGGCGGTGAGATCGGACATGATTTAGTTGCGGGTTGTGAGTTGTCAGTTGTGGGAAATGAGTTGTCAGTTGTGGGGCTTGAGTTGTGAGATCTTAACTGATAACGTGTTGTGGAAAATTCTAAATGAGAAACAGCTTTTGTTTTTTCTCACAACTGACAACTGACAACTGACAACTCATTTCCCACAACTCAAGCCCCACAACTGACAACTCACAACTCATTTCCCACAACCCACAACTTAGGCTAAGCTGAAAGCTTAGCCTTGGCTTGCTCTGCAATCGCGGCAAAAGCCACTTTATCGTTCATCGCTAAATCGGCTAAGACTTTGCGATCGATCACGATGTTGGCTAATTCCAAACCATGCACTAAACGACTGTAGCTCAAGCCACATTCGTGTGCCGCAGCATTGATACGCACGATCCACAAGGAGCGGAATTGACGTTTGCGTTGCCGACGATCGCGATAGGCATATTGCCCGGCTTTGATAACCGCTTGTTTAGCGAGTTTATAGGTGCGACTGCGCGCGCCATAATAACCTTCTGCTTGTTTTAAAATCTTTTTGTGACGGGCCTTGGCCGTTACACCACGTTTTACTCGTGCCATTTGTTTTTACCTCAAAATTTTATTTGGTTGATGTCGGCTTGTTCGATTGCTTCGCAATCTCTCGTAAGCCGACCTACATTTCTGATTAATTTGTTCAAGTGAGCGGCTGTCTTTTACTGACAACTCACAACTGACAACTCAATTAGCTCGCTAAAATACGTTTAATTCCTGGTGCATCGACGGCCGCAACAAAACTATCAGTGCGTAACTGACGTTTACGTTTGGTGGCCTTTTTGGTCAGGATATGATTGCGGTTGGCATTGCGATGCTTGAGCGCACCGGTACCTGTGACTTTGAAGCGCTTGGCCGCGCCTCGATTGGTTTTTAACTTTGGCATTTTCTCTCCGGATTATTGAGGCCGTCATCCTCGCGCGCCGTAGGCGACGCGGGGATCCAGCGACACTTATGTGTCGCAATGGCGCTTTGCGCCATTTGGATTCCCAGCTTCACTACGTTCCGCTGAGAATGACAACCCCTGGGTTAATGTTAAATAACGCAGGATCGGATTCCCTGACGTTATTGTTTTTTTGTTGTAGGTCGGTTTACGAGAGTCCCGCACTTAAATTACTATAAGAAAATTAAGTGAATAACATTACATCTTTACTTTTTCTTATAGAAGATTTAAGTGCGGGACGAGTAAGCCGACATTTGGCGTCGGCTTGTTCATTTCGCCTAAGGGCGAAATTCAGGAAGCCGACCTACAACTCACAACTGAAAAAATCTACGATTTTTTCTTGGGAGAAAGCATCATGATCGCCTGCTTCCCCTCCAATTTTGGATTTTGCTCCACCGTGCCGTGTTCGAGTAAATCGGTTTTAACCCGTTCCATCAACGCACGACCAATTTCTTGGTGAGTCATTTCACGACCGCGATAACGCAAGGTCACTTTTACTTTATCGCCCTCTTCCAGAAAGCGAATTAAATTACGCAATTTTACTTGGTAATCGCCTTCATCTGTTCCAGGACGAAATTTAATTTCTTTAATCTGAATTTGCTTTTGCTTTTTCTTCGCAGCGGCTAATTTTTTATTATGCTGAAATTGAAATTTGCCGAAATCCATGATTCGGCACACCGGCACTTCCGCATTGGGGGAAATTTCAACCAGATCAAGCCCTGCTTCTTCAGCGGCCATTTGCGCTTCACGCAAAGACACTACACCGACTTGCTCACCTTCTGCATCCAGGAGACGTACTTCATTGACGCCCCGTATTTCACGATTAATCCGCGTTTTATTGGATTTTTGATTTTTAATACTAATACGAAAACTCCTGCTCTATAAACTTGTAGGGGCGGGTCGTGACCCGCCCGCGGGCCGCTCGCGAGCGGCCCCTACGCTGTTAATTTAATAAATTGTTCTACACTCATACTACCCAAATCTTTACCCTCGCGTGTGCGCACGGTAATCGAATTAGTTTCCACTTCGCGATCGCCAATGACTAGCAAATATGGCACGCGCTGGATAGTATGTTCGCGTATTTTAAAGCCTATCTTCTCATTTCTCAAGTCAATTTTTGCACGAATGCCATTTTTTGTTAATTCCGCCAGCAAAGTTTGGCAATAATCGGCTTGTTTATCGGTAATATTCATGATTACCGCTTGGATGGGGGCAAGCCAGACGGGTAAGCCATCGGCATAGTTTTCCAACAAAATGCCAATAAATCGTTGCAATGAACCAAAGATTGCGCGATGCAACATCACCGGTGTTTTGCGCTCACTAGTTTCGGCGACATATTCTGCGCCCAAACGTTCGGGCAAATTAAAATCTAATTGTAAGGTACCACATTGCCATACACGGCCCAAACAATCGCGCAAAGAAAAATCGATCTTCGGTCCATAAAACGCACCATCACCCGGATTTAATTCCCACTGCATTTGCCTGCTATCTAAAGCTTTGCGCAAACCTTCTTCGGCAATATCCCACACCGCTTCAGCACCCACTCGCTGTTCAGGACGCGTCGATAATTTCACTAACACATCAGTAAAACCAAAATCTTTATAGACTGCAAATAGCATATCCATAAACGCAGAAGCTTCCTGTTGAATTTGTTCGGGCGTACAAAAAATATGACCGTCATCTTGTGTAAAGCCACGTACGCGCATTAAACCATGTAAGGCACCGGAGAATTCATTGCGATGACAACAGCCAAATTCTGCAAACCGAATCGGTAAATCACGATAACTGCGTAGCCCTTGATTAAACACTTGCACGTGACAAGGACAACTCATCGGCTTGATTGCATAGTGTCGATTTTCCGATTCAGTATTAAACATATTTTCGGCATATTTATCCGCATGTCCCGACCTCTCCCACAAACTGTAATCCGCCATAATGGGTGTGTTGATTTCTTGATAACCATACGCTTGGTATTGCTTACGCATGTATTGCTCGATGCGTTGATAAATAGCCCAGCCATTGGGATGCCAAAACACCAGACCCGGTGCATCTTCTTGGAAATGAAATAAATCAAGTTTTTTCGCAACTTTCCGATGGTCACGTCGTTCTGCTTCTTCGAGACGAAATAAATAATCGTCGAGATCTTTTTTGTTGAGCCAGGCGGTGCCATACACTCGCTGCAACATTTCATTGTTCGAATCGCCGCGCCAATACGCGCCAGCTAATTTCATTAATTTAAAAGCTTTTAATTTATTGACATTCGGCACGTGAGGGCCACGACATAAATCAGTGAAGTCACCTTGTGTATAGAGCGATAATTCTTCATTAGCAGGAATTGATTCAATAATCTTAGCTTTATATTCTTCACCTAAATCGCGAAAAAATTTGACCGCTTGATCACGCGATAAAGTTTTGCGCGTCACCGGCATATCTTGTGCGCTTAATTCATACATACGCTTTTCGATCGCGGCTAAATCATCTGGCGTAAAGCCTTTGGGATAAGAAAAATCGTAATAGAAACCATCCTCAATTACCGGGCCAATTGTTACTTGCGCGCTGGGAAATAATTGTTTAACCGCTTGCGCGAGTAAATGCGCCGTAGAGTGACGAATCACTTCCAATGCAGCGGGATCTTTTTCGGTGATGATGGCAACGCTCGCGTCTTTTTCAATTAAGAAAGAAGTATCGACGAGTTTGTCATTCACACGCCCCGCAATTGCAGCTTTGGCTAAACCCGTACCAATGCTCGCCGCAAGTTCGTGCACGGTGAGAGGTTGGTCGAATTGACGTTGGCTGTGGTCGGGTAGTGTTATGTTTATCATAAATTAGTTGCGAGTTCTAAACACACAAGTTGTGAGTTGTGGGGCGTGAGTTGTGAGATCTCACAACTGACAACTCACAACCCACAACTCAATTGGTAGACACGGGCGGTTTCGAACCGCCGACCCCCACCATGTCAAGGTGGTGCTCTACCCCTGAGCTACGTGTCTATTTTGTTTCGGTCGGTGCGAGCTAAGCTCGCAGAGCCGACCGATTAAGGGGAGAGCTGCGCTTCTCCCCTTAAAATCTCATCGCTTAATGAAGTTTTATGCGAAAAAACGGGCCGCGTAAGCGGCCCGACAGCGGTTGATATAATAGCTTTTTTAGAGAAAAAATCAAGTTTTTTTAATTGATCAGTAACCGGCTGGAGGAGCACAACCACCAGGAACTAAATTAGAAGCAATGTCTCCATTGGGATTAAGACCTGGATTACTGGGGTTATCTTTTCCAAAGCATATAAAAGAAGCATGCCCTAACTGGGGGGCAACGGCAATGTTCCCATTGGAAGCCAGATCTGGACCGAGCACTTCGATGGTCATTGTTTTATTAGCAATCCGGGATTGTGCATGGGGACCAAAAGCCACGGAAAAAACTACAATGGCCCCGCTCGGTGAAAGTGCTGGTGTAACACCTACCACAGCAATACTACTGACATATTTACCGCTGGTAGTCGTTAAAAAATCTGTAGCTGTTTCATTTCCCGTTAAACTACCATCATCCGATCGTTGTGAAACAATCACCGTAGCAGGCTGTACTAAATTTATAGCTTCGGTCACTTGAGCTTTGGCAATATAACTCTCATATTGAGGTAGCGCCACACTGGCTAAAATGCCAATAATAGCTACCACAATCATTAATTCAATTAAACTAAAACCAGATGTTAAAATATTTTTCATAGTGGGTTAGAGATCATTTGCTATTGTTTAATTTAGCGCAACTTCTCCCTTGCTTATTATTTTTTTCACCATTTTCTCCGCTTAGTATAGATGAATTTTATAAAAACACCTAACTCACTTAAAAAATTTTTACGCTTATTTAGCTGCTTGTTCCCAGCCTAGCGAGAGCCAGCCGAATATCACCAGCAACTGCCGCAACCTGAGTCTGCGGAAGTAACCAAGCCGAGCGTATTGATATTCCAGACTGTTGGCCAAGAGTAGTCACTATCTGCGTAATCTCGTTAGTTTCAGCTTGCCCAATAATCCCTTTAAGGGTAGCGGTTGTCATTCCCGCAGACCCACTGCAAGCAACAGCTCGATCCATAATGTTTAACACGGCAATAGCAGCTTGTGCTGTACTAGAATAACTTCCAACCGGAAGCAAAGTTCCAAGATTGAAAAGACAGGAGGATCCTGTAGTAGAAGCTGATAACCACTGTGAAGTAGCGGCAAAGGCTTGGTTTACTAAACTTGTTGCAGCATTGCCCAGTCTGCTGGTGGCTCTTAACATAAGTTGTACAGTACTACCGGTACTACCGCTGCTGCCGCTGGTACCCGATGATCGCCCACTGCCACTCGTACCACTGCTACCTGAAGAACGATTGCTGCCACTGGTGCCGCTCGTCCCACTCGTAGACAAAATTAAACCTGCACTGCTGGCGCGTTGTTTGGCGGTACTGAATTGAGCGGCTGCACTGGTTTGTAACGCGCTGGAAAGCTCATTGAAGGAAGTCTGTTCATTAAAAGAAGTCTCACCTAAAACCGTACCTGTTAATGGTCCGGTAGAACCGGTACCAAATTTACCTACCGTGGTGTCGCTACCCGTTGCGATAGTGTAAGTCGCAAAGGTAGCTGCTTGAGCTGAGCTTTCAAAAGCGGTACTCAGAGTAGTGGCAATTTCAGCAGCGGTAGATAAGTCTTGAATCTGCGCGGTAGCTGTTTGTAAGGCTTGGAAAGCTGAAGTTTGCCGACCTATAATTTGCCCCTCAGTGGAAAAAGTCACTCTACCCGAACCGCCGGTAGACTGACCCGTTAATTGAGCAGTAATACTCCTGCCAGTCGTTTGCAGTGTGGTTCCAAGCTTAACCAGACCTGTACTAAAAGCAGCTTCACTACTGCTAAGCTGTGATAAGGCCGCAAGAGTAGTGCCCGAAGTAAATGCCCCGCTTGAAGCAAACGGCGCCACTCCTGTGCTAATACTTAAACCACTGGAACCGGCTCCGCTGGAAGCAGATCCGGTGGCATTAAATCCCGTTGAACCAACCGCTGTGGAACCTACGCCGGTTGACCCGGCCCAAGTTGTCGGAGAGAAAACTCCCAAACCGGTCGTTCCTAGGCTTATTAAAGCTTCACCGGTACTTTCTAGCGCGCTGGCGCTGCTCAATGCTAAACCTGTCGTCACTTCTAAGGAAGTCGTTTTTAATACCGGGGCGCTGCCACTCGTTCTCATCAAATTACCAGTCGTTTGCATTCCAGCTTCTAAAGCCGTAGTTTGGGCTCTTAAATCACCGGTACTGGCGACCGCAGTGCTTACCTCACCCGAAGTAAAAGGAGTAAAACCAGTACTTCCCGTTGCAGGAGAACCGCTTGAAATACTGACAGTCGTATCACTTGGCCCTCTTCCGGTAGAGCCATCAACTGCTGGCAAAATGCCTGAGCTAGCTGCTGCAAAGCTGGTAGCAGCTTCGATTTCAGAACTCGTTGAACCATCTGTCGTCAAAGCAGCTACCACTGCTCTACCGCTTGTGATTAAACTATTGGCCGCTTGACTGGTTTGATAAAGCGCTACTTTTCCAGTGCTACTAACATCTGTATTTCCTGCGGGAGAAGTGCTACCAAAGAAAGACGACCACCAACTCGTAGCACTTGTGGGAGAACCTGTGTTCACCGTTATTGGCCCTGAAGTTCCGGTTCTCGTTCCTCCGGTGTTAAAAATACTACCGGACGTAACACCAGCTAAGGTAGTGCCAAAGGGCGCTAAACTTAATACACCCTGGCCCGTAGCACGTGCGGATGTTGCGATAAGAGCAGCATTGGTTAAGCTTTGGTAAGTACTTACCACGATAGGAGCTAAAGTACTAACCGGAGCTGTTCCCGTTAAAACCCCAATAATGGGAGCAGCGGCTGAACTGCCGGCGGTCGTTGCTATTTGAGCGGTTAATTGATTTAATTCTTGTAAACTGGTACTCACACTCGTAGTAAAGCGGGTAATACCTTCGGACGTAGCATTGCCACTGCTCATATAATTAGCAAGCCTTGTGGAGGCCGCAAAAACATTTTCAGCTTGCGTGGTGACTGCCTCAGTGTAAATAGTGCTGGCGACTGCGGTGGAAATTGCTATCCCGCTAGTACCAGCAACGATTCCTGAAGTCCCTGTGGCAGTGATGGGGCGCACCGGCAAAACTCCGCTACTACTGCCGCCTCCCAGAATCCCGGAAGAAATGAATTGATTTGAAGTGTTGATTACCGTTCCTTGGGTGCTCGCTGCAGCTAGATAACTCCCCGCAGAACTGCCTAAATTGGGTATACTGGACCCCGTTCCGATATCCCCATTACTACTGCGCGAAAAAGTCGACTGTAACCAGCTGCTTCTTGCCAATGCTAAACTGGTACCTGCCAGTGGCGGTAAAATGGTACTGGCTACTCCAACGCTGGTCTGCAGACTGACTGCACTACTTGCCAACAACTCTTGCTGTTCTGCTGTGCTACTCTCTTGCGAAGTACCTGATTCATTGATTGCCTGGCTGGGAGCAGTACTGCCCTGAGTACTCTCCATTGCAGCAGAGCTTGCTACAGGGTTGCCTGAGCTAGCTGGCGCCGCACTACTACCAACCGCCCCTTCGCTACTACCAACCGCTGCAACCATACTATCTGTCGCACTCAATACGTTTTGAAAGCTCGTTTCCAGCTGGGCTGTTTCTGCTGCAGCATTACCTGTCGATGCCCAGCCTGGTAGCCAACTACCCAGCGTGCTGCTGATAGTCGACCATAAGCCACCCGAACTGCCACTGGGAGGCAAGCCGCTACCGTCTCGCGCAGCCGTGGAACCTCCATTCCACCAACTGCTCATGCCGCCAAACCAGCTACTGCCGGATGCGGGCGAACCGGTGCTACTTAAACCATTTGGGATACCATCGCCACTGCTAAGAACTGAACTGCCCGGAGGAAGTGCTTGTATCGCTGTGCTGCTGCCTCGATCTGAGGTTGACCTCCGCCCATCTGTGGTTCTCGAACCACCAGCGGGTCCGCCACTACCATTACCTGAGCCGTTAGACCCTGTTCCACCCGCACCACCGCCCCCTGAACTTTGAGTCAATAATGCAATCGGAATAGCTATGAGTAATGTTAAGCAGGCTAGAACCGACAAAATAGCACATACAATCAATGCCTTCTTTCTACAGGAGGAGCGATCTTTATTTTTTCTGACTGGCCTTTGCCCGGTTTGTACCAAGTTAAATTTATCTTGTGCCTCAGTAAACCCTGGCAGAGCCGCTTCTAACGCTTGGTAAAATTTCAACATACGTTGAGCTTGAAGCTGCTGCACTTGCGGTACTACGTCTGGTTTTTCAAGACCAAGCAAATCGGATGCATAGAATATGCCATTAATATTACCCACCCCTTGCCCGCTTAAACGCGTTTGCAGAGTTTGTGCCACACCAATTAAATATTGCTTATCCTCCGCATGCATTTGGAATTGATCATTTAAGTAATCCACATAGCTTCCAAGCGGTCCGCTTCCTTCTTCTAACGCAGCAGGAGCATTGTATTTTGGCAGGCTCCGATCGTGAGCCGATAAGGAGGGAATGCTGTTAATCAGCTTAATAAAATTAGCTATTTGCAGCGTATAATGGTCGCGCCAAGCTTTTAATCCATCAATACAAGAATTCACTATACTCCTTTCTTTTTCCTCAAGTTTTCTCAATAAATTTTCGCTTCTTTCAACTGCCTCAGAATCATAACTCATCGCTGGATGCTGCACGTTGTGCTGAGTCAAACGCGCAGTCGCTTCTTGATGGGTTGCAGTTAAGATCACCCGCTGCGCATGTATCTTTTTAAGTAAGCGTAAAAATCGCTCGATGCTACTGATATCATCAGCCGAGAATAAGGGATTTTTTTGCAAAATTTTTTGTACAACAAGCCAATTAACCGGATCAGGCCCCGCTTGAAAAAGAATCTCTTCTGCTGCTGGCCCCAGCCTTGGCGAAGATCTTGGATTGGTTTCCCGTTCTTTTGCTACCCCTGCCGCAAACGTGACTTTTCGGCGTCTACGACTTAGGGCAGAAGCAGCCCCTCGTGCGCGTCTGCTACGATGCTGAGTAGCAGCAGCTCTGGTTGCCAATGCTCTGCCAAACAAAGCCGCAATGCGCTCTTCTAAGTTGTCCACTAAGCGAGCTTGCGAGGTTTCAAGGCCTTTAATCAAGGCTTCTAAATTTCTGATATTCCAGCTTGGAGTAGCGGGAACGAGAGAAACTTCCTCAACTATAAACCCCGATTGGGCTTCCAACACTTCTACACTCAACACCGGCATATCACGCTGAGATAAATATTCTCCCAATTCATCCCGCACGATCCCTAGCATAGCCTTGGTCCAATCTGAATTTCCTGTTTGCAATGCATGCTGGCGGGGAGTTGCAATCGGCGTGCCTGGCTCGGCAACTCCTACAGCTCCTGGCGGTCGACGCTGACGAGGAGTTGGCAAGGGAGTTTCTTGATCGGCTAAGTTAGCATCTAAGGCATCATACAGCGCCTGCATTGCCGCAGGTGTCCATTTGGCTTGAGGATTAAGTTGACGCGGCGTGGGTAATTGCTCTGGAGCAGGAGGTTCCACCGCAAGCGCCAATGCCAACATCAAAGGCTCAAGCTTAACTCCGGCGGTACTGGGTACCATGCCAGCACTGGCTAAGCGGGGTGAGGATTGAGGAGAGCGTGAAGCAGGAGAAGCCGCCGCACTACTCAGAGGAAGCAAACTGCTGCTTGACGGCGGTAATTCGAGATGTTTTGGCAGCATCGCAATTAATGGCTGCAACAAACTTGCCAAAGCGTCTATATTCCACCCTGCGCCCGGGCCAGTAATAAGCGCTGGCGGCGGCGGCACACCCAAATCAACCGCATTGGCTGCTGCCTCGGCGGCGGCGGCTTCAGTGGCTACCGCAAGCGCTTCTGCAGCGGCTAGCTCAGCAGCGGACTCCTCTGGGCGAGTTGGTCTACTTACAAAAACAGGATTAGTTTCATCTGACGTAGAAGGAGCTATTCTTCTGTGTCGTCGACCGGTTTTGCTGAGCGCAGATTGTGGCTTACTTCCTTTTTTAGGATTTGTCAGATGAGAGCCGGGTAACTGACTTGCTACATCAGTATTTTTAAAGGCAGTTTCGCCTAATTCCCCAGGCATTGGAGGCTGCGGTAAGCGAGCATTAAATTCATCCAAGCTAGCGGAGCTCGAGGCGGGAGCCGGTGCAACAGGAGCAGATTTGACAACCTGATAACGCTGCCATGCAGCTTGAATTTTCTTAGCCGCTTGATTTTTCTGTTGACGTTGGCGTAGTTTTTCCAATCCCCGTCCCAGCTTCTTTAAATTTTCTTTAGCACCCGTGGGCAATTTTTTCCAAGGATCGCCCGCTTCATTAACATGATAACGTCCGAGCGTAGGTGGAGGAGAAGTAAGCGGTGAGGCTGTTGGCGCAGGAACTTGGCCCAACTGCAGTCGCGGCACAGCGGGACGTGGTCGAGGACTTGGGGGTGGCGCTAAAGTAGAACCCGGTAATACTGACTGCTGGTTACTTTCTGCAGTGCCTGTAATACTAGCGCCCCCTCCTTCATCGGGGCCTGCCGGATAAGTAAAATAATTTATAGCCTGCGTTGTTTTTGCCGGATCGTTCTCCCAGGCACCAATTACTTTGGTAAATTCATGTGCGCGAGGAGAGCCAGGCTGTTGAGCTACATTGACACGACGAGCGGCCGGAGATCTTGAGCTAGCAACTCCAGGTGCTAACGGACCCCTCTTGGGAGTGAAGTCAGGAGATGCAGCGTAAACCGACTCTAATTCAATCTCCTCCTGGGACCCGCCGAGGCCAGAAAAACTTCGCACTAAAGTTGGGGGTGTAGGCTGAACCCTACTGCCTTTGCCTTTTACCAGCCCTTGCAGCGCTTTTTTCATTCTCACCTCACCTTTAAAACCATGAAGTGTAGGGCAAAAATCTTAAGAAAGTATTAAGTAGTTAGAGAAGGGAAAATATACAACGAATAAT
>Ga0206831_1049_pt1 | contig 36397 bp, 32 predicted proteins | sample Alteio_BWOrgCont_73_FD_152876 | JGI IMG/M metagenome (GOLD analysis project Ga0206831, IMG submission 152876) | Enriched cells from forest soil in Barre Woods Harvard Forest LTER site, Petersham, Massachusetts, United States -... | ecosystem: Environmental > Terrestrial > Soil > Temperate forest >...
GCATAAGCGTGAAGGCAGCGGCATTAGGTAAAGCGCTAAGCCAAGGCGGCTTGTCGGAATTAAAACGCCGTTTGCTGTTTGTTTTATTAGGTCTTATTGTTTATCGTTTGGGTTCTTATATCCCGGTGCCGGGTTTAGATCCGCGTCAACTTTCTTCCTTGTTTAACGGCCAAGGCAGTGGTTTGCTCAACATGTTTAACTTATTCTCCGGTGGTGCACTGGGGCGGTTAAGCGTGTTTGCGTTAGGGGTCATGCCCTATATTTCGGCTTCGATCGTGATGCAGTTGCTCACCTCGGTATTGCCCAGCTTGGAGCAATTGAAAAAAGAAGGTGAAGCGGGTCGGCGCAAGATTAATCAATACACGCGTTATGGCACCTTAGTCTTGGCGGCTGTGCAAGCTGGTGGGATGGCGCGCTTGTTGGCGAGCAGTCCGGGCGTGGTGTTGAATCCAGGCTTTACGTTTTACTTTGTGGCGACGGTTTGTTTGACGACCGGCACTTTATTTTTGATGTGGCTCGGCGAACAAATGACTGAGCGTGGTGTGGGTAATGGGATATCGTTGATTATTTTCGCCGGTATCGTGTCAGGGTTACCGGGTGCCTTGGGGCAATTATTTACTCAAGCGCATCAAGGTGAAATGTCCGTATTGGCTTTGTTGTTGATTCTGGTGGTAGTGTTAGCGGTGACGACGTTTGTCGTGTTTGTAGAACGCGGTCAACGTCGTATTGCAGTGAACTATGCGCAGCGTCAACAAGGTCGCAAAATTTATGCGGCACAGCAAACCCATTTGCCCTTAAAAATTAATTTGTCGGGTGTAATTCCGCCGATTTTCGCCTCCAGTATTATTTTATTTTTGGCGACGATTGCACAATGGTTTGGTAAAGATGCCGGTACGGGCATCTTGAGCACGATTAGTTTATCGCTCACGCAAGGCCAGCCGGTATATATCATTTTATATGCGGCGTTGATTATTTTCTTCGCGTTCTTTTACACGGCTTTAGTGTTTAATCCGCGTGAAACAGCGGAGAATTTGAAAAAATCGGGTGGTTTTATTCCGGGTATTCGTCCCGGTAATCAAACCGCTGATTATATTGATGGCGTGATGACGCGCTTAACTTTCTCCGGCGCAATTTATTTAGCATTAGTTGCTTTGTTGCCAGAGTTTTTAAATATTACTTGGAATGTACCGTTTTATTTTGGTGGTACTTCATTGTTAATTATTGTGGTCGTGTTGATGGATTTCATCGCTCAAGTGCAAAATCACTTAGTGTCACATCAGTATGAATCCTTAATGAAAAAATCGCCGTTTAAAGGGGGAAATCCTTTAGGTGGCGGAATGTTTAGGTAGAGGCATGTGTGTATGTAGGGGACGGGCTTGACCGTCCCGCAAAACGGGCGGGTCAAGCCCCGCCCCTACCGAGCGGCCCTACAAATAATATTTGTTTGAGGAAATAAAAATGAGAGTAACAGCATCAGTAAAACGCATGTGCCGTAAGTGCAAAGTGATTAAGCGCAAAGGCGTGGTGCGGGTAATTTGTGCCGAAGCGCGGCATAAACAGCGGCAAGGCTAATTGGGTTGTGTGTTGTGGGAATTTAGTTGTGGGTTGTGAGTTGTCAGTTGTGAGAAAAAACAAAAGTGATTTTTCCCATTCCGAAGTACTCAGTTACAAAGATCTCACAACCCACAACTCACCCCCCACAACTAAACAGAAGGGTTGATTTAAAACCAATTTGAAAGTATAATGTTTCCCCTTTTTTGGGGTTAATTAGGAGTACAAAGAATGGCTCGTATAGCCGGCGTTAACATCGCAGATAACAAACATACCGTGATTGGGTTGCGGTCCATCTATGGGATTGGTCCTACCCGGGCAAAATTAATTTGCCAAATTACGGGTATTGCTCCCGCCACAAAATTTAAAGTGTTGACTGAACAACAGTTAGATGCATTGCGCGCGGAAGTCGCTAAATTTACCATCGAAGGCGATTTGCGCCGCGAAGTTTCCATGAGCATCAAACGCTTGGTTGACATGGGATGCTATCGTGGTATTCGTCATCGTCGCGGTTTACCCGTGCGTGGTCAGCGGACTAAAACCAATGCGCGTACTCGCAAAGGCCCGCGTAAAGCGATTCGATGAGTTGTGGGTTGTGGGTTGTCAGTTGTGAGCTCTCTTGATTGTGTATTGTGGATTGCGAGAAAATAGATTTTGTTTCTTCTCACAACTCACTCCTCACAACTTCTAGCTTACACAGAGCAGTGGTTAAATTTTAAGATTTATAAATTAAGAAGTACAGATTAGAGGTTTTGAAAAACAATGGCAAATCCAGCAGTAGCAGAAAATACCAAAGCAGCGCCCGCGAAAGCAGCAGCTGCCAAGGGCGGTAAAAAAGGCGCGCCCGTCAAAAAGAAAAATCGTCGCGTAGTCGCCGATGGTCGGGTGTATGTTAAAGCCAGCTTTAACAATACGATTATCACTATTACCGACAAACAAGGTAATAGCTTAGGGCAATCTTCTTCAGGTGCCGTCGGTTTTAGCGGTTCGCGTAAGCATACGCCGTTTGCGGCGCAAGAAGCGGCTGCTAAAATTGCAGCGATTGCTAAAGAAGAATATAAAATGGAACAAGTGGATGTGGAAATCACTGGTCCCGGTCCAGGTCGTGAATCTTCCGTGCGGGCTTTAAATGCCGTGGGTTTGAAAGTAAAAAGTATTACTGATACAACCCCCATTCCGCATAATGGTTGTCGTCCGTCCAAAAGACGTAGGATTTAGTTGTGAGTTGTAGGTCGGCTTCCCGCGTTTTGCAAAGCAAAATGCGTAAGCCGACACAAAGGTTGCAAATTATGTTGTCGGCTTGTTTCGCTTGCTAACGCAAGCTTCTCGTAAGCCGACCTACAAGAAGTTTGAAGATTATTAAATTTTCTGCTCTGCAGAAAGAAGAGAGAAGTTAGGAGTTACCCCCAATGGCTAAATACACTGGCCCCCGTTGCAAACTAGCTCGTCGTGAAGGCGTTGATTTATTGTTGACGAGCGGCGTGCGCGAATTAAAATCCAAATGTAAAGCGGATGTGGCGCCTGGTCAACACGGTGCGAACCGTCGCCGTTTGACAGATTACGGCGCGCAATTGCGTGCGAAGCAAGTCATCCGCCGTTTATATGGCGTGTTGGAAAGACAGTTCCGCAATTATTATATTAAAGCGGCACGTAAAAAAGGTTCAACGGGCGAAAACTTATTGCAAGCCTTGGAATGCCGTTTAGATAACGTGGTTTACCGTATGGGTTTTGGTAGCACGCGTGCCGAAGCGCGGCAATTAGTGAACCATCGTGCGATTGCAGTGAATGGTAAAACGATTAATGTTCCTTCTTATCAAGTTGAACCCGGTGATGTCGTCGCCGTGCGTGAAAATTCGAAAAAGCAATTGCGCGTGCAAGGTGCTTTAGAAGTGGCGCAACAACGTGCCAAAGTAGAATGGGTGGACGTTGATTTGAAAGCAATGGAAGGTACGTTTAAAGCTGTACCAATGCGTTCTGAGTTACCCAGCGACATCAATGAGCAGTTGGTGGTTGAATTATATTCCAAGTAATTAGTTGTCAGTTGTGAGTTGTCAGTTGTGAGATCTCACAACTCACCCCTCACAACTCACAACTCGATCAAATGAGAGGCAAATACATGTCAGGTGCTATTACAAGCTTATTAACTCCCCGTTCTATTCACGTTGAAAAATTAACTAACACTCACTACAAAGTGGTGTTGGAACCTTTTGAACGTGGTTATGGCCATACTTTAGGAAATGCCCTGCGCCGCATTTTATTATCTTCTATGCCAGGCTGCGCCATCACTGAAGCAAAAATTGAAAACGTGTTGCATGAGTACAGCACCATTGCGGGTGTACAAGAAGATGTAATCGATATCTTGTTAAATCTTAAAGGTGTTGCTGTAACGATGGAAGGCAAAGATTATGCCACTTTACACTTACGCAAAAAAGGCGAAGGTGTGGTAACAGCGGGCGATATTTCGCATGACAGCAGCGTAGAAATTGTAAATCCTGAGCATGTTATTGCGCACTTAACGGGCACTGGCGAATTAGACATGACTTTAAAATTAGCCAAAGGCATTGGTTACAAATCCGTTGAAGCGCGTCGTACCATCGACAGCGACAAACCGATTGGTGCCTTGCAATTAGATGCCTCTTTCAGCCCGGTGCGTCGTGTGACGTATGAAGTGGATAATGCGCGCGTTGAACAACGTACTGACTTAGACAAATTAATTATCGACATCGAAACTAATGGCACTTTAGATCCAGAACAAGCGATTCGTAATGCCGCAACTATTCTGCAACATCAATTAGCTGCGTTTGTTGATTTGAAGAGCACCCAAGTTGCAACTACACATCAACCGCGCCATCATTCTGAAACACCCATCGATCCAATTTTATTGCAACCGGTTGACGATTTAGAATTAACTGTGCGTTCAGCGAATTGCTTGAAAGCTGAAAATATTTATTACATTGGTGATTTAGTACAACGTCAAGAAATTGAATTGTTGAAAACGCCAAACCTGGGTAAAAAATCTTTAAATGAAATTAAAGAAGTATTAATGTCACGTGGTTTATCACTGGGCATGAAATTAGATAGCTGGCCACCTGCGAATTTAGCGCTTGAGTCAGTTGAAGTAGAAGAAGACAAATAAGTTGTCAGTTGTGGGTTGTCAGTTGTGAGATCTCACAACTCACCCCTCACAAGGGAAATAAGTTGTCAGTTGTGGGTTGTCAGTTGTGAGATCTCACAACTCACCTCTCACAAGGGAAATAAGTTGTCAGTTGTGGGTTGTCAGTTGTGAGATCTCACAACTCACCCCTCACAAGGGAAATAAGTTGTCAGTTGTGGGTTGTCAGTTGTGAGATCTCACAACTCACCTCTCACAAGGGAAATAAGTTGTCAGTTGTGGGTTGTCAGTTGTGAGATCTCACAACTCACCCCTCACAAGGGAAATAAGTTGTCAGTTGTGGGTTGTCAGTTGTGAGATCTCACAACTCACCTCTCACAACTCACAACTAAAACGTGATTCGAAGTTTAAGTAAGTTGGTCTAATCACGTAGTAAAATAGAATATTAAAAATCTGAGGAGCGCATCATGCGTCACGGTAAAAGTGGAAGAAGATTAAATCGCAACAGCAGCCATCGCACAGCGATGTTTCGCAACATGTCAGCGTCTTTAATTGAGCACGAACAAATTATGACAACTTTGCCGAAGGCGAAAGAATTACGTCGCGTGATTGAACCTTTGATCACGTTGGCAAAAGTAGATAGCCTCGCGCATCGTCGCACGGCATTTAATCGCTTGCGTAACATCGAAGCCGTAGCTAAATTATTCAATGATTTAGGCCCACGTTCAGTGTCTCGCCCGGGTGGTTATGTGCGTGTGTTAAAAGCGGGCTTTCGTAAAGACGACGCGGCTCCCATGGCAGTTGTTGAGCTCGTCGATCGCGCAGCAGCAGCTTAGTATTTATACACAGACTTTTAAGGCAAGAAAAAGCCACGCAGCAGGTTGCTGCAAAAAAACCGGGGTAATACCCGGTTTTTTTTGAATTTCAAAAATATTTGAAATAGTCTAAAATATTTAAGCTTAAAATAATAACAGGGGTTAAAACATGTTTGTGACATCACCATCACGGCCACAGCTGCTTGCAATTAATGGATTAATTCGGGTTAATGATTGAGATATAAACAATGTATTCACTCCAGCATCCAGTCCAGTATCCAGTCCGATTTGCACCCCATATTTCTTCTGTTTCAGATTACTTTCGTCTTATTGAGTGTTACCTGCAACAATTTTCTTTGAATCCGATTACTCAATCAGCGTTCCTTAACAGTACAAAAATGTTTATGATGGAGGCAGATTATGGGAGCAGCAAGCTAACTTTTAAAATGGTTATACGCAATGGGCAGAATTATTCTCAACCTGATTTGCTTTTAATTAACGCATCCGATGTTACTGAGCAAAATTATTCCCAATTTATTGAGCGCATTTCCGGCTGCCCACAAGGTCGTAAAATCGTTTTAATATTGAGTCATTATTCGCCTTCTCAATATTCGGCTGCTGCGTTAAAAGATCATGCAGAGCAATGGCAAATTCATACTGAAACCATAGCCGGAGATTTAACCGAAGAGGCACCGGTTTTTCAATGGCTAGTATCACAATGGATGAGGGCTTATCTTCAGCCCCCGCCTGCGCCGCTGCTCGCTGCAGCAGAAAAATGTTGCGGGTGCTGGGACGGATTATTTAGGAAAAATGTTGCTCCATCACTCACTCCAATGGTTAGTACACCACTATTATCACCCCTGGAGCGCGCGTACAGGCAGCCTCTGCCGTCAAACATAATACCCATGAGGGTGGTGGATGATAACAGTAGGCCAGTTTTACCAGCAATACCACCGCTGCCGTCAAGCATAATGCCCATAGGGATGGAAGATGATAACAGTAGGCCAGTTTTACCAGCAACACCACTGCTGCCGCCAAGCATAATGCCCATAGGGATGGAAGATGATAACAGTAGGCCAGTTTTACCAGCAACACCACCGCTGCAGATGAAGAGTAATACGCAAGGCACAGAGTGTGTTGTGTTTAATTGTGCTGCGCTGCGAACTCATGCAATAGTGCCGTGCGGACATATTCTATTTTGTGAAGGATGTGCTAGGATGGCGCGGAGCTTATCGGTAAAGTGCCCAAGATGTCAGCAACCCGTGGTGGCAACAGCAAGAGCATTTAAATCATATAATTCATAACAGTATGTCAGGTACCCATAAAATCTTTCACTAGGACGACAGGGTCTTTTGCCAGCGCAAAACAGGACCAAATTTGGTATTTACATTGAAATTCCGTATACAAAATACGGTTTTTCAATGTATAATATAAATATGAACAGGCAAGATGATTTACAAAGAATTGGCCAATGTTTTGCGATTAACCCTATTGTCGCTATTTTAGGGCCGCGGCAGTGTGGCAAAACTACGCTGGCAAAAATGTATGCAGAAACGGTCGAAGATTTTTCTGCGCTGAATTATTTTGATTTGGAAAAGCCCGATGATTTAGCGCGTTTAGAGGAGCCGCAACGCGCCTTAGAAAATTTATCAGGTTTAATTGTGATTGATGAAATTCAGCGTAAGCCGGATTTATTTCCTTTACTGCGCGTGCTGGTCGATGAAAAAAAGCCGCGCCAATTTTTAATTTTAGGTAGCGCTTCACGTGAACTCATTAAACAATCATCAGAAAGTTTAGCCGGGCGCATTTCTTACCTTGAACTGACTCCTTTTAGTTACCGTGAAACGCAAGAGCTTGAGCATTTATGGTTGTGCGGAGGATTTCCCCAATCGTATTTGGCAGCCGATGACATCGCAAGTTATGCTTGGCGAGAAGATTACATCAGCACCTTTCTCGAGCAAGACATTCCTAATCTGGGTATTCAAATTCCAGCGCTTACTTTGCGTCGTTTCTGGAGCATGCTGGCGCATTATCATGGCAATATTTTTAATGCCGCAGAACTCGCTCGTTCCTTTGGCATCAATGAAAAAACCGTGAAACATTATCTGGATATATTGAGCGGTACATTTATGGTGCGTCAATTGCAAGGCTGGCAAGAAAATATTAAAAAGCGTCAAGTCAAAGCTCCCAAAATTTATTTTCGCGATAGTGGATTATTACATTCCCTGTTACGCATTAAAGGTAAATCGCAATTACAAATATACCCCAAGCTCGGCGCTAGCTGGGAAGGTTTTGCGTTAGAAGAAATTATTCGCTGGCACCACGCTAAACCGCATGACTGCTATTTTTGGGCAACTCATAGCGGTGCAGAGTTAGATTTGCTATTATTGAAGGACGATAAGCGTCTAGGATTTGAATTCAAATACGCCGATGCCCCTACTAAAACTAAATCGATGTTAATCAGTCAGGAAGAATTACAGCTTGATTATTTGTATGTCATTTATCCTGGCGACAAAAATTATTTTTTGGCTGACAAGATTGAAGCTTATGGGTTAGAAAATTATTTGACTGATGTTATGCAGAGTGCGTAACATCAGTATCTTTGTTTACGTGCACCGCACCCAAACATGCGGCAGGGTTTGTAATTGTAAACCGACCCTATTGTTGCTAAAAATATTCTTTTGCTTTTCATAGTTTATTTTCTAGGTTAGAATCTGACACATCTATTTTACAGGAGAACCTTGTATGCTTAATCCAATTGTTCCTGATCATTCTTTTAAATTTGCTCTGCTTGGGATAGATGGACCCGATAATGTAGCACGCTTGTTTGAGCAATATAAAACTAATATTAAAGCAGTGCGCCCCGCTTGTGTAGAGGATGGTGATCTTTGTCATATTAAATATCTTCAAGAAGCAAATAAAATTATTGAATTAGAGATTTTTCATGCCTCTAATCTTGACCCGCGCGCTTACCCAGCTTGTAAGGAAGCAGATGTGGTTTTGCTTGTTATAAGTTTAAAAGACTTTCGCTATCGGCATCAAGAGGTAATTAAATACATTGATCAGAACATTACCGCGGTGAGTGAGCGGCAGAATAGCCGTCTGTGGGATAACAACTGGAGTTGGAGTGAAAAATGGTATGTGTTAGTATTCACGGCTGATGAGAACTTCCCTTTACAGTCAGTTGAAGCAATGTTAACACACCAGAGCGAGCGGTGGGACGAGATGCGAACTCTCACTGGAAGAAAGAAGCTTGATGCTTGGTTTATAGCAAACAGACCGGCGAGTATTAATAACATTTTTAGCGATTTAACCCAAGGGCTTATTTTAAAACGAGCTAATCAAGAGCAGGCAGTTGTTTTCCATCATTCAAAAGGGAATCCCTTTATGCCGCCTATACCGCCGCTAGCTTCAGATATTTTTCTTGTGCTTATTGACCCACAAGGAAATCAAGCTTCTGCATCGCCGCCTGTTGCGCCCTTTGCGCCGCCCTTCGCGCCGCCTGCTGCGCCGCCCTTTGCGTCGCCTGCTGCGCGATCACTTTCGCCGTCTGCTGCTGCGCGATCACTTTCGCCGCTCTTTGCGTCGCCTGCTGCGCCGCCCTTTGCGTCGCCTGCTGTGCCGCCCTTCGCGCCGCCTGCTGCGCCGCCCTTTGCGCCGCCCTTTGCGTCGCCTGCTGTGCCGCCCTTTGCGCCGCCCGCTGTGCCGCCCTTTGCGCCGCCCGCTGCGCAAGGCCCCGTACAACAATCTGCTGAGCGGCGCGACCCCTCCTGGCTTGAGCGGCATATGCTCTTCTAGGATAATATTAAATACGGCCAGCACGAGTGTTTTACCGGAGATACCTGTATGCTAAGTAATGCTGTTTCCCCTCACTCTTTTAGTTTTTATCTGCTTGGAGTTCAAAAAGACGCGACTGACTTGTTAAATCGGTTTACAGAGAATATTCGAGAGGCAACGCCTGCTCGTGTGCAAGAGAACTTACACGATAAATTTCGTTGGATCGACTTTCTTAAAATTGACCAGCAAAATGTTGCATTAAATATTTGGCATAGGCAATATGACGTGCAGAGCAAATATGAGGCTTTGCAGCGGGCTCAGGCAATTCTAATTGTGGTAGATATCAGTGTAGAAATAAGCCAGACCTGTGAGGACCTCCAAGAGTTTATTGCTAGAGCGCGTTGCTCATCAGGTAGAAGGTACCCCATCGAGTGTGTTTTAGTCATATTAAACCCAGGTGAGCCTTGGTGTGGCAATATGCGAAAGGTTAATTCTTATCCGAGTGATTTGCAAAAGTTAATAAAGCGCGCTGCTATTCCTTGGTATGCCGCAAGCGCAAGAAGCAATGATAGTGTCAACGATATTTTTATTGATTTAAGCCGAGCGTTAATTGCAAAAAGAGCTAATCGAAATGCTAAAGTCAGTTATCCTGGTTCAGCAGGAGCGAGAGAGGGAGTGCATTTATTTGCTGCTTATCAGCCTCCTCAACTGGAAGGTGAGGCGCCACGGATAGCGCCTGCTTCTCCTCCCGGTGTGCAGCCTACTTTTATTTTGGCGCGATCTCCGTCATCGCCTCAATTGTCAGCTGCTGCAGCGCCAGCATCAGCATCCTCTTCACCCGGGTGGGCCGCACAACGACGTGGTTCAGTGCCCGGGCATGTGGGAAGCGAGCTCAAAAGATGCCAACAATCTGGACATGAGCATTATACGGATCTTACATTACTGTTTGAGTCTCCTTGTGGTCACGCCGTACGATGTTTGGAGTGTATATCAAACCAAGCGCAGATTCAGTTTATATGTCCTAGATGTCAAGCAGTAAGTGTTGTCTCGCAGTGGAAACCTTGTGATCCAAGCATGCGTGCTCCAGGAGCAGCCTTTTCGCCGCTGCCATCACATTCTTTAGCGCCAGCTGTGGCCAGAGCAGACTTTTCATCTGTGCAGCCTACTTTTGTTTTGGCGCGATCTCCGTCATCGCCTCAATTGTCAGCTGCTGCAGCGCCAGCATCCTCTTCACCCGGGTGGGCCGCACAACGACGTGGTTCAGTGCCCGGGCATGTGGGAAGCGAGCTCAAAAGATGCCAACAATCTGGACATGAGCATTATACGGATCTTACATTACTGTTTGAGTCTCCTTGTGGTCACACCGTACTATGTTTGGAGTGTATATCAAACCAAGGGCCAACAAATCCGATTGCATGCTATCAATGTCCACAATCAATTTATATGTGGAATTGGAAACCTTGTGATTCAAGAACTCGTGCTCCAGGAGCGGCTTTTTCACCCCTTGCTTCGCCTGTTAATTCGCTTGCTGCTTTGCAACGGCATATTCCACCATTTTCAAAACCATTATCGCCAGCACCTTCCCCTCCACTATCCCCATCTGCTTTGACTCGCGCAGCAAAATGCGCTTGCTGTAATGTGTACATGGCAGATCATGTTTGCGTGCCCTGTGGCCATATAAGTCTTTGTGAACGTTGTACACAGGATCCTCAAATAAAGTATTGCCCTGTTTCCAGTTGCGCAAAAGAATTCATACATAAAATAAAAATATATGATGATCCAATACCTGCTGGTTCAGCAAGGCGTATAACATGTCCTATATGCCTAGGCAGCCACATAGCAGATTATATATTCGTACCATGTTGGCATATGCTTTGTAATGAGTGTATTTCTAATGCAGCGGACGCGCACACGCCAATAGATAAGTGTCCGTTTTGTCGAGCCGAGGTATTGCAGAAAACAAAAATACTTATGCCAGATAGCTAAATTCACGCGTTGACAAATTTATGGTATTCTAATTTTTAAATTCTAGTCTCCAGTTTCTGGTGCAGCCTATGCCAACCATCCCGCAATTTATATTTGCGCAATTAAAACCATTCCGTTGGCAGTTAACTGTCTTGCTGATCTTTTGTCTGTTATGGGCGATTGATTTATCGCTGGCACCCTACATTATCAAAATGATTATCGATCGGATGAGTACGACGCCGTTTGAAGCAGTGTGGAGTGAAGTCGGTCGCTTGTTAGGTGCGTATATCGCGCTATCCGTTTTCATGGTGATCATTTTTCGAGTCTGGAATATTATCCGTCGCAGTTTTATTCCGTTTTTAAAGGGCAATATCACCCGCAGTATGACCAGTCACTTGTTGGAACACTCGTATCAATATTATCAAAATAATTTTGCGGGGAGTTTGGCCAATAAAGTCAATGACGTGGCCTATGGAACCGCACAAATTGTCGAAATTTTTATGGAACAATTTGTGGCGAATTTTTTAATGATCGTGGTTGCCACTGGCGTTATGCTCACCGTGCAGCCGATGGTGGCTTTATTATTTTTAATTTGGGTGATCATTTTTTTAGTAGGCTCGCGGTATTTTGCGCGGCGAGCGCATCAATTGGCCGATAAAAGTTCGGAGTTGCGCAGCCAATTAACCGGTAAAGTCGTTGATGTACTCAGCAATACTTCCATCGTGCGTTTGTTCGCGCGGCAAAAGTTGGAGCGCGGCAATATTGCTGAGTGGACCCACGAGACGGTCGCCGCGGAGCGGGCCTTTGATTGGCATTTGTTAAAATTATTTTTCTTCCAATCAGTTTCATTTATTGTGATGCAGGCGATTATTTTGCTGTATTTAATTTACGAGCGCAGCCTTAATAAAATCAGTGTCGGTGATTTTGCCTTAGTATTTATGATCAATGGTTATATCGTTGATAATTTGTGGAACCTGGCGCGGGAATTTTTAAACTTTGCTGAACAACTGGGTAAAGTGAGTCAAGGCTTACGCGTCACTTTGCAAACCCATGATATTGTCGATGCGCCTGATGCGAAACCATTGCATGTGAGTAAAGGGGTAATTCGTTTTGACAAGGTGAAATTTCACTATCATCACGCAACCCCTTTATTTGAAAATTTATCGGTAACGATTAATGCTGGCCAAAAAGTAGGATTGGTCGGCTATTCAGGCAGCGGTAAAACGACTTTTGTGAATTTGATTTTACGGTTGTTTGAAATAAATAGCGGTGCCATTTATCTTGATGACCAAAATATCGCCCAACTGACACAAGTTTCATTGCGCGAAACTATCAGTTTGATTCCGCAAGACCCAACTTTGTTTCATCGCACGCTAGCGGAAAATATTTCCTACGGCGAACCGAGTGCGACGAAGGAACAAATTGTTGCCGCCGCTGTTGCGGCACAAGCCGATGATTTTATCCGCAATTTGCCACAGGGATATGACACATTAGTGGGCGAGCGCGGTATTAAATTATCCGGTGGGCAACGCCAACGTATCGCGATTAGTCGCGCGATTTTAAAAAATGCGCCGATTTTAATTTTAGATGAAGCCACCAGCTCTTTAGATTCGGTTACTGAACAAGCGATACAAACTAATTTCTTGCAATTGATGAGCCATAAAACCACGCTCGTCGTTGCGCATCGTTTATCAACCCTTTTACACATGGATCGCATTTTAGTTTTCGATGCCGGTGAAATTGTCGAAGATGGAACGCACAGTGAATTATTACAGCAAAATGGTTTGTACGCTAATTTATGGCATTCACAAGTGGCAGGCTTTTTACCCGAACAGCGTCATTAAGCAGCTAGATTATTTATGAGGTAACTCATGTTACGCAAAATGCATAACATGAGTATCTTTGTTTTGCCCCCCCATCGCGTAAAGATTTCATGTTACTTGTGTAACATGAGTGGGTAATCTGCTTTGCAAGCCTTGAAACAATAAAGCCAAAATTCCCATGACAACAATGAACAGGCCAAAGCTTGCGACATGCGAAACTACATGCGAAGTGACAGCGCTGGCGATCGAGCCGCCCATGAAGGAAAGAAAATTGTAAAGTGCGGAAGCAGAGCCGGCTACTTTGCGTTCTGCTAATTGCATCGCACCCGCGCCCGCGGTGGGGCGAATGATGCTGATACCGATGGTGCTGATAAACATCGGCACCATAAAAGTATAAATATTAGTGGGTAAAAAAATATTGCTGACCCACATAATAAGGCCGCCTATTAAAATAAACACAAAGCCTAAAGTCATGGTTTTCGGTAAACCCAAGCGCGGTGAAAAACGCGGCGTTAAAATCGACATGCCAATAATCGCGATGGCATTGGTCGCGACAATCCAACCAAAACTTAACACACTAAAATGCATCTGATGAATAATAAAAAACGGTGAAATGGCGAAGTAACTAAATAACACTCCGTACGATAAACCACTCGATATACCGTAAATTAAGAAGGGAATATTGCGTAATAAGGCAGTGTAATTATTAAAAATATGGCGAAAGTTAAGCGCGCTTAAATTTTTTTGCGCTTGGGTTTCTTTAAAAAAGAATTGGGTTAACAGCACGTAGATAAGGCCCAACAAAAATAATACTGCAAAACTCGCGCGCCAGCCCCACACATTATTCACCGCGCTGCCGACTAAAGGTGCTAAAGCAGGGCTGATGCCAATTAAAGCCGTGACAACACCGGTCGCTTTAATTAATTTATCTTGTTCATACACATCGCGTACGATGGCGAAGACTGTCACGATAGAGCTACAAGCGCCAATGGCTTGAATGAAGCGCGCAATCAGCAACACATGAAAGGAATGAGAAAATGTTGTCACGGCGCTGGCGATGGTAAAAATCCATAAGCCGACTAATAAAATAGGCCGGCGGCCAAAGCGATCTAATAAAGGACCATACACCAATTGAGCCAAGCTCAAACCTAATAAACCCACTGATAAAACTAAAGCAACATTCGCGCCTTGAAAATAACTTTTCATCGCAGGCAAGCCAGAGATAAAAATATCGTTACTTAAGGGCACCATTAAGCAGACTGATAAGATGGCGAGAAAAAAGAGTTTAGACGAGAGTGTGTTCATAATGAGGGCATTATAGGGTCTTTATAACCGGTTGTCAAGACCCGTTGAAAAGATAGTTGTTGGTTGATATGCTGTAAATGTAGGTCGGCTTCCAGAGCTTCGCATCAAGCGAAGCGAGTAAGCCGACATGGGTTGTCGGCTTGTTCGTTTCGCTTTTCGGGCGGCTCGCGAGCCGCCCCTACAAACGTAAGCCGACCTATGAGCTGCTATGCAAACAACTAACTTCTCCCATCGCGTTATTCTGCCCGGCGTCATCGGTAATGTGCTGGAGATTTATGATTTCACTTTATACGGTTATTTCGCGCCAATTATGAGTGAATTATTTTTTCCGCATGCCGGTGTTGCCAACGGTTTATTATTTACTTTCGCGATTTTCGCAATCGGGTTTTTGATTCGGCCCTTAGGCTCTTTGTTGTTTGGGCATTTTGGGGATCGCTTTGGACGGCGTGCAACGTTGGTGGTCAGCATCGTGGTCATGGCCTTGGCTACCAGCTTGATTGGTTTATTACCGACTTATCAACAAGTGGGCGCCTGGGCCGGAGGATTATTATTAATTTGTCGTTTATTTCAAGGTTTAGCGATGAGTGGTGAGTTTGTCGGTTCGATGGTTTATTTGGTGGAACATGCTCCCAGCAATCAGCGTGGGTTTTATGGCAGCTTCGCACAATGTGGTACTTACCTCGGCATTTTAGTCGGTTCAGCAGTAGCCGCGTTAGTGATGCATAGTTTTTCAACCGTCACGTTGCATAGCTGGGGTTGGCGTATCCCTTTTTTATGTGGCATTTTATTAGGTGCGGTCGGTTTATATTTGCGGTTAAAAATGCCGGAAACACCGGTATTTTTAAAACTTAAACAACAAAATAAAATTATTAAGTTACCCATTAAACAAGTTTTTAGCAAAGCGATTAAACCGATGCTGATTATTGTTGGGTTTAATTTTATGCCAGGCGTCGCGGCCTACACTTTATTTATTTATCTGGCAACTTATCTGACGACTTATTTAAAACTTTCTCTCGCTACAGCGCTGACTATTAACACCATCAATACGTGTATCATCGCCGTATTATTACCCGCCTTTGGCGCCTTATCCGATAAAGTGGGACGCAAGATTATTTTATTGACGGCAGCCGCGTGCTTTACTGTATTTTCTTATCCATTATTTTTATTGTTGCATGAAGCGACTTTTTTTACTGTGTGGCTCGCGCAAGCTTGCTTTGCCGTGTTGATCGCGGCAATGTTTGGGGCGCTGCCCGCTGCCATGGTGGAATTGTTAGATCCTAATATTCGTTATACTGCTAGCGCTTTTCCATTTAATTTGGCCAGCGCTTTATTTGGTGGCACAGCACCTGTATTTGTCACTTTATTAATTACTCAAACAGGCTCAACCTTTGCGCCGGCTTGGTATATCATCGTGGCAAGTTTATTTACTTTGTGGGCAGTTAAAAATTGGCAAGCTAGGTATTGATTATGTTATTAACTAAAAGCAGTTACGTTATTTTAGGCATGTTGAGTAAGCATCCTTTTTCCGGCTATGATTTAAAACAAAAGCTGAGCAAAGTGTCAGCGTTTTATTGGTCGGAAAGTAATGCGCAAATTTATCCCGTGTTAAAAAAATTGGAAGAGCAAAATTTAGTAAGCTCTTATTTGGATGAAACCAGTGGCGCACGCAACAAGCGCATTTTTTCGATTACTAAGCGTGGTTTGGCAGAATTAGTCGCTTGGTTAGAAGAAGATGAAATAGCTGAAGCCTATCGCGAAGAATTTTTATTAAAATTTTCTTTAGGGCAGCATTTAAGCAAAGCCAAATTAGTGAAAAAGTTACAGCAATATCAACACAATAATATTGAAAAATTGGCGCAAGTGAATGAAGTGATAGAGCATATTAAAGACGCCCACACTAACCGCGCCGATCAACGCTTTTTATTATTAACGTATGACAATATTAAAACCTTGTTGGAAGCGAAAATACAGTGGTGTCAGAAGGTATTAAAGGGGTTGTAGTATGCGCATTCTCATCGGAGTAATAGGTACGGGTGGAGATTTATATCCTTGCATCACGCTGGCAAAAGGTTTGCAAGCGCGCGGGCATGAAGTCATCATTATCAGCGGACAAGCTTATCGTGAAGCTGTTGAAGCGGCCGGTGTGTTGTTTCACGGCACGGGATTGGATGCCGCGAATATAAGAACATCACAGATCACTGATGCACGACCCTTGACGACTAAAGAAATATTGCAGGATGTTGCCGAGCGCATGGTTAATTTGCCGTTCGCCCCTTTGCTTGATGCAGTGCAAGCTTTAGTGAATGATGATACTTTGCTGATGTATAACTTAGGGCTGCAACTTGCGGGTGGCAGTGCCAGCGAAAAATTTAATTTACCAGCTATTCATATTGATTTAGCCCCGATTGGTTTGCAAAGCAATGCTGAACCGCCGCGTGTTTCAGCCGATGATGTGTTGTATAAAATACCCACTTTCCTACGCAAAATGGGCATTGTAACCTTCTTAACCAACACCGTCGGTCGTGCTTATTTCAAGCCGCTCGATAAATGGCGCGTGCAATATGGGTTGCCCAAAATCCCGGTTTGTCGTCGTTATGAATATATCAATAGTTTTGATATGCCAGAGCGCAAGCAAATTTTATGTTTATTTCCGGAGTGGTTTGCCAAGCCTATTCACAATTGGTCCGCTAATCGCTTGCCGTATGATTTACCGTTGCAGATCATTAAAACTACTGGTTTTATGTTGCCTCAGCAAGCTAGTCATCAAACTCTATCGCTCGAAGTAAAAGCTTTTCTGGAAAAATATCCGCGTCCTGTCTTGTTTACGTTCGGTACGGGTATGCTGTGGGATGGTATGAAAGATTTTTTTCAAGTGAGTGTCAATGCGTGTCAACAACTTAATTTACCGGTGATTTTGTTAAGCAGAAATTCAAACGATTTTCCTGCTGATTTACCCGCGAATGTTTTGTGTGTTAATTTTCTTGGCTTGGAAACTTTATTACCGCAGGTGGGGTTAATTGTTTATCATGGCGGTGTTGGGACGATGGCTTGTGCCCTGGCGGCCCAAGTGCCACATTTGGTCGTGCCATTTCGCCATGATCAATTTGATAATGCCACTCGCATCTGTAATTTAGGCGTGGGTGATGAATTGGCAACGACTGATTACACGGTCGAAAACTTGGCCAACAAAATTGCTGCGCGTTTAAAAGATGCCAAACAAAACCCCGAAAAATACACGCGCCTTGCTGAGCTTACGCAGCAATCAGGTGGCGCTCATGCAGTAGAAAAGGCTTGCGATTTCGTTGAAAAATTTTATCGGGAATATAAACAAAAGACTTGAGAAAATAGTATGCGCATACTCATCGGAGCAGCAGGCACGGGTGGGGATTTAGATCCTTTCATTACGCTGGGCCAAGGCTTACAAGCTCGCGGGCACGAAGTTATTATTATTAGTGGCGCAGCGTATCGCGAACGCGTTGAATTGGCGGGCCTGGCTTTTCATGCGGCCGCCCTCGATGCGGCTAACGCCAAAGTGGCAGAATATTTGGATGAAGATACGATTGTCGCCAAAAAAATGTTGCTCAACGTTGCTGATCGCATGGTGAATTTAGTATTCGCGCCATTTTTCGATGCAGTGGGCGTTTTAGCGAACGATAATACTTTGCTCATCTATGGTTCGCTGTTGCAATTTGTGGGGGCTAGTGCCAGCGAAAAATTTAATTTACCCGCGATTTTTGTTAACTTAGCACCGATTGGTTTTTTGAGTGCCTTGCGTCCGCCACGTGTTTCAGCCGATGACGCATTGAATAAAATTCCCGCCTTGATTCTCAAAACGCGTTTGTTGCCACACTTAATCAGTTTGTTTGTGATTGGACCTTATACTAAACCACTCAATCAATGGCGCGCTAAATATGGTTTGGCGCCGATTCGATTTTATCAATATAATAATTGGTCGCGTGCGTTCGATGTGCCTGATAAAAGACGCATGTTGTGTTTATTTCCCGCTTGGTTTGCCAAACCAATTCATGCGTGGTCTGTTAATCGCTTACCGGAAGATTTACCTTTAAACTCAATTGAAACCGCCGGTTTTATGCTGCACAGCCAAGCCAGCCATCAAACCTTAACACCAGAAATAAAACTCTTTCTTGAAAAATATCCGCGCCCGGTGTTATTTACCTTTGGCACGGGCATGATTTGGGATGGCATGAAAAATTTTTTTCAAGTGAGTGTTGAAGCGTGTCAAAAATTAAATTTGCCCGCGATTTTGTTAAGCAAAAATTCGCAAGATTTTCCGGATAATTTACCCGCGCATGTTTTATGTCTTAATTTTATTGCCTTGGAAACATTGCTGCCGCAAGTTTGTTTAATAGTGCATCATGTGGGAATTGGAACTCTGGCGCAAGCAATGGTCGCTAAAGTGCCGCAACTTGCGGTGCCATTTCGGTATGATCAATTTGACAACGCTACCCGCCTTTGCAATTTAGGTGTGGGCGATGAATTATTACCTACTGATTACACGGTCGAAAATCTCGTCAATAAAATTGCCGCAGGTTTAAAAGATGCAGAAGCTCATCCCGAAAAATACGCACATCTTGCTGAGCTCACCCAGCAATCAGGCGGCGCTCATGCGGTAGAAAAGGCTTGCGATTTTATTGAGAAATTTTATCGGGAGTATAAACTGAAAACCATAGTGTAATGAGTATGGCTATTTGGCAAACACATAAAACGCGCCAATGACATTGATCATGGTGGTGGTGAGGAAAGTTTTATATGTCTAAATCTTCGTTATTTAATCACACCACAGGCGATGCGCGCTCCTCCACCTCCCATCGGCGGATTGTCCGTATAATTATCGCTCCCTTCATGAATCATAATAGAATGGTTCATAATTTCTTTAACGGTTAAGCGTGGCACTAACACTGGTAAAGTTGCTGTGCCATCTTGCTTAACAATCAAGACCGGTAAATCTCCTAAGTGGCCCTTGCCATAGGGTCCTAAATGTTTACCTGTTTTGTGGGGATCCAAATGTCCGCCAGCTCCCATGCCATGCTCTGCACAACTGGGGTTAACATGAATATGAAAGCCATGTGTACCCGGTGGCAAATCTTTCAAAGCCGGCGTTAGTAACAAACCATATTTTGTATCAGTGGCGGTTACCGTTCCAATCGAAGTGGTACCATCACTGGTTAAATAGAGGGGAATCGTTACGCTCGCTGCAAAGGCCGCATTAATCAAACCACTGAGTAATAAACATAAGCAGAGTAATTTACGCATGATGAACTCCTTAATGGTGTACACGCTCTCATGATAAGCAATGCGCCAGCACTATTGTCTTGATTAATATCAAAAAATGGTAACTCTTCAGTTTGTCATTCTCAGCAAGCGAAGCGCGGCTGGGAATCCAAGGTTTTCGTGGGCTATATGGTTCTTTTAAAATCATGGATCCCCGCCGCCTCGCTTCGCTCGTTGCGAGGATGACAGCGCTTTTTTTAAGCATCTAGGGAGTTACAAAACATGACAATTAGTTTACTTCGGCCCAATCATTTCCTCTGGCTTCACCGCTTGATCAAATTCTTCGGCGCTTAAATATTTCAAATCAATCGCCGCCTCTTTTAGCGTCGAGTGATGCACATGCGCGTGATGAGCGATTTGCGCGGATTTATCATAACCAATCACTGGACTTAGAGCGGTGACTAACATCAAAGAGTTATTGACATAATCTTTTAATTTATCGACATTGGCTTCAATACCGACGGCACAAAATTCAGTGAAGCTGTGGCAAGAGTCGGCCATTAAATTGGCTGAGTGCAGCAAGTTAAAAATAATCACGGGTTTAAACACATTCAATTCAAAATTACCTTGTGAGCCAGCAAAACCAATCGCAGCATCGTTGCCAAATACTTGCGCGCACACCATCGTCATTGCTTCGCTTTGCGTGGGATTCACTTTGCCGGGCATAATCGAAGAGCCGGGTTCATTTTCCGGCAATGTCAATTCACCTAAACCGCAGCGTGGACCGGAGGCTAACCAGCGCACATCGTTGGCGATTTTCATTAAAGAACACGCGAGTGTTTTTAGCGCGCCACTGGCCATCACTAACGCATCGTGTGCGGCAAGTGCGGCAAATTTATTGGGTGCGGAAACAAACGGCAAACCCGTTAAGTGCGCAATTTCTTTCGCGGCTTTTACAGCAAATTCTGGATGGGTGTTAATGCCGGTGCCGACTGCGGTGCCACCGATCGCAAGTTCATAAATATCCGGCAGCACCATTTCGATGCGTTTAATATCAGCATCGAGTTGTGCCACATAACCGGAAAATTCTTGGCCCAACGTTAAAGGTACTGCATCTTGCAAATGCGTGCGGCCGATTTTAATGAAGTCTTTAAACTCAATAGATTTTTTGTACAGTGCTGCGCGCAATTCTTTGATCGCTGGAATTAATTTGTGTACCAAGGTTTCTGCCGCCGCAATATGCATCGCAGTCGGGAAAGTATCGTTGGATGATTGCGACATGTTGACATGATCATTGGGGTGAATCGGATTTTTGCTACCGCGTTCACCACCGGCAATTTCAATCGCGCGATTAGAAATCACTTCATTGGCATTCATATTGGCTTGCGTGCCGCTGCCGGTTTGCCACACGTGCAGGGGAAATTCATCCGGCAATTTGCCGGCTAAAATATCATCGGCCGCTTGTTGAATGAGTTTGGCTTTATCGGCAGGCAATTTGCCTAAGCTGGCGTTGACGATGGACGCGGCTTTTTTCAAAATCACTAAACCACGCACCACTTCGCGTGGAATTAAATCTTGTCCAATATTAAAATGGTGCAGCGAGCGCTCGGTTTGCGCGCCCCAGTAATGATCGGCAGGCACTTCAATTTTGCCCATGGAATCGGATTCGATGCGTTTTTTTAATTCTGACATTTTATTTTTCCTCTTTGTTTACTTTGTAGGGGCGGGTCGTGACCCGCCCGCGGGACGCTCGCGAGCGTCCCCTACATAAAACTATTCCGATCGATACTTCCGCCAAGTACTAATCTTTTCGGCTTTCAATTCCGAACTTCTAAAATTTTCAATTTTGGCGTAATAAACTTCTTCCTCTGCCAGGCTTAATTTTTCCATCGGGTAGAGGCAATCTTGCCAATTTTTGCCATTAAAATCGCCGAAGAAAAATAACATATGCGTTTTAGCGCGCAAACATTTGAGTATCTCTTCAGGAATATCATCGTTTTCTTCGACGAATTCAATATAGCCTGCAATTTCGCTGGCTGATTTCACGATAAAAGCATGTACATGACCTTTACCATCCAGCATTAAATAACTGCCCGAGGGTTCAATCAAATAATATTCACGACAATTTTTTGCGCGCAAGGTTTTTTCAAATAGTTCTAAAAATAACGAGTCGCGCAAATAAGGGGCTTTTTTCTCAATCAGCGCCATGCCATCACGCGTGACGTTATAAAAATATTCTTGTTGTAATTCACAAATATATTGTAATAGCACTACATCTTGATCGGCATTTTTTTTAATATAGCGATCGATAATGCCTTTGTTGAATGCTTCGACGGCTAAGTTTTGATCAGCATCGCCGGTGAGCAGAATTTTTTTGTAGGGCAGGTGATTTAATTTTTCACACAACTCTAAGCCTTTCATTTTCGGCATGGTGTAATCGATAACGAGCACACCCACTTCGGCAAAACGTTTAGCGTGATACATCAATTGATAAATTTTGGTTAAATCAAAACTGGTGACTAATTTATTGGCTTCCTGGATATCTTCTTCGCGCAAATTATTGAGCACATTATCGCGCGCCATAGAAGAGTATTGGGCTAATTTTTGTAGGGCAACTAAAGGTTGGCTGAAGGTTTGGCAAAAATTATCTTCTGCTTCTAAGCGGAGTTTCAAACTATTGAGAAACAACTCATCATCATCAATCAAAGCGACCGTGGTGGGAAAAAAATAGGGTAGTAGATGTTTCATGATGGTGTTTCTCAAACTGAGTTAATTACTCCATTAAACCAAAAACGTCGGCTTCCTTGTAGGGGCGGGGCTTGACCCGCCCGCATTAAACGGAACGAATAAGCCGATAACAAATATCGGTTTACTTTTCGGGCGGGTCAAGCCCCGCCCCTACATGCGTCAACCTACTTACCACTAGGAAAATGTAGCACAAATTCCGCCCATTGCCCACTTTCGGAGCTGCAACTAACGCTGCCGCCGTAGGAGTGCATCACTAATTTACAAAAAGCCAAGCCTAAACCAGCGCCATGATGCGAAGTATCGGTAGTCGCAAACGCTGCAAATAAGCCAACCATTTCATTGGGTTCGATGCCTTTGGCGGTGTCGCGGAACACCACGCGATTTTCCTTCGCGTCGCTTTCCAGGCGAATAAAAATTTCGCCTTTATCAGCTTCTTTAATAAAGCGCAGGGCATTTTTAATCAGGTTAAAGAAAATGTGTTTGGTGAGCGCCAATTCGCCCGCATACGTAAAATCGCACTCATTGGGATTCCAATGAATTAAAGCGCGTTGTTTGGCACGCAGTGGATATTCGTGCAAGGCTTCGTTGATCGTTGTCACCATCGAGCACGGACGAAATGCTGCCGCATCCAATTTGCCTTCGGCTAAATTTTTAAGTTTCACCAGCAGCATGTCGACCACGTAAGACATGTCTTTTAAAGAGTCACTCGCATTGTCCAACACTTCCGGTAATTTCGGTACATAAGTTTGTAACTGTGCCTGCTGTTTGCGTAAAAATTTCACACACATATCAACCGACATGATGGGAGTGCGCAATTCGTGCACAATCGAGCCGGCCAGCATGCTCATGGCAACGGCATTTTGCTCGGCAGCGGCTTTTTCTTGCGTAAGGGTAGCGATTTGTTTGCGATGGGTGATGTCCAGCGAGATACCCACTATCCCTGTGATTTCCCCATAATGATTACATAGCGGTGCTTTGGTAGAAAGGAAAGTGGCTTCGGTACCATCTGCAAGGGTAGATGCCTCTTCGATAACATAGGGAATACCTGTTGACATGACTTGTAGATCCACTTTTCTTAATTGATCGGCTTGCTCACGCCAAGGTAAATCATAATCAGTTTTACCAATAATATCTTTTCTCAAAGTAAAGCCTGCAGATTTGGCCTGGTTATCGTTGCAACCTGCAATCACACCATCTTTATCTTTCCAGTAAACATGTCCAGGCATTATTGCAAGAATATTTTCTAATGTTTCTAAGCGATCTATTTCCGTTTGACGTGCATGCGTTATATCAACTGAAGTTCCTAGAATGCCCACAATTTCTCTCTGCTTGTTTAGCAAAGGCATTTTATGAGATAAATACAGAATTTGCTGTCCATCTCCAGCAGTCAAAAGTTCTTCAGCTATTCTTAATTTACGCTCTTGCATAACAGATACGTCGACTTGCCGTACTTTATCTGCTTCTTCTTGAGAGAAAATATCATGATCAGTTTTACCTCGGAATTCATCTAAAGAATTTAAACCGAAGTCTTTCCAATTGTTAGTATTACATCCAAGCATCACTCCATCTCGATCTTTCCAGTATACATGACCAGGTAATTGTTCAATAATTTCTTCTAAGCTAATTTTATTTTGGTGGTTAGTTTTATTACGGTGGTTATAAACCATAGCCAATACGACAACAATACCACAGGTTAGCATACTCAAAGCATAACCAATAATTAAAATCAAATCATGCTTAATAACACCATAAAACACCGCGGCTAATTGCATTAAGAGAAAACCGGCAAAAGTGATAAGAGAGATTTCTTCGGCCGCTTTTTTGCGTAAAATGCGCAATGCTTGTGGGATAAACAACATGGCATTCATGAAGAGTGCCAAACTAAAAATCAACTCAATAATCTTATCAAAAATATTTACCATTTTTCCACTAGCATAGGACAAAAATCCCCAGGTATTATTTTTTCCATCAGCAAAGAGCATTGTGAACGCAGATTACTACGGTGATTAAATTTTATGGGTATATGTTTTAAGGAGCTTACACCACCAGAAGCAATAAATCGTTTGGCTGTTTCTTGCATGGCAAGATTATGGGTACCTGTATACAGTTCAATATCACAATTCAATTCTGGCCATAGGCAAAGTACCGCACATTCTTCTATTAAATACTCGAAACATAATTGCTTGGCTTTTGCTAAATCAAAAACAGAAGAATCGTTCAAATGGCGGCAATAACGCTGTAAATAATTATCAATGGTGGTTCCAAAAATATTTTTGTAAGAATCATCTTCGGCAAGTAAATTATCTATACTCATTTTTTTTGCGCTAAACGCAGACTCATTTAACCACTCATCCCACCTAATAATGCGCTCTAAATTATGCAAGCGATTATACTGCTGCCTGTTAGAAGCTAACCAGTTCTCGCCAATTTGAATCGAAGCGTCACGAAAATCATCTGCATTACGAGTTGAATTTAAAGCCATTGTATATCGTTGTAAGCTATCATGTACACTAATAATACAAGACCCAAACGTTTCATTTACCAAATCAATCGTCGCGGCAAATCGTTCGCCCTCATGGCTTTCTTGCCCGACACTAATCGTCAGCAAGCAACGCGAATTTTTGAATTGCGCTTTTTGTTCTGGGGTGACATTTTTAAACGACGCTTTAACGCGCCGTTGAGTAGTAGAAGTGATAGTGTTCATTTTATTTTATTTGCTAGTAGTTATTGACAAGGGCTATGCTTTTTATCTGAAAAATTCAGACAAAAAGCATAACATGATTTGTGGGTTTTAACACAAATGTTGAGCAGAAAATTTTTTGATTGTATGGCGCGGAAAAAGCGCAAAACACAAAAATATATATTTTTTATATTTCTTAAGGCGTGCTTAGCAAGTTGCCAAAAAATAAGCAAATTGCGCTACAATAGCATTTTTCAACTGAAGGATCCTGTATGACCCCTGAAGAAGAGCGCATTAATCGTGGCCGGCGGCTAAAAATGGTGCGAGCAATGCTCGACAAAACCCAAACGGAATTTGCTGAATTGTGCGGATTTAGCAGTATTGCGCTGGCTTTATGGGAAACGGGGAAATACAGTGGCTTGAGCCAAAAAGGCGCGCAGAAAGTGCTGCGGGTGTTAGAAGAACTAAACATCATCTGCAGTTTAGCGTGGCTCTGGCATGGCTTGGGGCATGCACCCTACCATACGCAGGAAAATCAAGCGGTACGAGCCACGCCCGACAGTTTAACTCTGGATGTGCAACATGTGGCTATCAAAGCCGAAATGGCGCTATTTCTAGAGACGATTACGGATAGTTTTGTGTTTGAAGTTGCCGACGACGCCATGATTGGGTACCAGGTCGGCGATTATGTGGGCGCTAAATGGTCTGAAACGGCAGCGATCGATCGCTTGGATAAAGATGTGTTAGTGTTGCTGGCCGACCAACGTTTGTTATTGCGTCGCATCGGTTATGACCGCCGTTACCCGATGTTTTTTCTATACGCTTCTAATGCCGATTCTAAAGCAGCCGATTTGCGCATCGATGAAGCGCCGATTCAAAAGTTTGCGGAAGTGATGCGGGTGTGGAAGGTGGTGTGAGTCTGATAAAAAATTTTTACCTATGAATGCTTGATTTCTAAATTAAAAAGTAGTACGCTCATAAAGACATAATAATTTTATAGTATTTCTCAATGTTAATGTATCAACGCCCCACATTTATAAGCTTAGAATACCACGCGTTTACGCGTGATATCTTTATTCTTCTCCTTAGTTTCCTGTTCTAGTGGCAGTCCTTAGTATTTGAGCCACCGGAGCAGGCATTCTTTTTAAAAATCATACTATTTTCATTTTCAAAAATAATAATCAGGAGAAGATTATGCCATTCAATCCTTTGGATAAACCGCTGGAGGCAATTTTGCCTAACCCTTTTTTCAAATCACCACCAGAACCATCTCGTGGCGGAAGAGAATTAATTGCCCGTACTTTTATTAGCAGAAAAGATGAAAATTTAAGTGCCTTTGAACTATTACCCCCTGAAGTTTTATTGAAAATTTTTTCTTACTTATCTCCGCAAGACATAGAAAATCTACGACGCACATCATCTGGATTTTACGATGTAGCCGATAGCTTTTATAAAAATGTAGCGGAAAAACTACTTATAGATATTTGTATGGAGGGTTATCTTCAACTTGCTCCCCGAGGACTCTTTTATAGTAAATATACTTATGCTTTTATGTGTGAACTAGGAGTAGAGAGGTGCAAAAATCCCAGAGACATTCCTGCTGCTTATTTTTCTCAAGCTAAAGATTCTATGACATGGAAAGAATGTTATTACTGGCTGTTGCTAAAAAAGACTTTAATATTTGATTTTCTATACAAACTGGAAGCCTTTTTCGATGCTGCCAAGACACAGAATATAACTTTATATGCTGAATCAGCACCAAGTAATCCAGCCCCCGAGTGTATCGGCTACTCTATGTATAAGAAATATCGTGAGCATTTATCAGTAGCTCAGCAACCAGATAATTTTTGTCGTTTTGCTGCGTATCAGCAATCTGCAAGTGCTATATGCGATGAGTATCAACGGTCGGGCATTTTGGCCTTCACAGTTATTGCTAATAAGAAGTTAATTGCTTTTTATTTTGCACTTGCTCGTGCGCAACGTACCGATTTACGTTCGTTGCGGGCATTAGTGGCGAGTTTTAATACTGTCTATCAACAAGTTCTGCTGCCTGAAATGCCAGATCATTTTCAAGCGCCTCAGTGGCCATCTTTCGTGAGATAAAAGCCAAACAAGCTGATTCCCATTTTTTTAGTAGGAATCATTAACTTTCCAACTACTGATTACCAACACCGCGCGTAAATTCTTGCCGCGTTGCCAACGGATTTTCGCCGGCAGATCAAAATTACCCACCTGCATATAATTTTCATAATCAATATGCCAGCCTTGTTGCTGCATTTCGATCACATGGTGATAGGCATCAAATTGTTGGTGATGTCGCGTGTGCGGCGCGGGCAAGCCGCGGACCCAATAATATAAATTGCTGACCGGTAATGACCAACCTAATTGTTCGCGCATTAATTCTTCCGGTGAATCGGCGCTATACACTTTGCCATTGCTCATTTGCAGCGTGACGCCATTGTCGGTGCCGATTAAAGTGGTGCGGCCGACGCCCAAGGGGCCATAGAGTGCTAAGCGATAATGACTGGCATTTTGGGCGGTGAAATAAAACGAGGCATTTTGGGCTTGCTTGCCATCACGCAGTGCAACCGCGCCATGAATCGTGAAAGCAGTTATTGTTGCGAGTTGCTGCGATCGAGCATGCCAGCTGACATTTTGATTCAACGGTGGTGTGGTGGTGCTGCAGGCGGCGAGGAAAGAACACAAAATAAGTAAAATAACAACACGCACGTCATTCCCGCGTAGGCGGGACAAATTCGTCAGGAACGAATTTCGAGTCGCGCTTTTGCGCGCCGCGTAGCGGTGAAAACCAGGGATGGTTTTCAACAATCCAGGCCATACAAAGCCAAATTTTTTTTTCTGGATCCCCGCTTTCGCGGGGATGACGGCGTCATTAAAAAATTTCATCGCATCGCCCCCAACGCTTCCCGCAATGAACTCACCGCAATAATCTCTAATCCATCAAACGCTTTTTTCGGCGCGTTGGCTTTAGGAACGATCGCCGTTTTAAAGCCTAATTTAGCGATTTCTTTTAAACGCTCTTGGCCGGATTGCACCGGGCGAATTTCGCCACCCAAGCCGACTTCGCCAAACACTACGCAGTCGTGCGGAAAAATTTTATCTTTTAAACTGGAAACCACGGCAAGCACGACTGCGAGATCCGCGGCCGTTTCAGTCACGCGAATACCGCCCACCACATTGATAAACACATCTTGATCATAACTTGCAATGCCCGCATGGCGATGTAAAACGGCGAGCAACATCGCCAAACGATTATGATCCAAGCCTACTGTCACGCGGCGTGGATTAGCCAGATGACTATTATCCACCAAGGCTTGCGCTTCGACCAGCAAAGGCCGTGTGCCTTCCCACGTCGCCAACACCACGCTACCGCTAGCCACTTGTTCTTCACGTGCTAAAAATAAGGCCGATGGATTGCTGACTTCTTTCAAGCCTTTTTCCGTCATGGCAAAAATGCCGAGTTCGTTGACGGCGCCAAAGCGATTTTTCACCGCGCGAATACAGCGGAAACGGCTGCTACTTTCGCCTTCGAAATATAAAACGGTATCGACCATGTGTTCCAACACGCGCGGGCCGGCCAGCGCGCCTTCTTTGGTAACGTGGCCGATCAAAAAAATCATCGTCCCCGTTTGTTTAGCGTAACGGACTAATTGTGCCGCTGATTCGCGGACTTGTCCGACCGAACCGGGCGCTGATTGCAGCAGTTCAGTGAACACGGTTTGAATCGAATCGATCACCATCACTTTAGGTTTTTGTTTTTCAGCTTGCGCTAAGATGAGTTCGACTTGCGTTTCAGCTAACAGCGGTAAATCGCCCGCCGCTAAATCCAAGCGTTGCGCGCGAGCGGCAATTTGTTGCAAGGATTCTTCGCCACTCAAATACAAAACTGGCAGTTGTTTTTGTAAATGACAAACGGCTTGCAACAGTAAAGTTGATTTGCCAATGCCAGGGTCGCCACCCAATAACACGACGGAACCAGCAACTAAGCCGCCACCTAATACGCGATCCAGTTCGATAAGACCAGTGCTGGAGCGCGCGTCAGCTTTTAAAGCGACTTCACTCAATAACTTCACTTGGTTTTCACGTGTGCCCGCATAGCCCTTATGGCGGGCGCTTTTTTCAGTGGCGGGCGCTTGATAAAGTTCTTCCTGGAGGGTATTCCAGGCACCACAATCGGGGCATTGGCCTGCCCATTTGGGCTGTTGCGCACCGCAATCGCGGCAAAAATAAACAACTTTCGTTTTACTCATGGTTCAAATCTTAGGTTAACTGGTTGTAAAAGGGCTTGGTAAATTTATAAATACATCAGAAGCATTAAAATAAATTAGCCAAGCACTCATTTATTGGGTAACATTATACAAGAGGACTCTACTATGTTCGACTATCTCTTACATAAAAGTTTCAAACATCTTTTCCTGGCGTTGATTGTCTGCGCTTTAGGGTGGGGTATTTGGTCTTACATCAATACCGCGAGCCTGTTGAATAATGAAGAAGCGCCCACACTGACCCCGCAAGAAAATTTTATTAACTTCATTTTACAGCGTTCGGAAACCAGTAACGAACAAATTCTGCAGCAACGCCAGGAATTGCTAGGCTTATATAGTAAATTCGAAAACGAGCAGCGTATTTCTTTGCGTGATCGCCATTGGCTCGCGCAGCTGGCGGCGGTGTATCAAATTAAAAGCCCTGATTTTTCAGACCCAACGACCTGGGATGAATTGGTCAGCCGGGTCGATGTGATCCCTAATTCCTTGGTGATTGCCCAAGCGATTCAAGAATCGGGCTGGGGCCAATCGCGCTTTGCGAAAGAAGGCAATAACTATTTCGGCATGTGGTGTTACGGAAATGATTGCGGCGGTAGCCTGGTGCCTGACCAACGTGCGCAAGGACAAGATTATGCTTTACAAACCTTCTCGACCCCCTTGGTTTCCGTGCAAGATTATATGCGTAACCTCAATACCCATTTTTCTTACCAACAATTCCGTGACTTGCGGGAAAAGTTACGTGAGCAGCATGATTTAGTAACCGGTTTGGCGCTGGCCCCAGCCTTAGTGGATTACTCGGGCCAACGCGGTGAGTATGTAGTTAAAATTACCCGTATTATTCGCAACTACAGTTTGACTCAATATGACGATGTGCAGACCGTAAGTAATAGTAGTTATCTGGCGCAAAAGATCCGCCAGCAATTCGATATTGATCCAACGCTTCCCCTTTTACCGCAAATGATTGCCCCCGATAATGATCAAGACGCCAGCGCGTGGTAGCTAATCGCTACTGCTGTGTTTCGTTCATCGGGTATTGACAAACATCACAATTTCCCTCACAATACGCTCCAATTTGAATTGAGGTCCTCGCAAATTCGCTGCGAGAAAATAAATTAGAGATTTTGGAGATCCACGTGGCCAATAGCGCACAAGCAAGAAAACGTATTCGTCAAAACGAAAAACATCGTCAACACAACGCCAGTCAGCGTTCCATGATGCGGACTTATTTGAAAAAAGCCCATGCTGCGGTTGAAACTCAGCAAGCGGCTCCCGAAGCTTTGCAAATGGCAAGCTCTATTGTTGATAAAATGGTTAACAAAGGCTTGATCCATAAAAATAAAGCGGCACGTCACAAAAGTCGCTTGAATGCACAACTGAAAAAGAAAATGGCCGCGTAAGATTTTAGGCGACTTTTTTTGAAAAATTTTTAAAGTAGAGAATAAAACTTTTCTATTTTGAAAACCAGTGTTTTTTTTCAACTATATAGGAGAAAACTGTGATGAAAAAAACTTTAATAGCTGTTGCTGTAGTAGCCAGTCTTGGCGCGGGCGCAAGCGCTTACGCTGACATGGGCAATATGATGATGAATGGTGATTTTTATGTTGGGGGCGGTTTGGGCGCGTCGAATACGACAACTCCAGGTAATCAAGCAGTTGGTTCTAGTGGCAATACTTCAACGGGCTTGGCAAGTCAGGCGTGGGTTGGCTATAACGTAATGCAATACTTCGGGGTTGAATTAGGTTACAACGATTATGCCAATGCAACGGTTAATAATTACGGTGGTGGTGCTACTTTAAATATCAAAGCGCAAGGCGTGAATTTAGGTTTCGTATTCCGTACGCCTGATTTCAATGGCTTCAATGTCTTTGCTAAAGTAGGTCCGCAATACACTAACACAGTGGAAACAAGCGCTGTTTCTACGCTGGTTAATGACAGTGTTAACATTTTCTACGGTGCCGGTGTAGCGTATGATATTACGCAACACTTAAGCGCTCAATTCCAATGGCAACAAACGCCACAAGAGAATAATAAATCTGCTAACACTGACCTCACAAGCAGTGGTTTAGGTAGCTTTGATGTTCCTCGCTATGACATCTACACTGTTGGCTTGAACTACAAGTTCTAATCCAAGTGTTACGATGTAAAAAAAGGCGAGTTATCTCGCCTTTTTTTGTAGGTCGGCTTCCCGGATTTCGTGATAAACGAAATCCGCAAGCCGACATTTTTTTTGATTTGTCTCCACTTACCCTTTAACAAGGGTCAGAAAACGCAATTACTTACCCTTTGCAAAGGGTAAGTAATTTATTTTTTAGATCACAAAATCAGCTAATCGACATTTTGTGATCTAAAAATCCTTGACATTCTACTTCACAAGAATTACATTTACATATCTTGTGAAGTAAATGGGGTGGGAGATGAGTGAGTTTTCTTTTATAGGCAGGCAGGCGGAGTTAAAAAGTCTAAATGATTTAACGCAAAAAAAGGCCGCCAGTTTAGTGGTTATCAAAGGGCGGCGGCGGATTGGTAAAAGCCGCTTAGTCGCTGAGTTTGCTAAAAAATATCGCTTGTTAAGTTTTTCAGGCTTGGTTCCTACGGAGGCTACAACGGCTGCTTCACAAAAAGAAGAATTTGCCCACCAATTATCTAAACAACTCAATTTTAGTGGCCTCAAAGCGGATGATTGGGGTGATTTATTTTCTTTATTGGCCAGAGAAACCAAACACGGCAGAGTTGTTATTTTATTTGATGAAATTTCTTGGATGGGTTCAAAAGATCCTGATTTTTTAGGAAAATTAAAAAATGCCTGGGATCTGGAATTTAAAAAGAATGCTGAGTTGATATTCATTTTATGTGGCAGTGTATCTTCTTGGATAGATGAGAATATTCTAAAAAGTACCGGTTTTATGGGGCGTCTGTCACTCGTTTTAGATGTCAGAGAATTATCTCTTACAGAATGCAATCAATTACTTAAAGCAGGAGGATTTCGTGGCTCTGCTTATGAAAAATTTAAATTGCTGTCTGTCACCGGAGGAATTCCTCGTTATTTGGAAGAAATAAAAAAAGATAGGCTAGCGGACGAAAATATAAAAGATTTGTGTTTTACCCGTAGCGGCATTCTCTTTAGAGAATTTAACGATATTTTTTTAGATATTTTTTCGCGACGCAGTGAACTTTATAAAAAAATTGTAGCAAGCTTAGTTAATGGTAGTAAGGAATTCTCTGAAATTGTAGCAAGTGCAGGAATTAAGAAAAGTGGCTATTTAAGCCAGCATTTATCGGATTTAATCGCTTCTGGCTTTGTTAAACGAGATTTTACTTGGAATATAAAAAGCAGTACAGAATCTAAACTGAGTCATTATCGATTAGCCGATAATTATCTGCGTTTTTATTTGAAGTATATTGAGAAAAATAGGCTTAAAATAGAGGGAGATCATTTTAATAATAAATCACTTGCTACTTTGCCAAATCTAGATAGCATTATGGGTTTGCAATTTGAAAATTTAGTATTAAATAATCGGCGTTTTATTTGGGAGAATCTTAATATTCATCCGGAAGATATTATTACCGACAACCCTTATTTTCAAAGACCACAATTAAGAAAAAAAGGTTGTCAGATTGATTACTTAATCCAGACAAGAGCCAATGTGCTTTATGCTTGTGAAATCAAGTTTTCAAAACAAGAGATACGAACGGATATTATCAATGAAATGCGGCAAAAATTAGCTGCTTTTCATTTGCCCAGAGGGTTTTCTATTTTACCGATTTTAATTCATGCCGGAGGTGGAGTGAGCGAAGCGATTGTTGATCAACAATTTTTTAGTCATATTATCGATTTTTCAGAATTGCTTAAATCTTAAACCCTCGATGCAATGCCACGATCCCACCACTAAAATTCAGGTAATTGGTGTTTTCAAAACCTGCTTCGTTGAGCATTTGCAATAAAGTTTCTTGATCGGGATGCATGCGAATTGATTCCGCTAAATAGCGGTAGCTGGCTTCATCGTTGGCAATCCAACGGCCAAATTTTGGCAGCAATTGAAACGAATAGGCATCATAAATTTTGTTTAACCACGCATAAGCCGGTTTAGAAAATTCTAAAATCATTACTCGTCCGCCGGGTTTTAACACGCGATGCATAGAACGCAACGCGGCCGCTTTATCGGTGACATTACGCAAACCAAAGGCCATGGTGATGCAATCAAAATAATTGTCAGGGAAGGGCAGCTTTTCGGCATCAGCCACTTCATAACGCACATTGCCGACGATACCTTTATCGATTAATTTTTTGCGGCCTTCTTCCAGCATGGCGGGGTTAATATCGGCCAAAACGACTTCACCGTTTTCGCCCACTAAACGCGAGAATTTGGCCGTTAAATCCCCCGTGCCGCCGGCTAAATCTAAAATTTTTTGGCCTTTGCGCACTTTGCACAAATCAATCGTCGCTTGTTTCCAATAACGATGCACGCCAAACGACATCACATCGTTCATGATGTCATATTTACTCGCTACCGAACTAAATACTTGCGCTACACGACCGGCCTTTTCTGTAACGTCAACGGTTTCAAAACCGAAGTGAGTTTTTTGTGTGTTCATATATTTGAATTCTCTTATTTGCTGTCATTCTCATCGCGAAGCGATGGGAATCCAAGGTTTTGATAACTCTTTATATTTTTAAAAACCTTAGATTCCCGCGTCGTCGCTTCGCTCCTAGCGAGAATGACAGAAACCCTAAAACGGTTTCACCACTACCAAAATCACAATCACAATCAGCAAAACCACCGGCATTTCATTAAACACGCGATAAAATTTTGCACTGTGTTGATTACGATTTGCCTTAAAATCGCGATAAAATTTCCAACAAAACCCGTGATAAATAATTAATAACAGCACAAAAAATAATTTTATTTTCAACCACCACATCGTTTCATAGGCTTGCCAAGCGTAGGCTATTGTCAAACCAATACCGGTTGCGAGGGTCAGAATTGCACTCGGCGTCATGATGCCCCACAATAATTTGCGCTCCATAATTTTAAAACGCGCATCGCTGGGTTGATCTTTCGCATCGGCGTGATAAACAAACAAACGGGGCAAATAAAATAAGCCAGCAAACCAGCAGATGACGAAAATTATGTGAAAGGCGAGTAACCAGCGCATAAGGATCCTGATATACTTTGGATACATATACTTCTCCCGAATTAAAATTCAGGATTCTGACACTGCCATTTTTTGACTAAATTATAATTTTTTTCATCTCACCCTATGAATAACTAGGGATTCATGAAAAAAATTAAATTTAGCCTAAAAAATGTTGGTCATAATTCCTGAATTTTAACTCGGAAGAAGTATATTACTTCTCAGTTTGTCATTCTCAGTCGAGCGTGCGAGACTGGGAATCCAAGGTTCTTATAAACTTTTAAGTTTTTTAAAAACTGGATCCCCGCTTGCGCGGGAATGACAGAAATTTTTTAAATACCTGAGAAATTATGATTATATTACCATAGGAATAATAAACAATGTTCATTATCGAACCCCATATTAAAGCCCTTATTTTCGACTGCGACGGTACTTTAATCGACAGTTTAGATTCACATTATTTAGCCTGGCAAGCCGCTTATAAAGAAGAGGGGAAAGAATTTTGGTCGCGCGAAGAGCATCGCACGCGCGTGGGTGGTTCCAGCAGTGAAAATATTGTGGCGCTGATCAATGAAGTATTGGGTTACGAGGTAGATCCTCCGCACATGGCTGTTCAAAAAGAAGCCCTGTTTTTGCGGAAGTTTGCCAAAGAAGCACGTCCGATTGCCAAAGTACTAGAAATTGCTAAACAGTATCACAGTAAATTGCCTTTAGTCGTGGCATCGAATGGCCATCGAGAAATCGTGCATTGTATGCTGGAAGCTAATGAGATTAAATATTTATTTGATCATGTGATTACTATCGAGGATGTTGAACACCCCAAACCTGCACCTGATATTTTTTTAGCTGCCGCTAAGCTTTGCGATGTTGCAGCAAAAAATTGTTTAGTGTTTGAAGATTCGCATACCGGTTTTGAAGCGGCTAAGCGTGCAAATATGGCGTATGTAGACATACGAGATTTGTAAGGAGAAGGTAGCGACACCGCGTGTTGTTCTTTAATGTTAAGAGAAATATCTGCAATATATTATCAGCGATTCGCTGAACTGCAACAATTATCTGTTCTGGCAGCAGCAAGGGTAACGGAAATTTTTGATCAGGAAATTTTGTATCCTCTCCAGCAAGATTCTACTGATTGGATAGCACGTATTCAGAGGTTTAATACGAGTTTGATGGCACATTTACAAGAATATGCGTCTGCACAGCCGCAAATTTTTACTAACGAGGCAATAAAACAAAAATATTTTGCAATTATTCAGCAGCTAATCACTGACTTAACTACGTTAGCATCCGGTGAAAAAATTCCACCGATTCGTCCCGGCACACCCCCCATCCTTTACTCGCCTTCGCTGACTAAATCATCGCCCAATATTTTTGTATCTTATCCTGGAACGCCTCCCACTGGCAGAGTATCAGAGAGAAACCCGTTTGACGTTGTTATTTCCCCACCTCTTAAAAAAAGCTTAGGAAAAAAAATATTTCCATCCATAGATTTAACTCCGTTCTGGGAGTTGGGAAAATTGCCTCGCGAATTGCTGTACTTGATCATTAGCTTTTTACCTGTAAACGATGTATTAAAAGTACGTCAGCTATCGAGCTCTTTTCGTGCAGTGACTAATAATTTCATACCACAGACGCCTATTGAAAACCAAACCTTAGCCTGTGTCGGTGCTTTAACGTTTGGAAATGCGAGTGTGGTGCCGGGTAGTAAATGGAGGATCGTTGATTGGGGTGCTCGCAAGGATTCTGCGGATTTTCAGTGGTCTTTGTTGCAGCAAAATACTGACCAAACTAATTGCATTTTAGTCCAACAAAATTTTCCGAACCCCTTTCCCTTAGTTGATATGAGCACTGTCAAGGTAATGCCTTCCGGCGCATTAATTTGGGTGTGCATACACAAAGGAACAGCCAGCCTTGTTATATATATGTGTGATGCAAATGGTGAAGAATTAAAAGAATGCTTAGTGCAAAGC
>Ga0206831_1033_pt1 | contig 36393 bp, 34 predicted proteins | sample Alteio_BWOrgCont_73_FD_152876 | JGI IMG/M metagenome (GOLD analysis project Ga0206831, IMG submission 152876) | Enriched cells from forest soil in Barre Woods Harvard Forest LTER site, Petersham, Massachusetts, United States -... | ecosystem: Environmental > Terrestrial > Soil > Temperate forest >...
GACTACGATGCCATCACTTCCGAGAATACCCTGCGGAACTTGGCCATCTCGACGTCAGTGCCGATGGTGACGCGGATCATTGTGTTGAGCGGCGGGAAGGCACGGCCGATCGCCACCCCTTTTGCGAGCAGCGCGGCCTGCATTTTCTTGGCGTCGCGCCCGGTCTCGATCATCACGAAGTTAGCTTGCGGCGGAATGAATTTCAACTTGTTCTCAGTCATCCAGGCACACAGCTCGTTGCGGGTATGAACAATCTTGGCCTTGCGCTCCTCGAGCATTTTGGGCCCGAGATCGAGCGCCGCTGAAACCGCGCGAACGCTCACGATGCTAATGACGTTGTTGCGGTAGGGAGCCATACGCTCGATCTGATCGGGACGGCCTGCGATGTATCCAACGCGCAGCCCCGCCATACCGTAGATCTTCGAAAACGTCCGAGTGACTATGACGTTCTTGCCTTCCTTCACGAAGCGAAACGAACTGGAGGCTTCAGGCGAAGTGGCGTAGTGCAGGTAGGCTTCGTCCACCAAAATATTCGTGTTCTTCGGAAGGTTCGCGACCAGCCAAGCCATATCGTCGCTGGTGGTGATGGTGGATGTCGGATTGTTCGGATTGACGATGTAGATGAGACCACCGCCGGCTTTATCCGCTTCCGCTGCAAGGCGATGCACATCGGGCTGCATCTTCGAATTGAGCGGCGTTTCTATAACTGCGTGACCTTTGTATTTAGTGAGCTCGGGAGCAGCCTCGTAAGTCGGGACTGGATATATAAGGGGGATGGTCGGCGAAGTGAAGGCTTCCACGGCGGCGTGCAGTGGTTCGCTCGATCCCGCGCCAACCAGGATCTGATCCGCAGTCAAACCTTCGCTGGCAGCGAGCTTGGCGTAAAAGTCGGGGAACTCCTGATAGTGATAGCGATTCGAGCTGCCGATAACTTGCGCCATCGCGTCGATTGCAGCTTGTGGCGGTCCATCGGGAAACTCGTTTCCGTTGATCCAAACGGTGTCGGCGGGTGCGACGCCCGAAAGCTTGGCGCGCTGTGCGAAAGCGGCCTCGGTGAGGCCGGCCGCGATCATTCCTGCAAAAGCTCGTCGCGAAAACATAGAGTGCTCCTTCTCTAATGTCAGTCTCAAAGATATGCAGGCGACGGTGGCTGCGGAGGTCGGACTGGGAGCTTTACGAGGCGGATCGGCCATGGACCCAGTCGCACTTAACACCACCTAACAGTGCGGCCTCTTGCAGGTAAGAATACCACAGCAAATAGTGTGTCGGGCGGAGTGCATGAAATGGCGGCGAACTAGAATAGGAGCATGACTTCAGAGCGAACTTTGTTTGTGACAGGCGCCGCCGGGCACCTTGGCCGTCGGGTGGTGGAGCTTCTCCTGGAGAAGGGAGCGGGCAAGATCGTCGCTGGGACCCGCAAACCCGAGAAACTGGCGGATTTGGCCGCGCAAGGCGTGACTGTTCGACACGCGGACTTCGATGATCCGAAGGGGCTGGAGACGGCGCTGGCGGGAGCGGATCGGGTCCTGATCATCAGCACCGACGCGATTGATCGGCCGGGCCGGAGGCTGGCGCAGCATAAGGCGGCGGTGGCCGCGGCAGCAACTGCGGGAGTAAAGCACGCGGTCTATACATCGATGCCAAATCCGGAAACGTCGCCGGTGGTGTTCGCGCCGGATCATCTGGGTACTGAGCAGGCGCTCGCCGCTAGCGGGATGAGCTGGACGATTACGCGGATGTGCTGGTACACAGATTTCTTGATTCCCACGCTTGCGCCTGCGGTTGCGTCGGGCCAGCTGGTCGCCGCGACGGGTAATGGGGGCGCTCCCTACGTGACGCGCGAAGACTGCGCTCAGGCCGCGGCGGCGGCACTTGCGTCTACCGATACCAGCAACCGGACCTGGAACATTACGGGGCCGGCGGTGTTGACATATGCGGAGCTCGCGAAGCTGGCGAGCGAGTTGACGGGCCGTCCCGTGACTTATGTTCCGGTGGACGCGGCCGAGCGCACGGCCCAATTGATCGGGTTTGGCACCCCGGGGCCGATCGCGAAGATGCTGGTGTCGGGGCAGATGGCAATCGCACAAGGCAAGATGGGAACGGCGACGACGGCGGTGAAGGAGCTGACCGGCCGGGAGCCGATGAGCGTTCGCGAGTTTTTGTCGGCGCATAAAGCTGCGCTGGTGCCGGCGACGCAAACCGCGGCACGGTGAGAGGAGAGCAGGACATGCGATACCGAGTTGCGTTCCTTTTGCTTGCGTTCGCCCTCGGCGCTCCTGCCCAGGACAGGGCGGAGGGGGCTCCGCCGGTCGAGCCAGCTAAAACGGCCCAAATTCAGGAATTGCTGACTCTAATGAAGGCCGACCAGCTGATGCAGCAGATGTTGGGCCAGTATGAAAACATATTCAACGAACAGATCAGGAAAGCCCTAAGCTCGCTGCCGAAGGGCGCTGATCAGGCGTCCGTCGAAAATGAGGTTGAGAAGTTTCAGAAGCGGCTCTTCGGAGTGATTCGCGACCGGTTAAGTTACGACCGCGTGAAGCCGGCGCTGATCAAAGTTTATGATGAGAGTTTCACGACCGATGAGCTGATGGGCATCAATGCTTTCTACCGGTCTCCCGCTGGGCAGGCGTATCTAGCGAAGATTCCCCAGGTCACGCAAAAAGCGATGGAAGCGGGCTCGAGCCTGGCGAGCGGGGCAGCTCCGGAGATTCAAAAGATGACTGCTGCATGGATCGAAGAGATGAAGGAGAAGTACGGGAATTCCGAACCGAAGTGAACGTTCTGGGCGTCCTGCGAAGGGAGAGCCGGACCGGGGGCCCGGCGCACATTTTCGCGTGCGAGCCGCGCGTGGCGACGTGGCTAGAGCGAAGCGCATTCTAAAGCGGACTGGGCGGGGAAAGCCGCCTGTGCCGGGCGACGAAACCGTGTGAGCGCATATCGTAAGGTTACTCATCGAATCGAGAACGGGATTGCGCGCATCGCGCTGAGCCGGCCCGAGCGGCGCAACGCACTCGATCAGGAGCTGCTGACCGAACTTCGGGAAGCGCTGCGGACTGCGTCGCTGGATGAGAGCATCCGCGTGGTGCTGCTCACGGGCTTGGGAAAAGACTTCTGCTCCGGCATGGATCTGCGCACTTTTGCGGACGACGCCTCAGGCGACGTTACCAAGTTTCAAGCCGAGGCGCGCAACATGGCTGGGCTGCTGATTGACATGCGGCGTCACCCACGGCCCATTGTCGCGGTGGTACAGGGACGTGCGCTGGGGGGAGGGTGCGGGATCGCGACCGCGGCCGATATCGTTCTGGCGGCGGATTCGGCGCAATTCGGCTATCCGGAGATCAACATCGGGTTTGTGCCCGCGATCGTGATGGCGATTTTACGGCGGTCGGTTTCCGAGAAGCGAGCATTCGAGCTAGTCACATCTGGAGCGGTCATCTCAGCCGGCGCGGCGCTTGAGTTCGGCATGATCAATCGGATTGTCGCAGCGGACACGTTTGATACTGATGTGGAAGAATTCGTAACAAACCTAGCGTCCAAATCCACCTCGGCGCTCACGATGACGAAGGAATTGTTTTATCGAACGGACGCGATGCAGTTCGAAGCCGCCATCGAAGCTGGCGTCGAAGTGAACGCTTTGGCGCGCACGACCGGCGATTTCAAGCGCGGGGTCGAGAAGTTTCTCAAGAAGACCTGACCAGGAAAACCGCGACTTCAGCAAACAAATTGGGCAGGAGCGTGATCTGCCGCGCGCCTTGCAGGAAGATGCGCTTCTCGATGGTCCAGTGCTGCAACTCGACCAGACTTTCGAAATCGTCGACGGTAAAGAAATGGATGTTGGGCGAGTCGAACCAATCGTGAGGGAACAGCTTGGTTTTGGGCGCGCGGCCAGTGAACAAATGCGCCAACCGAACGGTCCAGTGGCCGAAGTTGGGAAAAGCGACGATGACGCGGCGTCCCACGCGCAGCATTTCGCCCAGCACTTTGAGGGGAGCGCGCGATTCCTGCAAAGTCTGGCTGAGGATTACGTAGTCGAACGCTTGATCCGGCAGATCGGCCAGAGCGTCCTCAATGTCGCTGTGAAAGACGGAAACGCCCCGGGATATCGCTTGCCGGACTTTCGAGCCTTCGATTTCAACGCCCCGAGCGTCCACGCGTTTGTTTTCGGCGAGCCAGGCCAGCAGCTCACCCTCGCCGCAGCCAAGGTCCAGCACACGAGCCTTGGGCTCGATGATTTCGCTGATGATGGCGTAGTCGCTGCGTCCGAGCAACTTTGGGACGAACGCTTCGGACACTACTAGCTTTGCTCCCGCGAAGCCTGCTCGGGTGACGCCCGCTCCCGGAATGTGCTTGCCAGAAAGCCGCGGACCAGTTCGGTCTGTTCGGCGACGTTTACCAGGAAGGCGTCGTGGCCATAGGTGGACGGCAGGTCGCAATAGGCCACGTCGCAGTTGCGGCCGCGCAGCGCGCGCACGACGTCGAGCGATTGGTAGCTCGGATACAGCCAGTCGGATGAGAAACTGATGACCAGGAATCGCGATTTCACACCATCGAACGCGGCGCTCAGCGACGGACGCCCGGCGGTGAGATCGAAATAATCCATGGCCTTGGTGATATAGAGGTAGGAATTTGCGTCGAAGCGGTCGACGAACTGGCTGCCCCGATAACGCAGGTAGCTTTCCACTTCGAACTGATCCCGATCGCGCAGGCGTCGTCCGAATTTTTCGCGCATCGACGCGTCGCTCATGTAGGTGATGTGTCCCACCATGCGTGCGACGGCGAGACCGCGGGCGGGCGGGCGCTTGCCATAATAGTCGCCTTCGTTCCAATCGAGGTCGGCCATGATGGCCTGGCGGCCCACTTCGTTGAATGCGATTTGCTGCGGGCTATGGCGCGCAGTACCGGCAATCGGGATGGAGGCGGCCACGGAGTCGGGATACGCGAGCGCCCATTGCAGAGCTTGCATGGCTCCCATGGATCCGCCGGCGACGGCCAGCAGGCGCTCGATCCCGAGATGTTCGACGAGCATCTTTTGGAGGCGCACCATATCGGGGATCGTGACGGGCGGGAAAGACATCGCGTAGGGACAGCCGGTTTCTGGGTTGATGGAGCCGGGGCCGGAGGTTCCTCGGCAGCCGCCCAGGATGTTGGAGGAAATCACGAAATACTTGTCGGTATCGAAACCCTTGCCGGGACCGATCATGCTGTCCCACCAGCCGACGGCGCCGGTGACTTTGTCGGTACCGGCGGCGTGCGCGTCCCCTGAGAAGGCGTGCAGAACCAGGATCGCGTTGTTCTTACGGGCGTTCAATTCACCGTAAGTTTCGTAGGCTACGTCGACGGGCGCGAGGGTCGCGCCACAGTCCAGCGCGATCGAATCAAATTGGACGATGTGAGTCTCGGTGATCATCAAGCATTCCGCGTCAAGCAAAGCGCGGGATCACTGGAAATCTTCCTGCAAGCGATCGAGCGCAGCTCGGCCCGGGCAGAGTTTTTGATATGGGACTTTGGTCAACGCGATGTCGGGGGTCTTGTTCATTTCGTGCATATTCGGCACGGATTCGTCCAGGTACAGGAGGCCTGTGACCACTTCGCCCTTACCTTGATGCTCTTCCAGGTACTCCATCACCTTACCGCGATCCGTTGGATCATAACGCGGGGGGACGCCTTTGAATCGCACCATGCTTCCATCATGCATGGTAACGTTGACGGCCCCGTTCTGGCCAATCTGGGCGAGGATCTCGCTGGCGGGCGGAACAAAATCGGACTCCGTTGCTTTGAGGTCGTGCTGGCGCGTGTAGAGATAGCTTTTCGTGGAGCCCTCGTGATCGTTGAACGTGACGCAGGGCGAGATGACGTCGATCAGGGCGAAGCCGCGATGGGAGACGGCGGCCTTCAAGATGGGAATCAGCTGGTCCTTATCGCCGGAGAAACTGCGGGCGATGAAGGTGGCGCCGATGCTCAAGCCAAGCATCACCGAATCGATGGGCGCCATGCGGTTGGGTTCGCCGCGCTTGCTCTTGGAGCCGACGTCTGCGGAGGCTGAGAACTGGCCCTTGGTGAGCCCATAGACGCCGTTGTTTTCGATCACGTAGACCATGCGGACATTGCGGCGGACGGCGTGGCATAAATGACCCAAACCGATGGAAAGCGAATCGCCGTCGCCCGAGATTCCGATGTAGACGAGTTCGCGATTAGCGGCGTTCGCGCCGGTGGCGATGGGGGGCATACGGCCGTGCGCGGAATTCAGGCCGTGCGCGCCAGTGACAAAATAGGCCGGCGTTTTCGAAGAACAGCCGATGCCGCTGAGCTTGGCGATCATATGCGGCGGCGCGGCTACTTCCCATAGGGCGCGAGTGAGGGCGGCGGTGATGGAATCGTGCCCGCATCCGGCGCACAGGGTGGACATGGTCCCTTCATAATCGCGAATGGTGAGGCCCAGATCGTTGCGTTGCAGGCTGGGGTGCGTGGCGACGGGCTTAACGATGGACGGCATGTTATTTGGTTACCTTCTGCCCGGCGGTAGCAAATGCGGATTCGGGAGCGAGGACATGGAGAACGCCATCGATGACGTGGCGGGCGCTGAGCGGGAATCCGCCGTAGATCAGCACAGACCGCAGTTTGTCTTTCGAGACGTTGGTCTCAAGGGTTAATAGCGACCGGAGCTGCGCGTCGCGATTTTGCTCGATGACGAAGTTAATCTCGTGTTCATTGAGAAACGATTCCACGGCTCCAGCGAAGGGAAAGCTGCGGACGCGCATGAAGTCGCCCACGATGCCGCGTTCAGCGAGCAGATCGAGCGCTTCGCGAACAGCTGGGTCGCAGCCGCCCAGCGTGACGATGCCAAAGCTCGAGCCGGGGCGGCGCTGAATGATGGGGGCCGGTACAAACTTCGCGGCGGCCTGGTGCTTTTTCAGCAGGCGATCCATCACTTCCTGGTACTCGTCGGGAGTTTCCGTATAGCCGCCGAATTTATTATGGCCCGAACCTCGGGTGAAATAGGATGCTTTGGGATGCACGCCGGGAAGCGTGCGCGGCGCGATTTGGCTCTCGGTGTCTGCCATATAGCGCTGAAACCTGTCAAGTTTGTTGATCTCTTCCAGGCTGAGGACGCGCCCACGATCGGGTTGATAGGCGTCGTCCCACTGGAGGCGAGGGACCACCCAGTCGTTCATGCCGATGTCGAGGTCGGACATTAGGAAGACCGGCGTCTGGAAGCGTTCTGCAAGATCGAAAGCCACTGGAGCGAACTCGAAGCACTCGGCCGGGTTCGACGGAAACAGCAGAATATGTTTCGTGTCGCCGTGCGAGGCATAAGCGCATTCGAGCAGGTCGCCTTGCTGGGTGCGGGTGGGCATGCCAGTGGACGGGCCGACCCGCTCGACATCAATGATCACGGCCGGGATCTCGGCGTAGTAGGCGAAGCCGAGCAGTTCGTTCATCAGTGAAATGCCGGGTCCGGCGGTGGAAGTAAACGCGCGCGCGCCATTCCAAGCAGCGCCGATAACCATGCCGATGGCGGAGAGTTCGTCCTCGGCCTGGATAATTATGTAGTTGTTCTGGCCGGTTTCGGGATCTTTGCGGAACCTTTCGCAGAAGACCTTGAAGGCATCCATCGCGGAGGTGGAAGGCGTGATGGGATACCAGGCGGCGACAGTGGCGCCCGCATACACGCAGCCGAGAGCGATGGCGGTGTTGCCGTCGATCAGGATTTTATCGCTATTGGCGTCCATCTTCTCGAGATGGAACGGCAGCGGGCAATCGAAATGGTCGCGGGCGTAATCATAGCCCAGCCGCAGGGCGCGAGTGTTCGATTCGCTGAGCTTCTTCTTGCCTGCGTATTTCTCTTCCAGCAGCGCAGCCACGATTTCCATGTCGACTTGGAGCGCGGCCACCAGCGTTCCGGCGTATGCGATGTTCTTCATGAGAATGCGCTCGCGCGGATCGCGGAAATTGTCGTTGCACAGTTGCGCGAACGGGACGCCCAGGAAATGCACGTCATCGCGAAGCAGGGCGGGGTCGAGCGGCCAGCTGGAATCGTACAGCAGGTACCCGTCGTCGCGGACCTCTTGAATATCGCGAGCATAGGTTTGCGAGTTCATGGCGACCATGAGGTCGTAATCGAGCGAGCGGGCGGTGTAGCCCTTCTTGTTGACGCGAATCTCATACCAGGTGGGCAGGCCCTGGATGTTGGATGGGAACAGATTCTTGCCGGATACGGGAATGCCCATCCGAAAAATGGCCTGCATGATCAGCCCGTTGGCGCTGGCCGATCCGGTTCCATTCACATTTGCCAGCTTCAGAGCGAAGTCGTTTATGCGGTCGCGCATGCGGTGCTCACCGGCCTCCCGGCATAAGGAATGAGCAGCTCAAACTTCTGCATGTCCCAAGCTGCCGTGGGACAACGCTCGGCGCAGAGGCCGCAATGCACGCACAGATCTTCGTCCTTGGCCATGATGCGCGCGGTCTGCGGCAGCGGGTCGGAGACGTACAGGTCTTGCGTGAGATTGATGGCCGGCGCTGAAAGACGCTGGCGCAGGTCGTCTTCCTCGCCGTTTCGTGTAATGGTGAGGCACTGCACCGGACAGATGTCGATGCAGGCGTCGCATTCGATGCAGCGAGGGGCGACGAAGGCGGTCTCGATGTCGCAGTTCATGCAGCGCAGGACTTCGGTCGCGGTCTGCTCGGCGCTGAATCCGAGCTCTACCTCTATGTTCATCTGCTGGAAGCGCCGCGTCAGGTCGACGTGCTGCATCTTCTGGCGCTTGGATGGATTGTAGTCGTTGTGATAGCTCCACTCACTGATCCCCATCTTCTGGCTGATGAGATTCATGCCCTGGGGCAGGCGCTCGGTGATGGGCACAGCCTGGCAGTAATTGTGAATGGAGATAGCGGCCTGATGGCCGTGTTCGGCGGCCCAGATGATGTTCTTGGGCCCCCAGGCGGCGTCGCCACCGAAAAAGATGCCAGCACGGGTGCACTGCATGGTCTTCTCGTCAACCACGGGCATGTCCCACTTGTCGAACTCGATGCCGATGTCCCGCTCGATCCAGGGGAACGCGTTTTCCTGGCCGATTGCGAGAATGACATCGTCGGCGGGAAGGAAAACAGTTTCGAGAGTTTTCGATTTCTTAGCCTGGGAGTCCCATTCCAGGCGCTCGAAATCCATGCCGATGAGCTTGCCGTTTTCGATAACGAAGCGCACCGGTGCATGATTGATCAGGATCTCGACGCCCTCTTCCTCGGCGTCTTCCAGCTCCCAAGGCGAGGCTTTAAAGAAGCCGCGCGGGCGGCGGGCCATCACTTTAATATCTTTTCCGCCTAACCTGCAACTTGACCGGCAGCAATCCATCGCGGTGTTGCCAACGCCGATGATCAGTACGTTTTCGCCGACGGAATCGGTGTGGCCGAAGGCGATGGATTCCAGCCAATCGATGCCGATGTGAATGCGGTCTGTATCGTGACGGCCGGGGATGTCGAGTTCCTTGCCACGCGGGGCGCCGGTGCCGACGAAGATCGCGTCGAAACCCTCGGCCAGCAGCGCCTGCATGCTGGTGATATCCGAGTTGTAGCGGATCTCGACACCCATGCCGAGAATCTGGTTGATCTCGTCCATCAGCACTGCTTCGGGCAGGCGGAAGGCGGGGATGTTGGTCCGCATCAGGCCGCCGGGCCGGTCGTACTTTTCAAACATGACGACTTCGTAGCCGAGCGGCATGAGATCGTTCGCGACCGTTAGCGACGCCGGACCTGCGCCGATGCAGGCAATGCGCTTCCCGTTCTTCTGGCTGGGGATCTTCGGAAGGCGGTCGGTTATGTCGTCGCGCAAATCGGCTGCGACACGCTTGAGACGGCAAATGGCGACGGGCTTACCATCCACGCGGCCACGGCGGCAGGCCGGCTCGCAAGGCCGATCGCAGGTGCGGCCGAGAATCGCGGGGAAAACATTCGACTCCCGGTTGAGCATGTAGGCGTCGGTATAGCGGCCTTGCGCGATCAGGCGAATGTATTCGGGTACGTTGGTGTGGGCCGGACAGGCCCATTGGCAATCCACAACTTTGTGGAAGTAATTCGGGTTGTTTACGTCCGTGGCGTTCACGCGGATCCTTTCGATCTCAAACACAGTCACTGCATGAGTTCGTCGGAGCTAAGCCAATTAATATGGTTTTATTGTACATCCGGCGGCTGGAGCGCATTGGAGGCGGGCGTCGCCATGCGGTCTTACCAAAGCGCGCATTACCAAGGTCCGTGAGGCCCCTGCTAGCCTGAGGTGTCATGGACAGCAACGCGGCGCCGACGAAGGAGGCGCAGAAAAAGATTGAACAACTGATCCGTTTGGGTTGGGTCCAGACGGCTCTCTTGGCGCTAGCGTTGTTTTCGCTCAATCTTTACATCTGCCATGAACTCTTCCGTATCGAATACCTGCGCTTCATGGGATCGATTGAAGGCGCCTTCATCGGAATCAGCCGATATGCGATGGCTCACTGGAACGATCTCACGTGGTTCCCTCTTTGGAATGAGGGCACTCCATATCCGACCACTTATCCACCGCTGCTGCACCTCGTGGTAGCTTTTGTTGCGTCGATTGTGGGCACTTCGACCGCTCACGCCTATCATTGGGTCACAGCGCTGGCCTACTGCCTGGGTCCCGTGGCTCTTTTCGCGCTTACCCTTCGACTGAGCGGGTCACGCTGGGCCGGTTTCGTTGCGGGCCTGATTTACTCGTCGGTCTCCATGTCGGCGTGGCTGATTCCAGAGGTTGCCGCGGATTTGGGAGCGCCATTCTTTCCCAGGCGGCTGCAGGCGCTGGTGTACTACGGCGAAGGCCCTCACGTTTCTTCGATGACGTTATTGATCCTGAGTCTGCTGTGCCTGGATGTGGCGATGGCCAAACGGCGGGCACCCTACTTTTTCCTTGCCGCACTGGCCTTCGCTGCGACGGCGACCACCAATTGGCTGAGCGCATTCGCGATCGCACTCATCGTGGTGCCTTATGCGCTGGCGCACCTGGGCCCAAACGGTTGGAAATGGCGCGACTTTGGGCGGTTGGCGCTGATCGGCGTCGCGGCGTACGCCCTGGCCATGCCCTTGATGCCACCATCCACCATTGCCGTTCTTCAGATGAATGCGAGGAACACGGGCGGCGATTATTCAAGCGCTTATAACTCCGCCTGGCTAGGGGCGCTCGCCATTCTCATTGCGCTGGCCGCAGTCAAAGCAGCCGTCTGGCGATTGCGTCCGCACCTGCAATTCGCGGTTTTGTTTGCGTTCCTGATAACGCTGATCACGTTGGCCGATGCCTGGCGAAACATCGCACTGATACCCCTGGCGTTCCGTTACCAGCTTGAAATGGAAATGGCGCTTGCGATCCTGATAGCAGTTGTCGGCCACGCGATACTTCGAGACCGGCCGCGATGGATTGCGACAGTATGCGTGGCGGCACTCGTCATCGCGCTCATCGTGCCTATCCGGATGGAACGGCGCTATGCGCGCAATTTTCTGCTTCTGTCCCAAGATATCCAGAGCACCATCCAGTGGAAGACGGCAAACTGGCTCAACCAACATTGGACCGGCGAACGCGTGCTCCTACCGGGCTCATCCGCATTTTGGCTGACCGCCTTCAGCGATACGCCCCAGCTGTGGGGATTCGACCAAGCCGCCACCGACTACACGAGTCGCCACGGTAAGTTCTTGATATACAATGGCGACCCCGCCGGGACACGCGACCCCCAGGCTTCTATCCTGTGGTTGAAAGCGCTTGGTGTGCACGCGGTCGGTATCAGTGGGCCAACGAGTGCGGAGTTTTACAAGCCGTACCGAAATCCAAAGAAGTTCGAGGGCGTGCTCGAGCCGCTTTGGCGTTATGACCAGGATGACGTCATCTATAGTGTGGACAACAGTGTGGGCAGCGGAAGCGCCAGGGGCGGGCCGCCGTCCTTGGCTCGCGTTGTTCCGCGAAGCGCTCTGGTCTCACGCGCGCCGCTGCATGGACTCGACCTGGATCCGCTGCGCCCTTATATCGCCGCTCTGGACGATATTCGCATGCCACGCGCCGAATTTCGTTGGACCACAGCGCACAGCGCCGACATCAGTGCCAATCTCGAACCGGGACAAGTTCTGTCCGTCCAGGAGGCATGGGCCAAGGGTTGGCACGCGACCGCGAACGGGAGACCGACGCCGGTCCTTCGCGATGCCATCGGGCTTATGTATATCGATCCGGCTATTGCGGGACCTTGCAAGATCGAGATGGCCTATGATGGCGGCATCGAGACGCGAGCCGCGCACGCGATCGGCCTTCTCACCCTGCTCCTGTTGACCGCAACATCCATTTACGAAATTTCGAGGAATCGCTCAAGGCTGACGGTCCAGCTGTAACAACACTTGCGCTAGCGCCCGGCCCGAAATCGAAATGTCCAGCCGCCGTTCTCCGTTCTTCACTTTGCGTGCGGGGTAGAATGCGAACTCGTAGGTGGACGTGATCGGATTCTCGCATTCAAATTGCAAGTAATCCACCGGCCGGCCATCGATGAGGAAGGAGACGTCCTCGGGTCGCTCGAGATCCTGGATGGTCACTTTCACTCCACCTGTTTCTACGCGGCACTTGGACCGAACATTTATACCGTCGGTGACCGAAACAACTTTCGGCTCCCAAGGCGGGCCCGGTGTCACGTCGATCGGCACGGGACCGGCGAGCAAGGCTCCCTGATAGTTATGCAAAGTGACTGGCACTGAACCTGTACGGACGCCCCTGGGGAGCACGACGTCAATCTGGCATCCGCCGTTTTCGCCAATGGGTGACATGTAGCAGCCTTGCTTTAGGACGCCATAAAAGCCGGCTGCGAGCGCCGCCAGATCGGAAGTCTCGGGCAGCCCCTCCATCCACAAGCTAACTGCGGCTTCACGGCCGCGCTGCGGCACTGAATGCTTTCCACCGCCGACGGCCGTCACATCTTTCAAAATTACATGCGAGAAATCCGGGTCGGGTTCCAGGACCAGCGGCTTTCGCAGCGTCACCCACATATATTGGGTTTCAAGGCCCGAAATCGCAACCAGCTGCAAATGCTGCTCGCGCGCGAAGGCAGCCACTTCATCGTCGCTAAAATGGCATCCCGTCCAGGTGGTGGACTCGCGCTTCATTTCGGAATCGAGAGGCGGCGTCCCCCGGAGCTGGCAGCGCACGATGCCGCCTGGCTTCAGCACGCGGCCAGCCTCACGGAGATAACGCAAAACCACGTCACGATCCGGTATGTGCTGAAACACGATGAAGGAGTAGACGAAGTCGAAAGAGCCATCGGAGAACATGCTGAGACTGGAATCCGGCGTCACGTGGAGGTGAGCGTGCGGGATGTCCTTCAGTTGGCCGCGGGCCAGACGAATCATTTCGTCTGAAATATCCACGCCGTGGATTTCGCTGAAGTGCAGGCTCATGGGCCGCATCAACCGGCCAGGGCCGCATCCGATCTCGAGCGCACTGCGGGCATCGGTAGAAGACGACGGGAGCCGCGAAAATTGCGTTTCCAGCTCGTTTCTAACCACCTCGGCCGCGCTTGCCAGAAACTCCTGCTCCTCCTGGCTGCGCCGCCCGAAGGCTACATAGAAGTGCGCGTCCTCCTGAGCACGGCGATTCCAATCGGCGCGCATCTGCTCGTTCACGTCCATGTTTCCATGGTAAGCGGGGACCGTGGAAACGGCTGGCTCGGCAGATTTGCGCAAATGGGAGTATGATTCTCAGAGGAGTTTTGGGAGTATCCGGCCGCGAGACGCCCTGGCGCGTGAGAGCCGAGGGTCCCGATCGAGGCTTGGCTGCCCCCAGCTACCGTCCGTGAGGAGGTAACTCGTGGCTGTGACCATAGGAGTGCCCGGCGAAAGCTTCCCCGGCGAGCGGCGTGTCGCGTTAACGCCGCGTGCGGCCGAAGCACTGGGGAAACTGGGCGCTAGCGTCGTGATCGAACAATCGGCCGGCGCCAGCGCGGGATTTCCAGACGACCAATATGTTGCTCGAGGCGCACGTGTGTCCGCGCGCGCCGAAGTTTTTCAACAATCCGACATCATCGTGCAGGTGCGTGCGCTGGGAGTAAATCCCGAGCAAGGGCGCGCGGATCTGCCCTTGCTGCGGCCGGGTCAAATCGTGATTGGCTTCGGCGAGCCGCTTACCGCTGTGCGGGAAGTAGCGGACCTGGCGCGAGCCGGCGTTTCGTTTTTTGCCATGGAACTGATGCCCCGCATCACGCGAGCGCAAAGCATGGACGCGCTATCGTCCATGGCCACCATCGCCGGATATCGCGGCGTACTGCTAGGAGCCGAGGCGCTGCCCAAGATTTTCCCTATGCTGATGACCGCGGCGGGAACCATTACAGCGGCCCGCGTGCTGATCCTGGGCGCGGGCGTGGCCGGATTGCAAGCCATCGCCACGGCGCGGCGCCTGGGCGCGGTGGTTTCCGCGTATGACGTCCGTAGCGCGGTGAAGGAGCAGGTGGAGAGCTTGGGTGGCAAGTTTGTGGTTCTGGATCTCGACACCGGATCGTCGGAAGGGCAGGGCGGATATGCCAAGGCCATGGACGAGGAGTTTTATCGCCGCCAGCGCGCGCTGCTCACCGAAGTGCTCCGCGAACAAGATGTCGTGATCACTACCGCCGCGGTGCCGGGCAAGAAAGCTCCCATCCTGGTCACGGCCGAGATGGCCAGCGCCATGGCGTCGGGTTCGGTGATCGTCGATATCGCGGCCGAACGCGGCGGAAACTGCGAGCTGACGCGTCCCGGTGAGACGGTGATGCATCAAGGCATCTCGATTCTGGGCCCGCTGAACTTGCCGTCGACCGCCCCGTATCATGCCAGCCAGATGTACGGATCGAACGTGGCAGCGTTCTTGAAGCTAATGGTGAAGAACGGGGAGCTGACCATCAATCGCGAGGACGAAATCATTCGTGACACGCTGGTCACGCACGGCGGTGAAGTAGTGAACACGCGCGTGGGCGAGTTGTTGGGGACTGCGGCGGCGATGCCGGCCGGAGAGAGGAGGTAGTTATGGCTACATACGAATTTGACTTGTGGGTCTTCATGCTGGCGGCCTTCTTGGGATTCCAGCTTATCCGCGGCGTTTCTCCGCTGTTGCATACGCCGCTGATGTCACTGACGAATGCCATCTCGGCCATCACGGTGGTGGGCGCCATCCTGCTCACGGGCGAGCGGGAAGCCAGCACAGTGTCGCGGATCCTCGGATTTTCGGCGGTCTTTCTCGCCGTGCTCAACGTGGTGAGCGGTTATCTCATCACCGATCGCATGCTCAAGATGTTCAAAAAGCGGGAGCCGGAAAAGAAATGAAACTCGACGACACCCTTCTTCCGATTCTCTACATGCTGGCGGCCATGGGTTTCATCCTGGCCATCAAATGGTTGGGTTCTCCGGCGACGGCGCGCCGCGGCGTGATTGTCGGCGAAATTGGCATGCTATTGGCCGTGGTCGGCACCCTGCTGCGGTTCGAAGTGGTCAACTACCAATGGATTTTGGTCGCGTTCTTTTTAGGTACGGCGGTAGGAATCCCGATCGCCTACATCATGCCGATGACTGCGGTGCCGCAGCGAACCGCATTTTCCCACGCGTGCGGCGCGCTGGCTTCGGCTCTGATCGGTACCGCGGAGTATTACAAGGGCGTGAACCAGGGGACAGGGCTTTCCACAGTAGTGATGATCGCGTTGATCGTCGAAACGCTGCTCGGCTTTCTCACGTTCACGGCCAGCATGATGGCGTTCGGAAAACTCCAGGAGGTCCTCGCGCAGCGACCGATTACCTATAAGGGACAGAACTTCGTCAACCTTGGCGTTTTTGCGGCGGCGGCCGGCGTTGGGGTGGCTTTGATAGTTGCGCCCGAACAGACCTTCCTATTTCCACTCTTCGCCGCGCTGGCGTTGTTGTTCGGTGTGCTGCTCATCATACCCATCGGTGGGGCCGACATGCCCACCGTCATCGCCCTGCTGAATTCCTACGCGGGATTGTCGGCGAGCGCCATGGGATTCGTGCTCAACAATAAGTTGCTGATTGTGGCGGGCGCGCTGGACGGATCGTCCGGGTTCATTCTTGCCATCATCATGTGCCGCGCGATGAACCGGTCCTTCTCGAACGTGCTGTTCGGAGCATTCGGACAATTGCAGACTACGGCGGCCGCCGCCGGCGAAGCCAAGCCCGTGCATTCGGCCAGCCCGGAGGAAGCGGCTCAGATTCTGGATGCGGCGCGCAATATCGTGGTGATTCCAGGGTATGGGATGGCTGTGGCGCAGGCGCAACACAAGCTGAAGGAAATGTTCGACATGCTGATGCGCCGCGGCGTGGACGTGCGATTTGCGATTCACCCGGTTGCCGGGCGCATGCCGGGTCATATGAACGTGCTGCTAGCCGAAGCCGACGTCCCTTACGACAAGTTGTGGGAGATGGACGACATCAACCCCGAAATGTCGAATGTGGACGTGGCGCTGATTATCGGCGCGAACGACGTGGTGAATCCGGGAGCGGAGACCGATCCGAAGAGCGCCATCGCGGGCATGCCGATTATCCAAGCCTACAAAGCGCGAACTGTGATGGTGATCAAGCGCAGCATGAATCCGGGCTTCGCTGGAATCGACAACGAATTGTACTATCGCGACAACACGCTGATGCTGTTTGGCGACGCCAAGGCGTTCTTATCGAGCATCGTGAAGGAGCTGGGCGCGCTGGCGAAGGTGTAAGGCCGTTCGGTTACGCTCGCGGCTCGGTAATTCGCGGCGCGGTAGCCGGGAGCACGACGTTCACGATCGGCGCCGCTGATGGCATTTTCAATCTTCGCCTCCTCAAACCGCTTGATGATCCGGCGATTCATTTCACGACCGACCAGCCACTGCTGATTGGGTATCGTTTTGAAGCGGGCTTTGATGACGGCGCCCGAGTCGGCCAGTTTGTCGACGCCCAGAACCTCGAGCGGAGCGAGCACGGCCGATCGATAGGGCTCTTCCTGACTGAGCTCCCCTGCAATGCCCGCTAGAACCGAGACCACGCGATCGGTGTCCTCCGTGTAGGCGACCGAGAGATTGAAGACGCAAAATGAGTATTCGCGCGTCAGGTTCGACAGTCCCTGGATGATTCCGTTGGGAAAGATGTGAACAGCGCCGTCTTCTCCGCGCAGAACCGTGGTGCGGAGATTGATCTCCTCCACCAAACCAGTTTTACCGTTGATCACGGCGACATCACTGACGCGGATTTGGTTCTCCATCATGATAAACAGGCCCCCGAGCACATCTTTGATAATGTTTTGCGCGCCGAAGCCGATGGCCACTCCGGCCACCCCCGCGCCCGCCAGCAGCGGCCGGACGTCGAAGTTCATTTCCTTCAAAATCATGAGCGTTGCGATGATCCAAATCAAAACGAAGCTGGCTCTGCCCGCGAGGTTCTGGATGGTTTCGGCGCGTTTTTCGAGCTCATATTCGCTGCCGCCGCTCTTGAGCATCATTTTCACGCAATAGTTGCGCAGGCCGACTAGCAGCCAGGCCACGGCGCGCGTCGCGATGTAGGCGAAAACCAGGATCAGAACGATGCGGATCGCATTGGAAAGGAAGGGGGCATATTAATCCGGATTCAACAGTTGGCTGCGGCTTGGCATGGCTTTCATCCATAATACGCACGCCCTTTGGGGCATACGCAGGCCATGTCATAGGCAGGACCATCAGGCCGGGCGCGGAGATCGGGTACACTGGAAACAATGGCGACCAACGCAAAAGTACAGCCAGCGGCCCCCGCGGAGCGCGGATGGTATGGCACCGTTTTTCTCGCCTGGCTGATACCTGGAGCAGGCCATTTCCTGCTCAAGCGGCCTTGGCGCGGGGCGCTGTTGATGGCTTCGGTTCTGTTAATGTTTCTGCTGGGTCTGATGATGCGCGGTACGATGTTCCAGCCGCAAACCGGCGACGTGCTCACCACCATCATCTACTGCGGCGGTTTTTTGGGCGATCTGGCATCGGGCTCGTTGTATTTGCTGACAGTGTGGCTGGGATATACGCAACCCGATATGGCCGGTTTTTCACATGATTACGGGACCAAATTTCTGGTGGCGGCGGGCCTGTTGAATGTCTTGGCCATGGTGGACGCCTACGAAATCGCGACCAAGAAGAAGGAATGATGTCCCCAGCAGCCCAAAGGGTGAACTTATGCCGAAGATGAACCTTTCGCATTTTGAAGCAGCGATGTTATTCGCACTTTTTGCCTCAGTGGTTTTGGGCGTTATCACCAAGCGAACGGACGCCGAGCGTCTGCGCTACGGGATTCGTTGCTTCGCTTATTTTGTGGTGGCGCTGATTGGCTTAGGTTGGCTGATGAAGCTCGGCCACGGCTGAGCCTTCAAGGCCCGGTCTTTGGCGGCTTGCAATCGCCCTGGCAGACGGTTTGCGAAATCTGGCGCGGCGGCCCCAACGTTTGCGGATCGGACACGCTCGGCCTACGGACACTGAGCGTTTGAACCACCGTATTATTGGGTCCGGGCGTAGTCTCGATCACCTGTTGTTCCTGCAGCTTTAATCCAGAATCATTGCCGCCCACCGTGCCCGGCACGCTTCGTCCATAGATCTCAACTACGGCATCCTTCGAGCCATCCGGCCGCGCGACCGTCTTGGTAACTGTTTGGCCGTGCAGCTGCAGTTCACCGTTTGGTCCGCGATCGTACTCCGCGCTGCTGTCGGTGGACTGGGAGTTCTGTTCGCTGTGCTCGGCGGTCTCGCGGACCGCGGTGTAGAACCCGCCGTTCCCATCGCTTCGATACGTAGTGGTTTCCGATTGATAACCGCTGGGTTGTTTCACCACCACCTCATCGCGTTTTTCCACTGTCTGGAGCCCATCCGCAGTGGCCCGTTGTACGATCGTTTCCGAGCTTTCACCTGAACCGTTCGCGTGGGAATCCGTGGTGGTCTTTTCGGTAATCTGCATGTTCCCGTTGATGTCGCCCCGGTAGGTGGTGGACTGGATAGTGGAACTGCCGTCCGGACGCTTCTGCTCCTCGATGGTTTCCCTCACGGGTGGCATCGGGTTGCCTTGCGGGTCGAATCTTCGCGTGATGCGCTCGGTCACTTTGCCGGAAGCGTCATCACGCAACACGTGAACTTCCACCTTTTCCAGGGGAACTGTTCCGCCGTTGATCGATTGATGGCTTACGGTGGTGAGCGAGGTGGCGGCGGATTTTGTCTGGCTGATCACGGGGCCATCGGCGACGCGGTTGCCGTTGACATCAACGCTGGTGCTGTCGCTGACATTGGATTGCTGGGCCATTAGCGCGAGCGAGCAGGTGAAAGTAGCGAAAATACAGCGCTTCACGATTCCAGCCTAACGGTTTTATCCTCATCGGGCAATGCGGTGAACGCCTTAGGACGCTCAGTGCGGAGGGAGAACTTCTCCGACGTTAGTACCAATAAGTATCCCGGCGCAGGCGCCGATAAGAATAGTGAACCTGTGTGCACGGCGATCTAACTAAAGAGCGTGACTTTATAACGGCGGTTCTCGAGGCCTGCCGTGCGCTCGTCATCGTTTTCGATGCAGCGGGCCGGATTGTGTACTTGAATCAGGCGTTGGAGCGCGCCCTGGGCTACGCCAGCGAAGAGCTCATTGGGCGGGTGTTCCACGAAGTCTTGGTCGGCCCGGACGGCCGGGAACGGAGCGGGCAACGGCTGGAACACGGTTTCTTGACTCGGGAGCCGAGTGAATTCGAGAACGAGTGGATCACTAAGTCGGGCGAGCGCCGGCGAATTTCCTTTTCCAACGTGCCTACGCTGAACGAGCAAGGTGCAGTCCAGTACTACATCACCACCGGGATCGACATCACAGATCGACATCGGGCGGAACAGGAACTGGCGAAATCCGAAACACAGTTCCGCACGATTTGGGAGGCCTCCTGCGAGCCCATGTTTCTCACCGACCCAAGCGGCGCCATCGTCAGGGCGAACGCGGCTTTCGCCAGCCTGCTGGCGGCGGACATCGGCCCGCTGGAAGGCATGCATGTCACCGCGCTATTCGATCCGAAGGACCGGGCAGCGGTCTGGGAACGCCATGTGGCGCGTTTTGCATCCGCGGAGGGGAAACATTTTCTGAAGCGCGAGGTGCATTTCGCCCACGGGCAATCCGGCGTTTTCGAGATTTCCGCGACGCGTCTGGAAATCCCAGGCCAAGCCCCGCAGATGCTGTTCATCCTGCGGGATGTCACGGAAGAAAAAAGAGGAGCCGAGGAGCTGGCGCGTGCCAAGGAGGCGGCCGAGGCGGCCAACTGCGAGCTGGTCTTGGCCAACCAAAGCCTGGAAGAGACCGGACGGCTGGCCCGCGAAATGGCGGAGCGCGCCGAAGCGCTGAGCGCGGCCAAGAGCGATTTCCTGGCCAACATAACCCACGAAGTCCGCACCCCCCTGAATGGCATTCTTGGCATGACCGGTCTGGCGCTCGAGACCGACCTGCAACCGGATCAGAGGGAATATATCGAGCTGGTGAAATCGTCAGGCGAAGCATTGCTGAGCCTGGTGACCGACGTTCTGGATTTCTCCAAATATGAAGCCGGGAAACTCGCGCTGGATTGCGTTGAGTTCTCCGTCAGCGCCTTGCTGCGGGAGGTGCTGCGTCCGCTCGCCCTGCGGGCTTCGGTCAGCGGCCTGATTTTCGAGTTCGGAGCGGACAAAGCCGTACCGGACCAGTTGATTGGCGATCCGATGCGGATCGGTCAAGTGCTGCGCAATCTCGTTGGGAATGCCATCAAGTTCACAGATAGCGGCCACGTGGTGGTCCGGGTGCGTACCGAATCCGTTCAACGTTCTCGGGTCACACTGGGTTTCAGCATCGCCGACACCGGAATCGGTATTCCGCGCGAAAAGCACCGGACCATTTTCGAACCCTTCACGCAGGCCGACACTTCCACCACGCGCCGATATGGCGGGACCGGGTTGGGGCTGTCGATATCGTCCGGACTAGTGGAGCTAATGGGTGGAAAAATCTGGGTGGAGAGCGAGCCGGGCACGGGCAGCATATTCCATTTCACGATCGCCCTCGAATTGCCCGCCGATCATGCCTCGGGCGAGCCGGCCGAAGCCCACCCCTACCAGAAAGCGCCCAAACGAAACCTGCGGATTCTGGTGGCCGAGGATAACAGCGTCAACCAACGCCTGGCGGCGCGGCTGCTCGAGCGCGAAGGCCATTCGGTCACCATCGCCGGGTCGGGCCAGGAAGCCGTTGATCTATTCGAACAGCGTCCGTTCGATCTGATTTTGATGGATGTTCAGATGCCTGGTCTGGACGGTTTGCAGGCCACGGCCCGCATTCGGAAGAAGGAGCTCACCACCGGCGGCCATGTTCCCATAGCCGCCATGACCGCGCAGGCCTCTGAGTCGGACCGGCTGCGCTGTTTCGAATCCGGCATGGACGCCTATGTGACGAAGCCGGTGCATGTGCCGGCGCTGCTGAAGATGATTGAGTCCGTTGGAGCAGGAGGAAATTCGATGAACACACAATTGGCAGGGGAGGGCGCCGACGTGGGCGCGCAGCTACGGCAGTTGGATGAATCACTCGCGCTCAGCCGCGTCGGCGGCGACGTCGAGTTGCTGAAGGAAGTTGTCGAGTTGTTTCTCGACGACTATCCATCCACGTTCGAGAAAATCAAGAACGCAGTGGCAGCGAGCGACGCTAGCGCCTTGGAGCACCACGCCCACAGCCTGAAAGGATCGGTGGCCACGTTCGGTGCCGGCCGCGCGTTCGAAGCGGCGTTCGCGCTCGAAAGGCAGGGACGCGAGGGAGATCTCAGAGGCGCCCAAGAGGGGCTGATTCAGCTCGAGCAAGCCTTGGTGGCACTCCGGCCCGAGCTGGAAGCGCTTCAGTCTCATTAGCTGTTGCCAGGCAATCTGGACCAGTTCCGTCTCGCTGAAAGATACATGGTGTCTGCTATAGTGGTGGTTCTGCTCTCCTATGGCACCTACCTCCGTAACGGAAATCGTCTGTGCACACAGCCCCGATTCCGACGACGCATACATGTTCTATGGCTTGGCCACCAAGAAGGTCCGTTCCCGGCTGGTCAACTTCCGGCACGTTCTGGAAGACATTGAGACCTTAAATCGCAAGGCGCTGGAAGGGGCCTACGAGCTCACCGCCATTTCCTATCACGCGTATCCGTACGTCGCCGACAAGTACGTGCTGATGGCTAGCGGCTCCAGCATTGGGGACGGATACGGTCCCATTCTGGTTAGCGTAAAGCCGATGACGCCTGAGGAAATCAAAGGCAAGAAAATAGCGATTCCGGGACGCATGACCAGCGCTTATCTGACGCTGAAGCTGTTTGAGCCCGACTTCGAGGAAGTGGTGATTCCCTTCGACAAGATCCTGGACGCGGTGGCTGAACACACCGTGGACGCCGGACTCATCATTCACGAGGGGCAGCTCACCTACGGCAAGAGCGGATTTCACAACGTTGTCGATCTGGGCCGCTGGTGGAAATCGGAATACGATCTGCCTCTGCCGCTGGGAGGGAACGTGCTGCTGCGATCGCTTCCCGACGAGGTGAAAAGCGAGTGCTGCCGGATGATGCGGGACAGCATTCAGTACGCGCTCGACCACGGAGAAGAATCGCTGAACTATGCCATGCAATTCGCGCGCGATTTGGAGCCGCGGCTGGCTGAAAAGTTCGTCGGCATGTACGTCAATCATTTCACGGTGGACTGCGGCGATTTGGTGCCGCAAGCGGCCCAGAAGTTGCTCGACATGGGCTACGAAGCTGGTCTGATTTCGAAGAAAGTCACCGTAGAATTTGTTCGATAAGGTCGAATTTGTTCGATAGGGAATTGCCTATGTCGTCGTATCGGCGCAGTCTTGTTTTATGGGCGTGCGTGGGGCTGGCGGCGTTTTCTCTACTAGCGCAGGACGACGTCAAGGCCCGCGCGAAAGGCGTTCGCGAGCTCGGCAAAGGCGGCTCGGAAAATATTCCCAAAATCGAGCCATTTCTTTCCGATCCCGTAGTGGACGTGCGCCTGGAAGCCGTGAAGGCGATTGCCGCCATCGGAACGCAGCGTAGCTTGGATCCGCTGATTAAAGCCAGCAGCGATAACGATCCCGAAGTTCAGACTCGCGCGGTCGACGGGCTGGTCAACTTTTACGTCCCGGGATATCTCAAGACCGGACTGACAGCGCCGCTGCGGCGTGCCGGGTCGTCCATCAAGAGCAAATTTACCGACACCAACGATCTAGTAATCGATCCCTACGTACAGGTGCGCCCGGAAGTTATCGCAGCCATTGGCCGGATCGTCAGTGGAGGGGCCAGTTTGGATACGCGCGCCAACGCAGCGCGAGCGGTCGGAATCTTGCGGGGACGCGACGCAATTCCGGATCTCGAGAAGGCGTTGCAATCCAAGGATAGCGGCCTGATCTACGAATCGCTGGTGGCGCTCGAGAAGATTCGCGATCCAAGCGCCGGCCCGAGTCTTACGTTTCTGCTGCACGATCTCAACGAAAAAGTCCAGATTACCGCCATCGAGGCGACTGGGTTGTTGATGAATCACGAGGCCATGAATGAATTGCGCGATGTCTTGGATCGCTCTCACAAGATCAAGGTGAAGCGCGCCGCCCTGACCGCGATGGCGCAGATTCCCGATCCGCAAGTGCACGCCATTTATACCACCTACCTGGACAACAAGGACGAGGGACTTCGGGTAGCCGCAGCCGAGGGCTTGGCGCGTCTCAAGGATCCTTCCGACAGCGCCGCCTTGGAGCGCCTATTCAACAGTGAGAGCAAGACCGAGCCCCGGCTTTCGATCGCGTTCGCCCTGGTGAGCCTGGGAAAGCGTGGCACCGAGGAATTCGATCCGCTGCGATACCTTGTCAACAATCTCAATGCAGCCGCCTATCGGGCTTTCGCCCGGGCCTACCTGAGTGAGCTGGCGCGTGACCCGGAGGTCCGCCAAGCCCTGTATCCGGTGCTAAAGGAAGGCGTGGTGACGAGGGATGAGAAGACTGGCCTGGCCGAGGTGCTGGCCTCGAGTGGCGGGCCAGATTCCGTAGCTCCGCTTGAAGCGCTCTCGCAGGATACGGATCCCGAAGTGTCGCAGGCCGGTCTGCGGGCCGTCAAGAATCTTCGCGCGCGCTTGCCATAAGTAGCGGCGGTCGCGGCCCGCTTCATTTGGCCCATCAGATGCAAGACAATGGAAGTGTGAGAAAACTCGCGATTTCGCTCCTCGCCCTGCTCACCGGACTGGCAGCTCTCTCTCCAGCCCAAGATAAGAAATCCGACCCTCAACCGGAGACCTCGAATAGCGCCCAAACGGGCGAGATCAAGCCGCCGCCGGTGTCGCTCGGTGAACTCAGCCAGTCGCTGGAAGGACTGGTCAACCGGGTGCGCCCAGCCGTGGTGCAAATTTTTTCCACGGGTTATGTGGCCCCCAGCGAGTCTGACTCAAACAACACCGCGGCGCTGCTCTCGCAACAGCGCAGCACGGGCTCCGGGATCATTCTGTCCGACGACGGCTTCATCGTCACGAACGCGCACGTGGTTCGGGGAGCCAGGCGCATCCAAGTCCGGCTTTCTGTGGCAACCACTCGGGGCCGTGCCGCGACATTCGAGCCGGAAATCAAGCTACTGGAAGCGAAGCTGGTTGGGATGGATCGCGAGATGGACGTGGCGGTCATCAAGATCGGGCGGACCGGTCTTCCGCGCCTGCAATTGGGCAACTCGGACGCTGTCCGGCAAGGCGAGCTGGTGATGGCGTTTGGAACTCCCAGGGGACTGGAAGGATCGGTCAGCATGGGCATCGTGAGTTCCACCTCGCGCGAATTGCATCCCGACGATTTTCTGGCGTACATCCAGACCGATGCTCCCATCAATCCAGGCAACAGCGGTGGTCCGCTGATCGATGCGCAAGGACACGTCGTCGGGATCAACACGTTCATCCTCACGCAATCCGGAGGCAGCGAAGGGCTAGGGTTTGCGATTCCCAGCAACATGGTGAGCACCATTTACGCGCAGATTCGCAAAGAAGGGCACGTGCATCGGGGCCGGATCGGGACTTACGTGGAGACCATCACTCCGGCCCTGGCCGATGGGCTCGGCCTTGCTCGCGACTGGGGAGTTCTGGTGGGTGATGTGACGCCGGAGGGACCTGCCGATCAGGCCGGCCTTAAGGTCGGGGATATCGTCGAGAGCGTGAACGGCAGGACCATGCGCAATGCGCGGCAGCTCGAGTCGTTCATCTATCGTTCTCCGATGAAGGAGAAGATTACACTCCAGGTGCTACGCGGCAAGGATCAGTTGACTATCGATGTGCCGGTGATCGAAAGCGTGGACGATCCGCAGCGTTTTGCCGACATGGTAAATCCTGAGGACAACCTCGTTTCCCGACTGGGCATTCTAGGCATTGGGATCGACAAGGATCTGGCCGCCCTGCTGCCGGGCCTGCGAAACTCCTACGGGGTGCTGGTGGCCGCCGGTTCGAGCGCCACCGACCTCACCAGTGGAACCGGTCTCCAGCCCGGAGACGTCATCTATTCGGTGAACCAGGATCCGGTGGCTACGGTAGAGGGTCTCAGGAAAAAGGTGGGCGAGTATAAGCCGGGCGATGAAGTGGCAATGCAGATTGAACGCTCCGGACGGCTGATGTTTGTGACCATTGAGATTGAATGAGATCCGTCCGGGCAGAAGCGTTGCTCGTACTATGCTTCGGCGTTAGTTTCGCGCAGACGCCGAAGCGGCCCAAGCTCACTCTGCCCCCAGCTCCGACCGCCTATCTGATCGAGACTCTGACGGTGGAAGGCTACCATTCTCACTCTGCCGCCCAGATTCTCTCTGCAGCGGGTCTCGGCGTGGGCCAATCAGCGGGCGAATCCGAATTCGAAGCGGCTCGCCGGAAGCTGGAGGCGACCGGGGCTTTCGATAGCGTCAACTACCGGTTCGCACCGTCCAAAGACGGCGAAGGCTACGACGTGGTGTTTGAGGTTGCCGAGGTCGCGCAACTTTACCCCATCCGCTTTGAGGAGCTGCCTGCCAGCGATGCCGAGCTTCGCGCTTGGCTTAAGCAAAAAGACCCGCTATTTGGAGACAGGATCCCAGCCACCAAGCCTGTCGTGGATCGCTATACCGGGTGGATTTCCGAGTTTCTGGCCGCGCACGATTATCACGCAGCGATTGCGGGAAACCTGACGAGCCCGGAGGGCAACGAGGATCTGACGCTGCTGTTTCGGCCCGCCAAGGGGCACCCGTCGATAGCGCACATTACATTTACCGGAATTGGAGATGTCCCCTCGGGATCGCTTCAGACCGCGATGTACGCCGTCGCCATTGGCGTGCCGTATGAAGAGCCGCGATTACGTTTGCTGCTGGATACTGCCGCTCGCCCCATCTATGAAGCGCACGGAATGCTGCGCGTGACGTTTGGGAAGATCGACGTTACGCCAGCGAAGGACGTGGATGGCGTTTCGGTGACCGTGCAAGTGGCGCCGGGGCCGGTGTACAAGCTGGACCGAGTGGCGTTCGTGGGCGCCGATTATTCGCGCTCGGAGTGGAATAGCCTGGTGAAGCTCAAGACCGATCAGGCGGTGAATTTCGACGAGGTCAGGGCGGCGCAGGATCGTATTCGAACTGATCAACGGCGGGTGGGCCATCTGGACGCCGCGTCGGAGGTGAAACGCGATGTCAATGACGCCGAGCATATCGTGAACATCGAGTTTCAAATCGATCCGGGACCACTTTATACCCTGGGCAAGCTGGAGATGGTTGGGCTCGATATCGAGACCGAACCGGAGATCCGCAAGATGTGGGGTATCGCTCTGGGCAAGCCGTTCAATGTCGAGTATCCGGACCATTTTCTGAACCGGGTGAAGGAAGGCGGCGTGTTCGACGGTCTCAAAACCACACGCGCCGAGACCAAGATCAACGCGGCCAATCATACGGTGGACGTCACGTTGTACTTCAATAAGTAAGACAAGATTATATGACCGAGGCAAAGCCAGGCAGGAACGCGCTGTGTTGGTGTGGCAGTGGCAAGAAATACAAGAAGTGTCACCTGGAAGCAGACCTTGCAGCCGCGGCTGAACGAAACGCGCCACTCGGGCCCGCGACATCCTTGAGATTAGGGAGAGCATCCTCGCTCCCAAGCAAGTCCGCTCGGGAGAGATTGGCTCGTAGCACCTGATCATCCCGGATTCCGCAGCTTCCCCTGGCTGGTATTCTATAGGGAAGTGGCGTCGCCGTTGAATTTTCACCTGGAGCAGTACGAGGGACCGCTGGATCTCTTGCTCGATCTCATCCGAAGGCAGCAGATCAACATCTACGATATCCCCATCGCCTCCATCACGCAGCAATATCTGGAATACATGCAGCGCGCCCTCGAGCTGGACATCGAGCTGAGCTCGGAGTTCGTCTACATGGCCGCGACCCTGATCCACATCAAGTCGCGCATGCTGCTGCCGAAGGATCCGGAGCTCGACAAGATTTCGCCCGAGGACGACCCACGCCAGGAGTTGGTCGACCGATTGCTCGAACACGAACGGTTCAAGAACGCCGCCGAGATGCTTCAGCAAAAGCGCATGGTGGAAGAAGTTGCATGGTCGAATCCACAGATGGCGCAGTTCCTGGCCGAGACTGGCGAACCGGAGCTGGCGGTTTCACTCTTCGACTTGGTAAAGACGCTGCAGACCGTGTTGGAGCGAGCCAAGAACCGGCCCGTCTATGAGGTCGGCAAAGAGGATGTAAGCATCCCCGACATGATTCGCTATTTGGAGCGCGTGTTTGGCGAGCTGCGCATCGGCGAGTCAATTCCGGCCGCCGAGCTGTTCGAGAGGCAGGGCAGCCGTCGCGCCATGATCTGCTTGTTTCTCGCCTTGCTCGAGCTGGTTCGCCGGCAGGCCCTCGTGTTGACCCAGAACGACGCCTTCGGCGACATTGGACTGAAGAAGCAACGCGCCTTTGACGACATGATCGGCCAGTCACTGGTCGCTATCGAAGAGGAATATAGCTAGGTCGAGGAATATAGTTAAGTCGAAATGGAACACACCGAAGTGCAACTTGACGCCGAGACCGATTTGTTCGAAGGCGCCGCAACCGTAACCATCGAACTGCCGGACGAACAGCTAAGAGCCGTGGTTGAGGCTGTGATTTATGTTACCGATGAGCCGCTCACGGCCGATCAGATCGCGACGGCTTTGCAACAGCCAGCGGCGAAGATCGGGCGCGTCCTTGAAGAGCTCGCCGCCGAGTACAACAAGTCCGAGCACGGGCTGACTATTCGCGAAGTAGCGGGCGGATACAAAATGTCCACCAAGCCGGAGCACCACGAGGCTATCCGCGCGTTCGTCAAGAATCTCAAGCCGCCTTTGAAGCTGTCGCTGCCCGCGTTGGAGACTCTGGCGCTGATCGCATATAAGCAGCCCATCACAGCGCCTGAAGTCATGGAAGTGCGTGGCGTGCAGGGCGCCGGCGTTTTGAAGACGCTGATCGATCGGAAGCTGATCGCTACCGCTGGAAGAAAAGCTGTGCTTGGCAAGCCCATCCTGTACAAGACCACCAAGGAGTTTCTCGTGCAGTTTGGCTTGAAGGATCTAAGCGAGCTGCCGACGCTCAAGGAATTCGAAGAGCTCGGACGCCTGTCCATTGTTGATGAGGAGCCTCCCGCGGTTGCCGAGGAGCCCTCCGCGGAGCCGCCTGTTGTAACGGGGTCCAATGACGAAGTAGTCGCCGAGCGGGCCGAATCGTCTGTGACGGAATAGATGCCCGAGGAACGGCTTCAAAAACTACTGGCCCACGCAGGCATCGCTAGCCGCCGCCAGTCCGAGCAACTGATTCGGGAAGGCCGCGTAACAGTGAACGGCGCGGTGATTACGGAGCTCGGGACCAAGGCCGATCCCGAGCACGATCACATCAAAGTTGACGGCAAGCGAGTGGGTGCCGCGGAGCACCTGGTGTACATAGCCATGAACAAACCCAAGAACTGTGTGACAACGGTCAGCGATCCCGAGGGCAGACCAACGGTGATGGATCTCCTGCACGGAGTGAAGGCGCGCGTGTATCCGGTGGGCCGTTTGGACTATTCGAGCGAAGGATTGCTGCTGCTCACCAATGACGGTGAGTTGGCCAAGCGCATCACCTCGGCCGCGAGTCACGTTACTAAGACCTACCTGGTGAAAACCAATGGCCAGCTCGCCACCGCGCAGGAAGAGAAGTTCCGCGAAGGAGTGCCGCTGGGCGGGAAGAAAACGGCGCCAGCTGGTTTGAAGCTGATCCGGCGCGCACAGAACCCCTGGTACGAAGTACGATTAATCGAAGGGCGGCAGAATCAGATTCGCCTCATGTTCAAACATTTCGGGCGGTTGGTGGAAAAGCTGCGGCGAGTGCGGATCGGATTTCTCGAGTTGGGGCCGCTCGGGCCAGGAAAGTTTCGCCATCTCACGCCAGCCGAGGTGGCCCGCTTCCGAAAGCTGCTGACGCCAGCTGCTAACCGTGTGGAGGAACAATAACCGATGGCTCCCATCCCTGAAATATTGCGTAACAGCCGCGTGATCGCGGTGGTGGGTCTATCGAACAAGCGCGCCCGTCCGTCCTATAGCGTCTCTGAATACATGCAGAAGCAGGGCTATCGGATCATTCCCGTGAATCCGAACGAGTCCGAAGTGCTGGGCGAAAAATCGTACGCACGATTGGAAGACATTCCCGAGCACGTCGATATCGTGGACATCTTCCGGCGCTCGGATATGGTGGCGCCGGTGGTGGAATCGGCTATTCGTATCGGCGCCGCCGCGGTCTGGATGCAGGAAGGCGTGGTGGACCAGGCGGCCGGCCGGAAAGCCAAGGCCGCTGGACTAGCGGTTGTGATCGACCGCTGCATCCTCAAAGAACACCAGCGCTACCTGCGTTAGCGCGATACTACTTCTTCACTTCCATGTGCTGGACGTCCTGATTGTTCTCGATGCACTCGTACTCTTCGACCCGCGTATTGGGAGGACGCCGCAGTAACGCACCCGTGGTCCAGGCTTTGGTGAGCACTTTGGGATCGGTCACGGTCGCCGAATAAGTGATGGTGTCGTCGCTGTTGAGCTGGAAGCGCTCCACCACATGCAAGCCTTCGCTGTGAATGCTGCCGGTGCCGCTGAGCCAGGTCTTGTCGTTGAAGCCTGTGACGTCCACTACCAGCGCGTCGCCATCCCAGCGCGCCACGGAATCGCCCATCCAGGTGGGCACCAGATCATTGGGGTGCTGAAGCTTATCGTTGATCGGGATGATCCGAAATGCGTGGAAGGATTCGTACGCAATCACTACCTCTTTCGGCGTTTGGATAATCTCAAAAGGCATGGGCATCGAGGTGATGCGCGGAACCCCGGCCAGCAGGCAGCGCAGCGTTGGATCATCCGCGGACGTAAATGTTTTGCTCTTTGCTTCGGCCCAGGCTTGATAGGGGATCGGCTCGCGCTTGGGTGGAGGATTCACGGGCGCTGCATATGTGCGTTGCGTGCCATCCGCCGCGTCGCCGTAAAGGCTTACTCCGCCGCCCTGCCAGACGCCGGATAGATTGGGCTTACCGTCAGCGGTCCTGGGGATGGTGGCAGCCAATCCCAGAGAAGCCGAGAATACCGCGATTGCGAAATAGCGCAGCGGGCGGGTAGTCATGGTGGCAGCCTATTTCGCGTCAGTCGGAGGCGCTGCGCCGCCGGCGGGTCCGGCAAACTTCTTGCTTCCATCCGGGAAGGTCACTTCCCGGCCCGCGAGCCGCGACGAACTGTCCTTGGCCTTGTAAGCGGTCACAGTCACCGTGTCGCCAATCTTCAAGTCGTCCCGCGTGAAACCAGTCCGCTTGAGAGTATTGGGCGGATAGCCTTCCACGGCCCAATTTACGACGTTGCCGCTGGCGTCCTTGGCGTCGACATAAAAGTAAATGTGCGGATTGGTCCACTCGACCTTGGTGATCACGCCGGTCACCGTTACCAAGGATTTGCTTTCGTATTCGGCGGCAAAGGAGTGATGCGCAAGCACTGGCAGCGCGCTCAGGATCAGGCCTGAACATGCGATCAACAACCTGTTCCGGATGGGAATCTTCATGGAAACCTCCACTTCACGGATTTCCGTACCAGTATTACATAGCTAGCGTTACTGCCAATACTCCCAGTGACGCGTGGCCACTACGTATCCGCACAGGCACGCGTTTGTCACCGCGTGAGCGAGAATGCAGTCGCCCAGGCTGCGGTTCCGCACCATCCACCAGTTGTACGCAACGCCGGCGACCAATCCGACATCCCAATAAGGCCCATGCTCGGACGCGAACAGGACAGCGGTAATCCAAAATGAACCGGCTTGATACGCGCCGAGGGGTACCTTCTCGAATTGTGGCGAGATCAGCCAGCGCATCAGCCACGCGCGCCAAAATAGCTCTTCAAGAATAGGCACGATGATCACGGCCTGGATAATTCGCGGCCACAGGACCAACGGATTGCGGAGCACGCTTTCCGGAAGCGGCTGAGTGAGTTGCCCCAGGATCGCATTTTGAAATAGCCAGTGCCGGCGGTAGGTGGGAAAAATCAGATCGGGCCCCACCCATATCAGAAATACCGCGATGCCCAGGATTACGGTCTCCAGCCGATGCAGACTGTGAAGTTCGATCACGTGGCGTGAGACTGTGAACAGTATCACGGCCAGGAACAAATCGCGGACCGAGTAGACCACTTCCGGCGGGATTGGAAGGTACTTCTGAATTGCAAGAAAAGCCAGAAATACGGCGAACGGCAACACATACGGAAGCGCCGCCCAATCTGCTTTCCGTTCGACCTTCAACGTGGGTCCTGAGGGAACATCCTAACCAATTTTCGCTAGTAACTCCTTTATCTTATCCTGCTGCTGATGGTCAGGGTTGTTGCGCAAGGCAGCCTGCAGCTCGCGCTTGGCCCACGACCGGTCGCCTTTCTGATATAGCGCCAGCGCCAGATGTAAATGGAACGCGGCGTTGGACGGGTCGCGGCTCACCAGATTGCGGAGCATCCGAAGGCCATCTTCGGTCAGATTCTTCCGAATGTAAACCAGGGCCAGCGTGTCCTGAACGTTGGGATCGTCCGGCATCCGTTGTTGCGCGTGCTGCGCGTCTGCCAAAGCCTGATCCAAATCCACGCCTTCCTCAGCATTGAGATAGGCCAGATTGTTCAGGGCAGCGGTATTGTCGGGCTCGAGTTGAATTACGATTTGGTATTCCCTACGGGCTTCTGTCGAACGTCCCGTCCGATCATACAACTGAGCTAAATCGAGGGCTGGAGCAACAGCGGCCGGGGCAAGTTGCCGGGCCGTTTCAAAAGCAGCCAGAGCGCCAGCGCTGTCGCCGGCCCGGGCTTTCGATTCGCCCAATTCGAGGTAAAGAGGGACTGATTTCGGATTCTTCCCGATCAACGTCTGAAATTCCGCAGCGGCCGCGGGGAAGTTGCGTGAGGCGACGTATGCTTGCGCCAACGCCAGCCGATAGTCTTGGCGGTCCGGCGAATGTTGCGACCGCTCGCTTGCGATTTCGACAGCCTGTTGCCATTGCCCTTGCGCGATCTTGCATTGAATGAGGCCCAGTGCACCACGGTCGTCGTTGGACTGGACCAGCATCTGGAAGCCGGCCTCGGCCTGCGTGTACCGATGCTCGAGCAAATCCAGCTCGGCGAGCTGATCGCGAGCGTCAGCCGATGCAGGGTTCACTCCAAGCAGAGCGGTCAGCTCGGCGCGCGCCTTCTCCGGCTGCGCCGTTTTGAGGAGGCCGCCAGCGCGAATCAGGCGTGCCTCCGCATTGGCCGGATCCTCGCGCGAAACTTCGTCCGCGGCCTGTACTGCCCGAGCCGGTTCAGCCCGCCTTAATGCCAGCTGTGCCCAGGCCAGTTTGGCTGGCGCGTGATGAGGGTCAATTCGAAGCGCGATTTCCAACTGCTCCCGTGCGGACCCCAGATTCTGTTGATCGGTAGCTGCCATGTAGGCGCTTCCCAGATTAAAATGCAGGGTCGCATTGGAAGGTAGCGCCTTGGTGAGCTCTTGCAACTCGGAAAGCGCGGTCTTCACCTGGCGCGTTTCGCCTGACGCCAGCGACAACGTCGCGCGTAAGGCTCGTGCTTCGGGATCCTTCGAATCTTCCCTGAGCAGATCGGCGACCATGGTCTGAGCCTGATCGCGCACGCCTTCGGTTGCCAGCACCTCCGCGATCTTCTTGCGATAGACGCGCGTGGCTTTCAGATTTTCATGCGGATGTTGTTGCAGGCCTGCCTGGAACTCGCGCAGAGCGGCCGGGTAATCGCGAAGACGCACAAAGAAGTCTCCGGCTTCGAGACGCCCATCGGGGAATCTCTTTGGATCGGACGTCAGACGCGTAAGCGTGGCTAGAGCGTTCGCTGGCTGGTGAACCAGAACGTAATGCGACGCGAGCTGGATCAAATAAGTCCCTTGGCCCGGATTATTGAAAATCTTCCTTTGGAGTACCTGCTCCGCCAATTCAGGCCGATTGCCGCGCAGGTAGTGGATATAGAGCGCGTCGTAGATTTGCGCGAACGCCTTTTGATTTTCGATCAGCTCGCCGGCCAGCTTCTCGCCTGCTTCATTTCGCTGGGCCGCGAACATGGTCTGCACCAGAGTGAGTACCAGGTCCGGCCGATCGGGCTTCACCCGGTTGGCTGCTTCAAATGCCTGTATGGCGGCCGCCGTATCGTTTCTCGCCAGTGCGATATTTCCGGAAAAGCGAAGCCCGTTGAACGATCGCGGGTCCTGCTTCAACAATCGCCCAGTGATCTCCTTAAGATCCGCGAGATATGGACGTCCAGTTGCCGGGTCGAGCAGGTAGAACGCGAGATCGAGATCGCCGAGCTGGATCACAGCATCCTGGTTGGCGGGATCCAGTCCCATCGCCCGGCTAAAATCCTTGCGCGCGTCAGGCAGCGCGCCAAGCATCGTGTTGACCAAACCCAGGCGATACCAGGCGTCCGCCGAGCGCAGGTCTTTGTTCAATGCGCGGCGGTAAAGGATGGACGCTTCTTTATACTTCCGTTGAGCGAAGTACTTGTTTCCCCGGTCAACGTACTTCCGGCTGACGGCCTTTGGATCGGCGCTGCAAGCGGCCAGCAATACCAGCAGCGGGAGTACGAGGCTCGCGGTCTTCAAATACCGTAGTGCCGCAGTCCGCCGCAAACTCTCGCTCAGCCTTACCGCAGCGCCGCTTGCAACGTTCCTGTCTGCCGCAACACATCCAACCGCGCATTCTCAACCAGGTGCTGCGCATCGTACAAGGCGATCCACTTTTCCTGCTCGGCCAGCCGCGCGTCGTCTACCTGCTGCGCTGTGGCGCGGCCTTCCCCTAATTGAGCCAGCAACATCGACACCTGATCGCGTGTGTAATCCAGATCAAGCCGGGCGACTTCCTGCGCCGAAGTCGCCTTTTGGAGCTCCCGGTAGCTCTTCTCGGTGTCGAGCTGGATTCGATTGCGGACTTGGCCCATTTGCGTCCGCAGCTGCAGGATATCGATTTGCGCCTGGGCAGCCAGGGCCTTGCTCGCGGATCCCGTGAGGAGCGGGATCTGGATGGATACGCCGAGTTCGCCGTTGTTGCGCTGGAAGCGGTTGAAGAAGCCCTCATAATCGGTCTTGGCGAGCAGCTCGTATTGTGCCACCAGGTCGACCACCGGTAGACGAGCCGCCTGGTCCTCTCTGACTTCGAAACCCTTGGCCTGGAGTTGCGATTCCAGTTTGCGAATGTCCGTGCTATTCTGCAAGGCCAGCTCGATCGCGGCCTGTTCGGTGGCTGGTACTTCAAACGCCGCACGCTCTTCCTGCATCGGTTGGACGCGATCGGCAGCCAAATAGCCGAGCACAACTGCGAGCGAGGCTTCGGCATAGTCCAGATCGCCGCCCAGAGCTTCAAAGCGCTGGCTGGCGCGTGCAAGATCCACGGCGACGCGCTTGTTCTCGATGGGAAGGCGGCGGCCCTCATCCACTTGGAGCCCGATCGCGGTGCCGACGCGCTTCAAGCTTTCTACTTCCAGCTGCAGAGATTGCGCGCTGCGGGCCATCTGCTCGGCCTGTAGAAAGAGCGTGGCTGTCTGATAGGCTATTTGATCGCTCTTCGATTGCGTGTCCACCTCCACGCCGCGCGCCGTTTCGCGTACGCGTGCCAGTTCGTACGTCTTGGACCGGTTGAACAACGCCATATCAGTCCGGGTTTGGATGATGGAGGGCGCCGCGCCTTCGATGCTGGTTGGGTAGCCCCAGACCTTAGCCGCACCGCTGCCCGCGTAGACCTTCGGAATGAAGGGATCCTTGGCGACGCGAATGGCGGCCTGCGCCTTCTGCTCATCCAGCCGCGCCAGTACCAGGTCGGGATTCTCTTTCAGGGCTAGATCCACGGCCTGCCGTAAGGTAAGCGGGTGCACCTCGGCGAATGCCGCGGCCGTTGTAAGACAAAGAAGGAGCATATGTTTCAGCACCTTCTTAGAGTACCCGAGGCGTGAATTTGAGGGCGACCTGCAACATTCACTGGCCTTTGGGAGTCACATTACGGGAGGACTATAGTATGTTTGCGAATATTTCCGGAAAGTCGGCCGTGGCCAAAATAGCATTACTCGCCTTGCTTTCGGGCTCCGGTTGGATGCTCCAGGCGGCCAATTACGATCGCGCGCGGGATTTGGTGTCGCGCGTTCAAAACGATCTCCAGAGGGCCGCGGATTTCACCCGCAACAATGAAAAAGAACGGTCTCGCTATGAGAACGTACAGCATCATCTTTCGGAGTTCGATCGCGACCTGAGTCATGACCACTTCGATAAAGGCAAGCTGAACGACGCCATTGATAACCTGAAGGACGTGGTGAAGAACAACACGCTGGAATCGCACGATCGCGACGCGCTGGCGACGGATCTAAGCGATCTGCGCACGCTCCGAGACGTTCGTTAACAGGGCTCCGGCGTATGCTGGAGTGATGGCGCACGGGTGGCGATGGGTTCTCTGCGTCGCCGCCATTGGGGCCGCCCTGTATGGGCTAGCGGGCGTGGTGCTGATCGAGTTCCTCTTGCATCGGCCCCGGCTCTCGGTTTCCGTGGTACCGGGAGCGCGCAACGTAGAGATCACCGCCGTCGACGGAGTTGCGCTGCGCGCGTGGCTGCTGACGCCTCCCGCCCCGTCCGGCAATGCTGTTCTAATTTTGCACGGCAGCGCTACCAATCGGTCGAGCCAATTGGGCTTGGCCAAGATGTTTGTGGGCCACGGATACGCGGTCCTGGCCCCCGATAACCGGGGGCACGGCGAGAGCGGCGGCGCCCTTACCACCTATGGCTTGCTTGAAGAGGACGATGTGTACCGCTGGGTTTCGTGGCTGATCGACGATCAGCACCCGCGGCACGTATTCGGTATCGGTGAATCGCTGGGCGGGGCAGTGTTGATCGAGTCCCTC
>Ga0206831_1050_pt1 | contig 36230 bp, 20 predicted proteins | sample Alteio_BWOrgCont_73_FD_152876 | JGI IMG/M metagenome (GOLD analysis project Ga0206831, IMG submission 152876) | Enriched cells from forest soil in Barre Woods Harvard Forest LTER site, Petersham, Massachusetts, United States -... | ecosystem: Environmental > Terrestrial > Soil > Temperate forest >...
TTACGCGGACGGCGCGCCGCAGGAATTTCCGGTGAACGTGTTGCCCGACAAGCCGGCGACATTTTCGTTCGCGTTGAAAAATGTGCAGACGGCGTTCAAGTACAGCTTCTCGCTCGGCGATGGGCACGGGCCGGAATTTAGCGTGACGGCGAAGGTGCCTCCATCGGTCACGGGCATCGAGTGCGAGCAGGATTTCCCGGATTATACCGGGGTCGCTCCGCGGAAGCTCGCGCCGACGGAGCTGTCGCTGCTGGTGGGAAGTCATCTCAAGGTGCGCGCGGTTTCGACCGATCCGCTGAAGGGCGCGACCATTGTCCTGGCGGGCGTGACGAACACGATTCCGGCGACGCTCGATTCGACCGGAACGCACCTCGAGGCCGATATTCCGATTCCGGCCAAGGACCTCACGGGCTTTTCGATTCATCTGGTCGATCAGGCGGGCGTCGGCTCGGCGAACGAGACCGTTTATCCTATCGTTCTCGTGCCGGATAATCCGCCGGTGATCAAGGTCCTGCAACCGGTGGCCGACCAGGAAACGATCACGTTGCGGGCGAAGCCTGTGATCGCGTTTGATGCGACGGACGATTACGGGCTGACGAAGTTGACGATCAATTATCAACTAATTCCGCCGATGATCGCGGGTGAGGAAGATAGCCGACCGCCATCGGATGTGCAGCACATCGACGTCAAAATCAATCCGGACAAGAGCAATGCGCACTATGCGTATGTGCTCGATGTTGCGGCCCAAACCCCGGCGTGGCAGGAGGGGTACACAGTCAATTATTGGATCGAGGCGACCGACAACAACACCGCGACCGGGCCGGGCGTGACGAAGACCGATCACAAACAGTTCGGCGTGATTTCGCTCGAGGCGAAGCAGGCGGAAATCCTTGAGCGATTGAAGCAAAACGCGGCGGAGATCGATACGCTTTCCACCACGCAGCAGAAGATCAACACCGACACGGAGGAAGCGATTCCACAAAAATAAGTGCACGTAATTGCATCGACTTTATGAGCCATTTCCCTTATCGTCTGCTTGCCATGAAGCCCGCCTTTTTCATCCGAACCTTGCGCGCACCTGCGGGACTCTTACTTGTGCTTTCGTCTTCGGTTTTCGGGCAAAACACGGGCACGCCTCCGTCGGATAGCGACGCGCAGCAGTCGGCTTACCGGAGCAGCATCGCCGAGGAAAGCGTGCGCAAGCAGACGGATAAAATCCAGGCTGAGATCACCGAGCTGCTGACGGAGATGAAGCTGAACGGGCTCGACAATGCGGACACGGCGCTGCTCGCGAGCGCGTCGGGGCATCTCCAGACTTTGAGCCAGGACGACATGCAAAAGGTGATCAATGCACTGCAGAGCGCGAGCATGAATACGCAGGCGGGTGATCGTCAGCAGGCGATGGTAAGTGCGTCCGAGGAACAGAAACAGGTTTCGTTGAAGCTCAAGTCACTCGCGGCGGATTTGGCGGGGCAGGAATCGCAGAAGGAGATTCCGTCGAAGCTGGAAAATCTGATTGCGAGGCAGTCGGCGAACATGCGGCAGACGGCCACACTGACCGGCAGCGCGGACCAGCTCAATGCGCAGCAAAAGACGACGCACGATCTTGTGAGCTCGGAGCAAACGTCGATTGGCGGGGAGATCGATTTGCTTTTCAAGGTGCTCGCCGCCACGCCGCCCGCACCTGTAACGGAGGGTGCGCCGCCCGATATTTCGAAGACGGTGCTCGATGCGATGAACGGAAGCCCGTTGAAGGATGCGTCGGGCGCGGCGATCCAGTTGACTTCGACGGGGCCGTTTCCGGATGCGGTGACGAAACAAACCGCAGTGCGGGACGGGCTGATCGCGGCGTTGCGCGCGTCGCTGGCGAACGTGGATGCGGTGACACGACTGGAAGAGGTTAAGGCGCAGCTTAACCAGATCATCTCCGACCAGAAGGACCTCGCGGGCGTGACGCAGGAGTCGAAGCTGGACGGATCCACGTTGGCGGAGCGGCAGGCGAAGATTAATGACCGCACGTCGGTGACGCAGGCGCTCCTGAAGCCGATCAACGCGACGGCCTCGGGTCAGGTCGATCAAGCGCAGCAGGCGATGGCGCAAACTTCAGATGCGTTGACGAAGGCGAAGAATCCGACTGATACCGCGCCGCAGGAGCAGGCCGTGGTCGATGGCCTGACGAAAGCGGCGGCGATGCTGGACGAGCAGATCGCAGCGGCGCAGAAGCAGGAAGCGGCGTCGCCGGCGGACAAGCTCGCGCAGTTGCAGCAATTGCAGAATGAGATCAATCAGGCGCAGAAAAATCCGCAGGCAACCGCGGCCGATCTGCAGAAATTACAGCAGGCCGCGTTGACACCTTCTCCGCAGGCGGCGAGCAAGATTGCCGACGCGGCGGATCAATTGCAGAAGCCCCAGCCCGATGCGGCGGCGGCGCAGCAATCACTCGCGCAGGCGAATGACGCGGTGCAGAAGCAGGAAGACGCGTTGAAGCAGGCGGCACAGGCGTACCAGGCTCTTCAGCAGGCGAGCCAGGCGCTGGACAAGGCCCAGCAGCAGACGGCGGCGGCGAACCAGGCGATTCAGGATAACAAGACGAACGACCTGACGCAGGCGGCGCACGATCTGGCGCAGGCCCAGGCGAATGTCGACCAGGCGAAGGCGGCGACGCAGGCTCAGGCTCAAGCTCAAGCGCAGACTCCGCCTCCGGCCGCCACCGATCCAGCGAATCCGACAACGCCGCCCGCGGGTTTGCCGCCCGATGCGCAGCAGGCGTTGCAACAGGCATCCGATGCGTTGAAGAATGCGACCAATCAGGCTGTGCAGGCGCAGGGCGCGCAAGCCCAGGCCCAGGCACAGCAGGCGATGGCGGCGATGCAAAAAGCGCAGGCGGGTTTGGGGCAGGCGATGGCGCAGATGCAGCAGCAGGGGCAAGGTCAGGGACAGGGGCAAGGCCAGCCCGGGCAACCGGGACAGAAGCAGCAAGGGCAATCGACACAGGCCATGGCGGCGGATGCGCCCGATTCGCAAAGCGGGCTTTTGGGTGGAATTGGAACGGGCGGAACGGCGCAGGTGATTGGTGGTCTCAAGGCGAAGGACCGCGAAGCGATCAGCCAATTTCAGGCAGAGAAATCGCCGCCGGAATATGCGCCACTGGTCCAGCAGTATTTGAAGAACCTCGCGGATTCGAGTGGGAAGAATTGAGAGCCAGTGCTCGTGGGTTTAGAGCGGCTCTTCAGAGCTTATGCGCTTGGAATATTCTGGGGTGTTGCCCCGGCTTTCCCTAGGTCGTCCCGTTGGAGGCTACGGAACTTTGCGATGACGGTGAATTGCTGGTGACCTCCTGTGCGCTCGAAAGGATTCGAGCGCACCCGGACAACGAGTTGTCCGGGCCACCGGGATAATTACTGCTTCACGAATTCGATGGAGCTGAGGATCATGCCGCTGCCACCGAAACGGATGCGAAGGGTCTGAGTGCCGGCGGGGAGTTGCGCGGTGACGGTGAGTGTCTGCACCTCGTCGCCACCGGCGGTGACGGAACCGAGGACCTGATCTTTTTCCAGGACATCGATCGGGCCGGTGCCGAGAGTGCGGAGGTTGAGTTTGTAGGCGCCCGCGTTATCGACCTGAATATTATAATCGGCCGTCGCGCCCGCCGCGCTGGCGGTGACGAGGATGTTGTTGTGGGAATTCGTGAGGATGTCGGCCTGGTCGATCTCGTAATATTTTCCGGCGGAGAGTTTTCCCGGGATGCGATAAAAGAGATTCGGGTCATCGTGCGCGGGCATGGTGACGTAGACCTGGCCGAGATCGGAGAGCTTGCCGGGTTCTTTGTCGAGCAGGCTGATCTTGGTGTTGTCGGCACGTTCCTTGAACCAGGCATAGCCCTGCACGTAGGGAGTACGCTCGAGGAAATCGGTCGCCTGGATGAGGTAATCGCGTTCGTCCTTGTCGTCGGAGGCGTGCCATTCGGCGTACTCGGTGACCCAGACTGGGCTGTTGAATTCCTTGTGCATGTCATCGACGGCCCACTTCAGTTCGCCGATGGAACCGTAGGTATGGAGGCCGAGCGCGGCGGGCGGATCGGTCTTTCCCTGGTCAACGAAGTAGAAGAAGGCCTTGAGGAAAGGGACCATGAAGGTGTAGGTCACCTGCTTGTTTTCGATCGGGTCTTGCGCCTGGATGCTGCCGTCGGCGGGTGAGCCAAGCGACATGTTCGGGCCGACGACGGAGAGCTGATATTTGTCGGCGATGTCCTTGATTTTTTTGTAGAGCGTCGCGGTAGCCTCAGGGCTGATGAAGGCCTGGCCCTTGAGATTGGGCTCGTTGATGGCGAGGACGACGCGCGGCTTTTTGGGCGCCTCCTGCAGGTAATGATCGAGGCCGTCGAGCGCCTCCTGGCGATCGCCCCACGCCATGGGAATGTAGTCCATCGGCACATCGGACGGCGGCTTGTCCTGGGTTTCGTAATGCCAGTTGTAATACCACGAGACTCCGGGCGCGAAGGCGCGGAAATCGGCTTCGTCGAGGTGATTTTCGCAGATGCCACGCTTCAGGCTTTGGACGGGATCGTCACAATTGACGATGCGGATCGCGGGGGCTGATGTGGTTGTGTCGGCAAGGGCGCCTCCGATACCGGAGCAAAGAAGGGCCGCGCCAGCTAGAAATGGAATCGATCTTGAAAGGGGAAGGCGAGGGGAGGAAGCGGTTTTGGTCATGAGCATCGGACAGAAACTTCGTGGCGAAACGGAATGAGGAGTGTGCGCATCCTTATTCCGTTCGAGAGGAAATAAAGAAACTTTAGATATTGCTCCGCCGACGTTGAATCACAATGAGCAACGCCAGCCCACCGAGCATAAGGGCCCAGGTGCCCGGCTCGGGGACGACCTCAAGGTTGCCGTTGTTGAGGAAAAGCACCGGACTCGGATAGACCAGGTTGGAGGCGAGCGGCGTGACGCCATCCGGGCCGTACTGGTTGATGTTGATCGGCGTAAAGTCGGTGCCGTTGATGCCGTTGAGCCCGCTGCCGCCGGTGTAGCCGTTGGCCGCGACGCCGACCACGTAGCCGTTGCCGTCGAGCGTGTAGACCGCGCTCGCGCCGGACCCGGTCATGGTCACGAGATCGGTGTAGGCCGCATCGGATCCGGCGGAGATCAGCAGGTAGGGCGTGCCCTGGCGCAGCGCGAGCGAGCCGGAAGTCAAATCGACCAGCGAGATCGAATTGGTGCCGACGAAGTTGATCGAGGTCGAGCCCGACAACGTCAGGTAGGTCGTGTTGGTGTTCGGCGTGCCGAAGCTGTGGTAGCCGTCACCGCCGGTATCGCCGGCACCGAGCGCGAAGGTCAGGTTCGACGCGTTCACCGTCAGCGTGCTGCTCAGCGTCATGCCCGTGCCGGGGCCGACCGCCGGGGTGCCGCTGGCCACTCCGCCGGAGTAGAGCGAGGCGCCCGAGGTGAGCGTGACCGCGCCGCTGATCTTGCCGCCACCGGCCAGGACCGTGCCGCTGTTACTCACGCCGACCGCGCCGCTGCCCGTGCCGGAACCCGACGTATTCGTGACGTAAAACTTACCCGCCGTGATCGTCGTGCCGCCGCTGTAACTGTTGCCCGACGCGTTGGAGAGGATCGTCGTGCCTGCGCCCGAGTTGCTCAGGCCGTAAGTTCCCGTGCTGGAAATCGCGTTGGAAAGAACCAGTGTCTGGTTGGCGGCGACATTGAGGCCCGTGCTCGCGCCGAGGATGATCGGCGCGCTGATCGTTTGCGTGCCGGCGGTGGCGATTGCCAGCGGATTGGTCACGTTGATCGTCGGGGCGGGGGCGCCAACGCCCTGGCTCAGGGTGATGCTGTTCGCGCCGGCGTTCACGCCATCGTTTTGCTGCAGCGTGTAGTTGGTTGCAGGCGAACTGAACGTGATGCTGTTCAAGTTCGGCGCCGCACCGTTCAGGCTGACGGCAATTGTGCCGGCCGATTGTGGGCCGAAGGTGGCCGTGTCCACGCCGGTGGAGCTCAGATTAAGGCCGGGCGAGCCTTGTGTCGCGCCCCAGTTGGCGCCAAACGTCTCGCTGCCCGTTCCCGTCACCGTCCCCCACGAGCCATTGCCGTTGGTGTTCCAGATACTCTGCGCCGCGACCACTGCGCTGCTCGTGAAGTAGACTTCCAGGGTGCTGCCCGAGACGAAGAAATGGGCCGTGTCGGTCGAGCCGGTCATCGTGCCGACGCTGAAATCACCGGCGGTCAAACCGACATTCGAGACGGCGCCGCCGATGAGCGTGTAGTCGTTGCTTGTCGGGGTGCCGAGAGCCAGCGTGCTGAGAGCATTGAAGTTTACCGTCACCGCGCCGCCGATGGTGAGGACGCCCTTGGCGCCGGTGCCGGTCATGGTGATCAGATCGTCGCCCGAGGTGGTGCTCGAGGAGAGATCGATATCGAGGGCGGTGCCGGAACCGATGGTCAGCGCGCCCGCGACCGTCAGCGTGCCTGCAACGCCAAAGTTGGTCCCGACCGTGTTGACGCCGGGAGCGAGGTGACCCACGTTGCTGCTGAGTGCGGAAGTGGTGAGGGCGCCGCCGATGGTGCCGTTACCGCTCAACGTCGCCATGCTCAAGCCGCCATTAATCCCGCCGACCGCCACGGTGCCGGTGGCCGAGGTGCTGCCCGTGACGGAAAGATTTCCGCCGCTGACGGAGGTGCCGCCCGTGTAGGTGTTCGTTGCGGCCAGGGTGGTCGTGCCCGGACCCGACTGGAGGACCGCGAGCGTGCTGTTGCCGTTGCTGATGCCGGTCGTGTTGACATTAACCGCGCCGACGTTGGCAAATGTCACGGTCTGCGTGCCGAGCAAGCTCGCGGCTGTGATGCCCCCGGTGATGTTCAACGCATCGGTGCCGCTGGTGGCGACCTGCGTCACGTCGAAGGTGTTGCCGGTGGCGCCTTGAGCGAGGGTGAACGTAATCGGCGCGGAGAAGATCGAAGTCGCATCCGTGCTGCCCCCGACTGCGTAGACATTGTTCGTGCCATTATCGGTAATCGAGATGGGGCGCGCAACGGTGTAGGCGCCGCCGATCAAGAGGGTGGGATTGGCGGAGGCGCCGGTGCTTCCATAGCCGAGCGAAATCGTCGCGTAGGTCGTGCTGGGCGCGGCGCTTGGGCCGTCGCCGCTGCCGAACGCGCCCGTCACGCCCGCGCCGGCCGCCGGAACGTTGTTTCCTGCAACCAGCGTCCCCTGGCCGACGTTGGTGAAGCCGCTGTAGCTGTTGTTGGAATTGGAAAGAATCAGCGTGCCCAACCCGGTCTTGGTGATGCCCGAGGCGGCTGCGGTCGTGGGGCCGTTGGAAATGACACCGGAGAAGAGCGTGCTATCACCACCCGTGCCTTTGTAGACGTAGACGAATTGCTGGAAGGGATCGTTCGTGCCCAGGCTGAGGTTGTTTTGCAGGTTGACCTGGTTGTTCGACGTGGTCGAACCGAACACGGCGGGAGTTCCGCCCGAGGAACCGTTGGCAAATCCTGTTCCCCATGTCAGCGCCGCGCCATTGCCGAAATTGAGATTCAGGACTCCGCCGTACGCGGCGAAACCACCGTATTCGTTCATGTTGATGTTACCGATGCCGGCGGTGGCGCTCAACGCGCGGGTGATCGTTCCCTGCGTCTGCCAGATGCCAGGATCGGCCGTGGAGGTGCCGGTCAAATTGACGTAGGAGTTGGCGAGATCCGTGACGTTGGTGGTTTGCAGAACACCGCCCGCGACCGTTGTGTTTCCGGTGTAGGTATTGCTGCTTCCGCCGGTGAGGGCCCATACAGAATTAGCCGCGCCGCTTTTCGTCACCGAGAGCACGCCGGTACCCGCGTTGGTGAGGGCGCCGATCGAACCGCCGTAAGTGTCGCCGGTGTTGCCGAGGAACAAGGTCTTCGCTCCGACGCCGGTGAAAGTGGGTGTGCCACTGTAGACGAGGTTGCCCGTGCCGGAATTGGAGAGCGTGACCGATCCGGTGGTGCCAGCGAAGTTCAACGGGCGGCTGATCGTTTCGCCGGTGCCGAGATAATTGATACCGACCGCATTCGTGCCGGAGCCGAGGCTGATGGCTGTCGTCGCCGGCGCGGTACCGAAGCTGGAGCCTGCCGTGATGCCGGCGATTCCGTTGATGATGCTCGTCGTGCCGCCGTAGGTTTCACCCGAGGGCAGGTTGACCGTGCCTCCGGACGAGGCCGTACCGATGATGAGGTTGTTCGATGCGCCGGTCAGGAACGCATTTTGGACGGTGAGGGTACCCGTGCCGCCGCCGAGGCGATAGGTGTTGCCGGCGCCGACCGGGAGACTGGTGCCGGTATAAATGTTGGAAGCGCTCGCGGTGAACGCGCCGAGGGACCAGTAGCTCGAGCTGCCGAAAAGATTCGTGATATTGGTGACCGAACCGATGCCGCCCGTGCCGGTGTAACCGATGCCGAAAACGCCGCCCGTCGTACCGCTCTGGTCGTTGAAGGTGGGGAAGCTGGTCGGGGTGTAACTGACGCCGATGCCGCCGCCCGCGGCCTCGATGGTGAGTCCGTTGGAGGAATCGACATTGCCCGCGCCGCCGAGGAGGAGGAATCCGTTGTTGAGGGTGATGGTGGCGGAGGCGAGCGAACCATTCGCTCCGATCGAGACGGCGCCGCCGCCGCTGACGTTGAGCTGGCCGACGCCGTCGTTGTTGGAATTCAGATTAAGAATACCGCCCGTGACGTTATAATTTCCAAAGCCGGAGTTGGCGCCGCCCAAGGTGAGCGTACCGCCCGATACGGCGATATTCCCGGCGAAGGAGTTGCTGCCATTCATCGTGACGTTGCCGCCGGTGACGGTCACATCGGTATTGGCGTTGTTGAACGTGTTATTGCCGTTCATCGTCAGCGTGCCGGAGTAGGTCGACTCGAGGTTGGTGGTGGAGAAGGTGCCCGCGATGGTATTGCTGTTACTGATATTCCAGTTCGCGGAGCCCGTGACGTTCAGGCTGGTCGTGCCCGCGCCGGTGCCGCTGCTATCGCTGACAAGGCCGGAAAAGGTATTGGTGACCGTGGTGTTCGTACCGCCGAGGGTCAGCGTATTGGTGCCACCGGCGGAGGTGACATTGCCGCTCAGGTTCAAGGTGCCCGTGCCGGTGTTATAGATGCTGCCGCCGCCGGTCGTGCCTGCGAGGTTGAAGCCGCGATTGCTGGAGCTGGTCGTGCCGCCGGTGTAAACGATCGTGCCCGTGGTTGTGCCGCTGCCGAGATTGATGATGGAGTTGGCCCCGGTGGCTGCGCCGAAGCTGCTGTTCGCCCCGGCATTGGCCAGGGTCGCGAATTGGACGATGCCGGAGGTGACGGAGGTCGCGCCGGTGTAGGTGTTGGCGGTGTTGGTGATCTGCCACTGGCCGTTGTTGTTGTTATTGCTGACGGTCAGGGCGACGTTGCCGCCCGCGCTGCCGTCACCGATCACGCCGGAAATATTCGGGTTGTACTGGCCCACATTGCCCAGGGTCAGGGTATCGGTGTTGCCGGCCGTCGCGCTGCCGGTGACGCTGGCGCCGACCTTAAGCACGTGCGCATTTGTGATCGTCCAGGTCTGGCTGGCGCCGAGGACCAGCGCGCCGGTGATGGAGGGATCGCCGTTGGAACCGTTGAGGGTGATGCCACCCGAGCCGATCGTGAGAGTGTTTGCGCCGGTGGCGAGGGTCAACGTGCCACCGGTGTTGCTACTGCCAACGGTGGCGCCGTTGATCTGAAGAGCGGCCACAGATTCCGAGGCGCCGAGGCTGACGGTGTAGCTGCCGTTGTAGTTGTCGGCGGTGACGCCGTCATTCGCGGTGAAAATTGCGGTGTCGAGCACGCCCGGGCCCGAGGTGGTCGTGGCGCTCGTGCCTGTCGCCGATGTTCCCCAGAAAGCGGAGGCGCTGGCGCCGCCCCACGTACCGGCGAGCGTCAAGGTGCCCGTGCCTGTGGTGGCTCCGTTTCCATCCCAATAATAGTTCGTCTGCGCTGGCGCGGAACCGGCAGCCGCAACGGAAAGCAACACAGGAATCGCAAGGCGAAGGACTGACGAGGAGAGAGATTTCATGGGTTTAGTTGATCGGATTGGATAGTGGGAAGGAATGAAGTTTAAGAGAAACAACCTTAAACGCAGCTTTTGCTATTTTTTCTGTCTCAAGATTTCTAGTATAGATGAGTAAAAGAGTCAAATATAAAATGCGATTTTATGCACTTTATGAAATTTAGTCATCCGTACCTCTGGGATTAGATTGCACTTCTATGATTTTGCCGCGAATGACGATGACTGAAAAATGAAATACGCTTATTGCTGCTTAGGGATCAAGAGTCAAGCTGACGGCTGAAGTGACGGCTTGCGGGTGTGCCGTCATCCGTCCCAACAAGGTCGTTCCTTCATAAAAGTGCACGGCTTGCGGTGTGGCCAGGGGGTTCCAAACGACGTAGCTTTGCGCCTTCGTAGCATCGTTGAGATAGACCATCGCGGTGGCGCTGTCGGCGTGGCACGACCAATCGACATGCCGGGGCTGTGGAAAGTTCATCGAATTTTTGCGTCACCCACGCCGGGGCGTACATCAGGACATAGCCGAGAAAGTAACTGGCGAGATCGCCATCAAACGATTTGATGTCGGCTTCCTTGATGACGTGGCCAGACTTTCTTTCCGCGTCCTTTGCTTGATGCGCGGCGAATTCGGTCAGCATGGTGTCCCAATTTTGCGCGTCCAAGCGGGGTCGCGGACGAAGTAGGAGAGCCCGGCGATGTAGGCACCCACCGGATGTCGAAGATCCACGCGGGATCGCCGCTGAACCAGATGCCGTAGATTGGAGAAAAGGAGGAAGAGTGGCAGCAGGATTTTCATGAGGGCGAGAGTTCGTCGAAATAGGTAGCCATCGACCTCCGGGCGACGAACTCGGTGATTCTCGCAACCCGACAACGGGATCGCGTCTGAAGGTCGCGGGCTACCTAAAATCTAGAAATCTCTCGGAGCTTTACGCCGCGCGCTTGTTCCGGCCGATCAGGAGGACGTTGTGCCTGCTCTTTGGCTTGCCATTGCGTTTGGCGTGGACGAGCTGACTTTGCTGCGGCAAATGCGTCGCATTTTTGAGTAGCATGGGGAAAGCGCCGCAACCGTGGGTCACCAGTCCCAGTGGAGTGTGAGGCGGAAAGAGAAGGGCACTCAAGGCGCGATTCCTGATCGAGAAGTTTTGCGTTGCGCCGGATTATTGAGCCGCGTCGAATTGGAGTTCGGCCAAGCGCTTGCGGGCGGCGTCGGCGGGCTTCCAGAACCAGCCCTTGGTGTCCCAGCACTGCGCGAAACTCAGGTTATCGGCGAGGAATTTGTAGGCCGCGATCGCGCCTTTTTTGTCGCCCTGGTCATCGAGCGCCTTACCCAGGATGAAATAGCAGGTTCCGACGTCGTTGAGTGCCCAGTAGTCGTTGGCTTTTTCCTTGGGGGCCGGTTCCTTGAGCGTGCCCTGCATCTGCACGGCCTGGGCCTTGAACATGTCGATGCACTTGTTGGTGTAGGCGGTCACTGCCGGGTAATTCTTGCCGTCGAGCGCACCCCACGCCTTGGTGGTGATGGCGGACGAGCTGAAGTCGCCGTAGTCGAGCGCGGGGACGGGCGCTGCGGCAGGCGTTGTCGCCGGGGGCGTGGGGGTTGGGGTCTGCGCGCTGCCGGGAAGCGCCATCAGGCCGAAGGCCAGTGACAGGCAGGTGAACCGAAAAAGGAGAGAGGGCGATTTCATGGCAGTCACAATCGCCGCCAAAGCTTTTTAGGTCAAGCCAAAAATTGCACTTTAATGCACGCTAAATCTGGCTTCACTGGCGGGCCCGACGGTTTTCCCTTCCTGAAGACGGCACTCTAAAAGGATTTCCTGCGGCGCGTCGAAACGCTTGTTGATCTTGTCGAGCAGACGCCGGCTCGCGGCAAAGCCGATCTCGTAATAGGGAATACGCACGGTATCGAGCGCCGGCGCGCCGAGCGGTCGCAAAATGCCGTCGAAGCCTGTGACCGAAATATCCTCGGGAACTCTGTAGCCGCGATCCTGCAGTGCAATGATGAGATCATAGGCTTGGTGATCAGCCGCGCACATCCAGGCCGTGACGCCGTCCTTGATCTGGTCGATGACGAGACGGTAGCCCTCGTCCATCGTGGCGGAGGAAGTGATGTCGAGATGGATCACGTCTTTCTCATTATAGTGCAGGCCGAGTCGCGTGAGATTTTCGACGTAGGCACTGAGGCGGCGGTAGGACCAGACGGCCTCGACGGCATAACGGCGGGAGAAAAAGCCGATGCGCGTGTGGCCATTCTGCCGCAGGCGATCCATCAGCGCGGTGATGCCTTTGTAGTGGTTCACATCGACGCAATCGACGGCAACGCGGCCATATTGCTCGACGAGCGAGACGCAGGGAAACCGGGCGGTCAGTTCCCCGATGATCTGCGGGGAGAAGGGATACATGAGGATCAGTCCGGCCCAGAGGCGACGCTTCAGGGCCTGGATCTTGGCGTAACTGGGATCGGAAATGCTGGCGGCCAGCGGAGAAACAAAATGCACTTCGGTGTTCCAGTGATGGAGCTGGGCGAATTCGGAAATGCCCGGAAGTAGCTCGACGCCAGGGCTTTCATAGTCAGGGCGATTGAACTCCTCGACATCGCTGCAAATGAGCACACCAACGGAACGTGTCTTGGGCCCGGCCTTGGGAGTGGAGCGGGGCTGGAGATATTGGTAGCCAAGTTCCGCCGCGAGCGAGAAGACTTCTGCCCGCGTCTTGGGGTTGATTCCCTTGTGGTTCGTGAAGCATCTCGAAACCGTTGTTCGGGAAATATTTAACCGATCCGCGATGACTTGCTGGTTAATCTCCGACATCAGCTTAGATTAAATCGCATAAGGTGGTATCTGACAACCTTGATCTCACCTGTTGAGTAAGACGGTCGGTTACAATGGAATCCAGAACGGCAAACCTGTCAAATGAGTAGGCAGGTCATTCAATGCACATTTATGCAATATTAGAATTGTCGAGCTTGAGACGCTGAGCTAGGCTGTGGACCTATGCATGATCGTTCTCACTCCTTTTCCTCTGCATCGCCGATACGCTTTCTGGTTGTTCTCTTTGTCTTTACCGTCCTGGCTTACGCGCCGTTGCAGGCGCAATCCAAGGTGGCCGTGGTGAAAAATGGCGATCAGTTTCAACTGATGGTGAATGACAAACCGTTCTTCATCCATGGTGTCGGCGGGACGCAACGGCTTTCCGAACTGCACGATCTCGGCGGAAATTCGATCCGCACCTGGGGCATCGAAAGCCTCGCGGAGAATGTCGATGGCAAGCCGCTGCTGGACCGCGCGCAGGATCTCGGCCTGATGGTGACGGCGGGCATCTGGGTGCAGCAACAGCGGAACGGCTTTAACTACGACGACGCCAACGCGGTCGCCGCGCAGCGCGATGCAGTGCGGAAGGCGGTGCAGACGTACAAGAATCATCCCGCGCTTTTGATGTGGGGGCTCGGCAATGAAATGGAGGGGCCGATCTCCGACGGCAGCGACGTGCGCGTCTGGAAGGAACTCAATGTGCTCGCGGGCATCGTCAAGCAGGAGGACCCGAATCATCCGGTGATGACGGTGATCGCCGGTTACGGTGGCGTGCGCATCAAGAACCTGCTCGCCTATTGTCCCAACATCGATGTGCTCGGCGTGAACGCCTACGGCAGCGCGGCGGGTGCGGGCGCGGCGGTGACACAGCAGGGCTGGAATAGGCCGTTTGTGCTGACCGAATTCGGCCCGACCGGCCAGTGGGAAGTGGAGAAGACGGCGTGGGGCGCTCCGATCGAGGCGACGGCGAATCAAAAGGCCGCGAGCTATTATGCGACCCAGCAACTCGTGACGGAGGACAGCAAGAATATCTGTCTCGGCAGCTACGCTTTTCTTTGGGGCTACAAGCAGGAGGCGACCTCTACTTGGTACGGCATGTTTTTGAAGACAGGCGAAAAACTGCCACAGGCCGATGCGATGAGCTTTGCCTGGACCGGAACATGGCCTGCGAATCGCGCGCCGAAACTGAAGGCGCTAACGACGAGCGTGGCGGAAAAGACGGTCGCGCCGGGAACGGCTGCGGATGCCACGGCGGACGCGGTTGACCCCGGCGGCGCGCAACTGCAGTACGAGTGGTCCGTGGTGGAGGAGAGCCACGCGAACGGGGTTGGCGGCGATGCGGAGGCGGTGCCGCCCGCGCATCCGGAATGCATCACAGGGCCGCAGGACAAGACACTCGCGTTCAAGACGCCCACTACGCCGGGGGCTTACCGGCTCTGTCTCATCGTTCGCAACGGGAAGGGCGGCGCCACGACGGCGAATGTGCCGTTCCTCGTGCAGTAAGCGCAGCCCTTCCGGTAACTGAACATGCATTCGCCCTACCCGGACGCAGTCGCTTTTTCTGCCGAATCCGCGCCGGTCTGGATGGGCAGTGCCGTTATTCATCCGGTGGAAGCAGAAGTATCCGGCGAGCACGTGCTGCTCGATGGTGAGCCTTACATCTGCCTGCACAATGTCGATACGCTGAAGCCGTTTTTCATGAGCATCGTCAGCAATTGCGATCTCTGGATTTTCGTGGGCAGTAATTCGCCCTTCACGGCGGGGCGGGTGCATCCGGACGGCGCGATTTTTCCCTACCAGACGGCGGATAAAATCATGCGCTATCCCGACAGCGCGGGCGCGATGACGATCTTGCGCGTCCAGTTCAACGACAACGAATGGGCGGTGTGGGAACCGTGGCGGACGAGCGGGCGGCTCTACCGGATCACCCGCAATCTCTACAAGCATGCGCACGGCAGCGCGGTGGTGTTCGAGGAAATCAACCACGATCTCGGCCTGCGCTTTCGCTGGAGCCTGACGGCGAGCGAGGAGTTCGGCCTCGTGCGTCACTGCGAGCTAAGGAATCTTTCGGCGAAAGCGGTCTCGGTGAAATACCTCGAGGGGTGGCACCACTTGTTGCCGGCGGGAGTGAGCCAGGAGCTTTATGCGCGGATGAGTTATCTCGCGGCAGCTTACATGCGGCATGAGCGCCTGGCCGATTCTGTGCTCGGAATTTACACGCTGAATTCGCGGATATCCGATCGCGCGGAGCCGGCCGAGTCGCTGCGGGTGAGTTGCGCGTGGTCGCTTGGGCACAAGAATCCGACGGTGCTGCTGAGCTCGCGCCAGGTTGAAGCGTTCCGTCATGACGGTGACGTCCAGGCGGAAACCGAAGTGCGAGGCGAGATGGGCGCGTATTTAATTGCGGATGGAGTGGAGCTCAAGAGCGGCGACGAGCATCGCTGGATCACGGTGGCCGACACGGGCCTGGATCACGCGGCGCTGATCGCGTTGCAGAGTCATCTCGCACGACCGGAAAAGCTGACGGGGTTGCTTGCGGAAAGTGTTCGCGCGAACGGGCGCGGCTTGCGCAAACGCATTGCCGCCGCCGATGGCCTGCAGGAGACGGTGGACAAAGCAGTCAGTGTGCATCACTTCGCCAATGTGCTTTTCAACTGCATGCGCGGCGGGACGTTCCCCGATTCGTATGTGTTCCCGAGTTCTGATTTCGGAAAATTCCTGAAATCGCGCAATGCGACGGTCCATGCGCGGCATCAAGTGTGGCTCAAAAGTCTTCCGGCGAAGCTGACTCTCGATGAATTGAGTCAACGCACCGAGCAAGAAAAGGACGTGCAGCTCCTGCGGCTCGCGAGGGAATATCTGCCGCTCACGTTCAGCCGACGGCATGGCGACCCGAGCCGCCCGTGGAATCGATTTGTGATCCGGCTCAAGAACGAGCAGGGCGAGGCGGTCTATGATTACCAAGGCAACTGGCGCGATATTTTCCAGAATTGGGAAAGCCTTGGTTACAGCTACCCCGCCGCACTGGAGCGGATGATCGCTGTCTTCCTGAATGCATCGACCGCTGATGGGTACAACGCGTATCGCGTCGCGCGGGGCGGTATCGATTGGGAGGTGCCCGATCTCGCCGATCCGTGGAGTCACATCGGTTATTGGGGCGATCACCAGCTCATTTATTTGTTACGCCTGCTTCAGGCTTGCGAGAAGCATCGGCCGGGGCAACTCGCGGCGCAGCTTGGCGAGCGGCTCTACGCCTACGCCGTGGTGCCGTATGAAATTCGCGGCTTCGACGCGATCCTGCGCGATCCGGGCAACTCAATTGATTTCAACAAAGCGCTGCATCAGAGTCTCACCGCGCAGGCGGCGAAAATTGGGAACGACGGGAAGCTGCTGGCCGATGGGAAGGGCGGGGTCGCGCTGGTCTCGCTCGCGGAAAAGCTGCTCGTGCCAGTGCTGGCCAAGCTGAGCAATCTCGTGCCGGGCGGCGGCATTTGGATGAACACGCAGCGCCCCGATTGGAACGATGCGAACAACGCGCTGGTGGGCTGGGGCCTTTCCATGGTGACGGTCTACCAGATGCGGCCTTACATCCAGTTGGTGGACGAGCTTTTCGCATCGGCGTCAGTGGACTCGTATGAAGTTTCCAAGCCGGTGGCCGGATTTGTCGGTGAGCTTTCTGCGATTCTGGGGCGCGTGGTGTCGGCCCCATCGCTCTCTCCGACAGAGCGCTATGCTGCGGTGGAATCCCTCGGACGCGCGGGCGAAAATCATCGGCGCTCCGTGTATGGCGACGATCTCCACACTGGCGCGATGCTTTCCGTTGCGGCGATTCGCGAGTTGCTGGAACGTGCACTAAAAGTGATCGATGCGACAATCCGCGCGAACCGTCGCGAGGACGGCATGTTTCACAGTTACAACCTGCTTCACATCGATGGCGAGCGCGCTTCTATTGAGCGCCTGCAACTGATGCTGGAAGGTCAGGTCGGCGCGCTCAGCAGCAAGTTGCTCACGGCCGAGGAGGCGCTTTCCCTTTTGCGAGCGATGCGCCAAAGCGATCTCTACTGTGCGGACCAGCACAGCTACATGCTCTACCCGGATCGCGATATCGAGCCGTTTCTTTCCCGGAATACGTTGCCGAAAAACTGGCTCATCCGCGCGCCGCTGCTTCTAGATCTTATCGCGGAGGGCCATCGCGACATCCTCGCGCTTGATGAAAAAGGCGGCGCCCATTTTCAGTCGGACATGACTCATGCGGGCGATCTCCACGCGCGGTTGGACTGGCTCGCGGAGGATCCTCTATGGGGGCCATCCGTGGCGCGGGATCGTCAGGTCATCGCGCAATTGTGGGAGGAAGTTTTCAATCACAAAACGTTTCTTGGCCGCAGCGGAACGATGTTCGCCTTCGAGGGGCTCGGCAGCATTTACTGGCATATGGTGGCGAAGCTGTTGCTCGCGGTGCAGGAGACTTATGAGCGTGCGATCAAGTCGAACGCGCCAGCCGAGACGGTCCGGGCCTTGGGCGAAATCTATCACGATGTGCGGCGAGGCCTGGGCTTCACCAAAACGCCGGAGGTCTATGGCGCCTTCCCGAGCGACCCCTATTCCCATTCCCCCAGTCATCTCGGCGCGCAGCAGCCGGGCATGACCGGGCAGGTGAAGGAGGAAATTCTGACGCGCTGGGGTGAACTCGGCGTCGAGGTTGCGGACGGCGTGATTCATTTCCGCCCCACTCTGTTGCGCCGAGAGGAGTTTTTCCACGGGAAGCATGCCTTTACTTACTTGCGCCTCGATGGCCGTGAGGAGACGTGGGAACTTCCGGCGGAAAGTCTCGGTTTCACGTACTGCCAGGTTCCCATTTGCTACCAACTTGCGGAGGCGGCTTCCCTTTCAATCGAGCGCGCGGCAAATAGTGCGAAAATCGCCGGAAATAAATTATCGCCCGCCGACAGCGCGGGCATCTTCGGCCGCACGAGAGCGATATTGAAAATAGTCGTCCAGATTCCGCGCCAGAGTCTCTGGATCGATTCGGCCTGACGTCTTCGCGCGGCTAAACCTCCGTCAGCGCCGCCTGCAACGTCTTCAGCAACGTCTCGGCGGTGTAGGGCTTGGTGAGGAAATGCTTGATCCCGGAATTAAACTCTTTGCCCATGCTGTCGTTCGTCTTGAGACCGCTGGCGCCGATGATCCTGACGGCCGGGTTGATTTTCATCAGCGCGCGAATGGTGGCGGTGCCGTCCATGATCGGCATGGCCATGTCGGTGAGGACGACGGCGATTTTATCGCGATGCTGCGCGTAAACGGCGACGGCCTCCGCGCCGTCGCTGGCGGTGAGGACGCGATAACCGAAGGCGTCGAGTGTTTGGCCCGTGATGGTCAGGATGGAGGCCTCGTCATCGACGAGCAGGATCGTCTCGCCATTGCCGCGCGGCAGGCTGATCACTTCCTTCTCGGTTCTATGTCCATCCGAGAAGATGTCCATCGCCGGGAGGTAGACTTTGAACGTCGTGCCCCTGCCCTGTTCGCTATAGACATTGATGAAGCCAGCGTGACTTTTCACGATGGCGCTGACGGTCGATAGGCCGAGGCCGGTGCCGTGCCCTACTTCCTTGGTGGTGAAAAAAGGCTCGAAGATTTTGTCCAGGATCGCAGGCAGGATGCCCGTGCCGGAGTCGGTGACGCTCAGAATCACATAGCGGCCCGCCTTCGCCTCGAGGTGCATCGCGGCGTATTGCTCGTCCAGCGCGATATTTTCCACGGTGATGGTGAGCGTGCCGCCAGCCGGCATCGCGTCGCGCGCGTTCACGCAGAGATTCAGGAGAATCTGATGGAGCTGGGTCGGGTCGCCCTGCACAGTCCACGAATCGTCCGGCAGAAAACGTTCGATGCGGATATTCTTGGGAAACGAATCCTTGATGATGGTGCCGACATCCTTCACGAGATGCTTGGGATCGACCTCGATCCGCTCGCCCTCCAGCCCGCGCGCGAAGGAGAGAACCTGCTGGACGATGCTGGCGCCGCGCCGGCAGCTTACCTCGACGGTATCGAGAATGCGGTTGGTCATGGGATCGCTCGCATTTTGCTTGAGCATCTCGATCGACATCATGATCGGCGTCAGGATGTTGTTCAGGTCATGCGCGATGCCGCCGGCCAGCGTGCCGATGCTTTCCGTGCGCTGCGCGCGCATGAACTGGGCCTCGATCTTTTTCTTTTCGGTGATGTCGGTGTTGATCGCCAGCACCGACTTGGGCCGGCCGGCCTTGTCCCAGACGAGCGTAGAGCGCGCCTGCACGCTCAGCTCGCGCTTGTCCTTGGTGAGGTGCAGGACTTCCCCGGACCACTCGCCCCGATTCAGGATGACGCGATTGATGTCCTTGAACTTGCCCGCGTCCGAGTAAAGAAGATCGCCGATGTTATGCGCCATGGCTTCCGCGCGGGTCCAGCCATACATGCGCTCAGCCCCCTTGTTCCAAAACAGGACCGCGCCGTTGAGATCGCGCACGATGATGGCGTCCTGCGCGTTATCCAGCAGCGCCGCCTGTTCCTCGATTTGTTCCTCGGAACGCCGCCGTTCGGTGATGTCGCTGAAGGTCACGACCGCGCCCGTCGTGACACCGTTCTCGACGATCGGATGCGAGCTGTATTCCACGGGAAAAAAGGTGCCGTCGGCGCGCCAGAAAACATCCATATCCACCCGGCATTTCTCGTTCCGTTTCATCGCGCGCAGGATCGGGCATTCCTCGGCGGGATGGACGTAACCATCCTCGAAATGGTGATGCACGAGCCGGTGCATGTCCTGCCCGAGCGCTTGTTCCCGGGTGTACCCGAACATCTCCACGGCTGCGCGATTGATGAACGTGCAGAGTCCCTGAGTGTCCACGCCGTAGATGCCTTCGCCGGCCGATTCGAGCAGCAATTGCATCTGGCGGCTCACACGTTGTGTTTCCTGCTCCGTCTGTCTGCGCTCGGTGATATCGACGCCCGTGCCGATTGCGTACTCGACCTTGCCCTTTGCGTTGAGCAGCGCGGAATTGGACCACGCGATTAGGCGCTTCTTACCGTCTTTCGTGACCCACAGATTTTCGTAGATGTTGGGAAATTGACCGGCGCAGATTTTTTCAAAGACGCCTTTAACTCCCTGTCGTTCTTCCGGGGTCAGGAGGAAGTCCATGAAGTTTTTGCCCTTCACCTCGTCGAACGTGTAGCCCGATAATTGCTCGCATGCCCGGTTGAAACGGATGATGCGGCCTTCGCGATCGACCACGATGACGAGTGAGCCTGCGGTATTGATGACGGCGGAGATGAACTCGCTCTCCTTGTGCAGGGCCTCCTCTGCGCGTTTATTTTCCCGGCGCAGGCGGCCTTGCTCCAGCGCTTGCGTGGCGGCGGCGCCGAGGCGGCCCAATCGGTCCTTCAGCAGATAATCGGTGGCGCCCTGCTTGATCGCCTCCACCGCAATTTCCTCGCCGATGGAACCGGAGACGAGAATGAAGGGAATGTCGTAGCCACGCTCCTTGAGTAGGCTGAGCGCGCGCAGCCCGTTGAAGGAGGGCATCTCGTAATCGGAAATGATCAGGTCCAGGCCAGGCCGCAGACTCCGGACGTAATCCTCCTCGTCCTCGACGCGATGCCATTCGGGATCAAGCTGGGCGCGTCGCAAGGCTGCCAAGACCAGTTCCGCATCGTTGGCATTGTCTTCGACCAAAAGTATTTGAATTCGGCGAGCCATGTGTGGGACTTAAAGTCTAACCCACGCGTCTGACGTTGACAAACTGCCGCCGTCTCGGGCCGAGTGATTCGACGAATCGAACCACCCGGTGCGATCACGATTATTTCCCGGCCACTTGGGCCACGGATTGTCCGGGAGTCGTTTCTTCCGACACAACCGGAGCCGTGAGGCTGACATCGGTTTCAACGGAGAGACCGGGCACAAGGCGGCTCTCATAACCACGCGTACTGTCGGGATCGAGGAGAATCTTGACCGGCACGCGCTGGACGATCTTGGTGAAGTTACCTGTAGCATTCTCGGGGGGTAATAGCGCAAATATCGAGCCAGAACCGGGCGAAAAACTATCGATGTGCCCCGTAAAGGTGTGGCCGGAAATCTCGTCGACCGAGACTGTCACTGGCTGACCTTTCACCATTTCGCCGACTTGCGTCTCCTTGTAATTGGCGACGACCCATAGGTCCTGCACGACGGACATGAGCACGGTTCCCACCGCCACGCGATTGCCCGTTTGCACCGTCTTGTCGCCGACGACGCCGTCTTCCGGCGCGGTGATCGTGCAATAGCTGAGCTGGTTCTTCGCGTCATCGAGCGCCGCCTTGGCCTCGCCGAGATTCGCTTCCATCTGGTCGTACTCCTGCTTGGAAATGGCGACGTCGCCGCTGAAGGATTGATGCAGTGCCTGGACCCGGTCGAAGTCGGCCTTGGCGCGATTATAGTCGGCTTGCGCCTTATCGACCTGCACCTGGAAATCGCACGGATCGAGCCGGACGAGGACCTCGCCTTTCTTCACGGCTTGATTATCGTCCACCGCCACTTCGACGACCGTGCCCGCGACGCGCGAGCTGATGTCGTGGACGTGACCGGTGGTGTAGGCATCATCCGTCGTCTCGTGATAGGAAGTGTAGATCAGGTAAGCGGTAGCGCCGGCGAGAACGGTCAAGCCGAGTCCGATGGCGAGGCCAAGTTTATGGAGTTTGGTGAATTTGCCACGAGGAGTGGCGTTTTCGGCAATCGCTTTCATGGCGGTTTCTGGGGGTAAGGCGGACATGGGTGTGGTTCTTTCCTGGTGTAAAGTTGATCAGGCCGTGGCGCTTTTGATCTGCGCCAGCGCGAGGGCGGAGGTGATTCCCGCCTCGAGGATCTGATCGGATAATTGGGGATCGTTGACGGCCCGCGCCATTAGCAGCGCACCGACCATCGTGGAAAAAATTCCGATGGCCGTTTTCTTTTTCAAGGCCGGAGACATCTTGGCGGGGAGGTGCGGTTCAACGGCCTTTGCCAACGTGGCCAGCCGATCCGTGAAGGTTTGACGCGAGGCCACGGGATGCCGGGCCAGCTCGGCTGCGAGGGCAGGGACGACGCAGCCAAGTTCGGGATGATCGCGATGGCCAGTCCGAAGGTAGCCGCGAATCCAGGCTTCCAGGCCGCCTTCATCGATCCTGCGGCCAAAATTCTGTACCGAATGCGCGGCGGCTTCCTCCATCACCGCCTGAACCAAGTCTTCCTTCGAGGAGAAGTGGCTGTAAAAGCCGCCATGGGTCAGCCCGGCCTGCGCCATGAGATCGGCGACTCCGACGTTGTCGATGCCATCCTTGCGAAAGCTGGCGGCAGCCGTCTCGACGATCCGTTTGCGGGTAGCTTCCTTGTGTCCTTTTTCGTAGCGCATAATCGTTTCTCGGTTAGTTGAGCGAATGAAAAATCATTTGCATTACGGTTATCATATCATATGATGATCGTCATGCAACGAGATTCTTTCACCCTTTTTGAGGTGGCCTCATGAGCAGCGAAGCCCGGATTGCCTCCATGTCGGACAAACGCAAGTTCGTCCTCTTCGCGCTGATGGCGGTTGGCCAGTTCATGGCGTTGCTCGATACGCAGATCGTCGCCGCATCGATCTCCGATGTGCAGGCCGGTCTCGCCGCCGCGCCGGATGAAAGTTCGTGGATCCAGACTGCTTACCTGATGGCCGAGATCGTGATGATTCCACTCTCGGGCTGGCTCTCTCGCGCTTTTTCGACGCGCTGGCTCTTTACCGTCTCGGCGGCCAGCTTCACGCTGGCCAGCATCGCTTGCGGCTGCGCCTGGAATATCCAATCGATGATCGTCGCGCGGGCTATCCAGGGCTTCGTCGGCGGGGCGATGATCCCGACCGTCTTTGCGACCGGTTACGCGCTCTTCACAGGCAAGAAGCGTGCGCTCATCCCGGCCATTTTAGGCGTGCTAAGCAGCCTCGCGCCGACCATCGGGCCCACATTGGGTGGCTGGATCACCGACGAGCTTTCCTGGCACTGGCTTTTCTTCGTCAACATTGTGCCCGGGCTTGTGATCACGCTGACCATTCCGTTTTTCGAGGCGATCGACGAGCCCGATTTGTCGCTGCTGCGCCGGTTCGACTTTATCGGCCTTGTGCTTCTCGCCGTGTCGTTGGCCAGCCTGGAATATGTGCTGGAGGAAGGCTATCGCTGGAACTGGCTCGATGACGAAACGATCCGCAACCTGACGTGGACGGCGATCATCACCGGCGGTCTCTTCATCTGGCGCACGCTGGTGCACCCGAGTCCGATCGTCGATTTGCGCGCGCTGAAGAACCGCACCTTCGCGGTCGCCTCACTGTTCATTTTCATCACCGGCTTCGGCCTTTTCGGCGGAGTGTTTGTGCTGCCGCTCTTCCTCGCCCGCGTGGCGGGATACGACGCGCGCCAGATCGGCGAGGCCGTCTTCGTGGCGGGGCTGTCCCAGGTGCTGATTGCGCCATTGGTCGCAAGGCTCATGCAGGTCATCGATGCGCGCATCATGATCACCGTCGGCTTCACCGCCTTCGCCTATGGGTTGTGGATGAACACGGGCATCACCTCGCAATGGCAGGGCGGGGAATTCTTTTGGCCGCAGATTGTGCGCGGTTTCGCGCTGCTGCTTTGTATCGTCCCGGCCACGAATATGGCGCTTGGAGCGGTGCCGCCAGAACAGCTCAAGATGTCGAGCGCGCTCTTCAACACCATGCGCAACCTGGGCGGCGCAATCGGCATCGCCTGCATCAATACCTGGCTCAATGACCGGACGAATCTGCACTGGCATCGGCTGACAGAACATCTCACCACGGGCGATCTGCGGGTGCAAACCTGGCTGCACAACGTGAACCTGAATCTCAGCGGCTCAAAAGTCGATCCGGGCCTGATCGATCACCGGGCACTCGCGCTTCTGGCCGGGAAAGTGCGCGCAGAGGCCGTGACGATGGCGTTCGCTGATGTATTTTACCTGATGGCCGCACTCTTCCTCGGCGCGCTGATTTTCGTCCCGTTACTGCAACGTCCCAAGCCCGTCACTGCCGCCGCGAAAGAAGCGGCGCATTGACCACCAGCTTTCAACCCCAAACAGAAAAGGAAAACATATGACAACTCCACATAATGGCACAGCTCTCATCACCGGAGCATCGACGGGCATTGGCGCCACGTACGCGGATCGCCTCGCACGCCGCGGCTACGATCTCGTTCTCGTCGCGCGCGACCAGAAAAAGCTCGAAGCGCTGGCCGAGCGGCTAACGAAGGAAACCGGCGTAAAGGTCGAAGCATTCAAAGCAGATCTCTCTGCCAAAGCCGATCTCGCGCGCGTCGAGCAGCGTCTGCGCGATGACGACCAGATCACGATGCTGGTCAACAACGCCGGCGTGAGCGCCAAAACTGCGCTGGTCGGCGGCAATCTCGATGAGTTCGAGGCGATGGTGCAATTGAACATCGTCGCACTCATGCGGCTGGCCGGGGCCGCCGCGCCCGGTTTCGTCGCGCGCGGAAAGGGGACGATCATCAACATCGGCTCGGTTCTCGCCCTGGCGCCGGAGTTGTTTGACGGCGTTTACAGCGGGACGAAGGCCTTCGTGCTCAACCTGACGCAGGCGTTGCACCACGAACTTTCCCCGAAGGGCATCCGCCTGCAGGCGGTGCTGCCCGGTGCGACGCGCACGGAGATTTGGGAGAAGGCGGGCAAGGATGTCACGAAATTCCCGCCGGGCTTTGTGATGGAAGTCGATGTCATGGTCGATGCCGCGCTGGCCGGACTTGACCTGGGCGAACTCGTGACCATCCCCGCACTGCCGGACATCGAGGACTGGGAGAAATTCAATGCCGCACGGCTCGCGCTAGGGCCGAATCTCTCACGTGATCAGGCAGCGGATCGGTACAAGAAAGTCGCTCCGAAAAGCTGAAGAAGAAAGTGCGACGCTGATGTCTAATTAAGGCGTCAGCGCCCGCACTTCCGCGGCGGTGTGACAATGCAGCGCGGAGTGGGCCAGCTTCTGGAGATGGGAGAGGCTCTGCTTGCGCAGGCACGCCTTGATGTGCGGAATCTTCGCGCTGGTGAGGCTGAGTTCCTGCACGCCCAAGCCGACAAAGACAGCCGCGGCGCGTTCATCGGAGGCCGCTTCGCCACAGACCGCAACGAGCCGGTCGTGTTTGCGTGCGCCGTTTACCACCATCTCGATCAGGCGCAACACGGCGGGGTGCAGCGCGTCCTGGTACGAGGTGAGATCGGGATTGCCCCGGTCTGCAGCCAGCGTGTACTGCGTCAGGTCGTTGGTGCCGATGCTGAAAAAATCGGCCTGCCGCGCCATCGACTCGGCCTGGATCGCGGCGGACGGAATCTCGATCATGATGCCGGTCTTGACCGGCCAAAGGTGCGGCACGTTTTTCTGTTCCAGGTCACGATGGACCTTCTCGAGGAACTCGGTGACGCGGTCGAGGTCGGTGCAAGTGGCGATCATCGGGAACATGATCCGCAGGTCGCGTCCATGCCCGGCGCGCAGGATGGCGCGCAATTGCGTTGCGAATAATTCCTCGTTCGCCAAGCAGAGGCGAATGGCGCGTACGCCGAGGAATGGGTTCTCCTCAACGGCCCGCTCGAGATAGGGCAGTTCCTTATCGCCTCCGACATCGAGCGTGCGGACGATCAGCGGCTTGCCCTGCATCTTGTCGGCGATGGCGAGCAGGGCCTGCAGTTGCTCCTCTTCCGTGGGAGCCGTTTCGCGCTCGAGAAAAAGAAACTCGGTGCGGAGCAAGCCCACGCCTTCCGCTCCGGAATGAAGGGCGGCTTCGACATCGGAGACATCGCCGATATTGGCGAAAATCTCGACCTGGTGGCCATCGAGCGTGGTGGAGGGCAGGGCGCTGTGCTTGAGTTCTTCCTCCTCGCGCGTCTTTTCTTCCGCCTGGCGAGTTTGCAGCTCCGCGAGAAAATCGGCGGCGGGATTCAGCCACACGCTGCCGGTGGAACCGTCGAGCGCGATCGTCAAGGGCTGGTTGAAATCGACGCCGGAAAAGGCCGCACGCGCCTGGACGACCGAGGGAATCCCGAGCGCCCGGAGCAGGATCGAGCTGTGCGCCGTCGGTCCGCCGCCGAGCAGGATGACGCCGAGCACCTGCTTCCGGTCGAGCGTGGAAACTTGGTTCGGCGTCAGGCTTTCCGCGATCAGGATGCCGCGTTCCGTGAGCGCCGGCGTGGACGATTTTTTATCGACCAGCAGTTCGAGGACTTGCCGGCCTACGTCTTCCAGGTCGGCCGCACGTTCGCGGAGATAGGGATCCTGGAGCGTTTCGTAACGGCTCACGATTTGTTGATTGGCGCGATTCCACGCGGCGGCGGCATTGAGCTGCTCGGTTTTGATGCCGCGCACCGCGTTCTCGATCAGTTCCGGGTCCTGCAGCGCGAGGATTTGCGCTTCATAGATCTCGGCATTCGCTGCGCCGACCGTGGCGGTCATTTGTTCGCGCCGGGCCTCGAGACCCTTTTGCGCCCGGGTCGCCGCGGTTTGCAGGCGGTCGATTTCCTCGGCGATGTCGCTGGCTTTGTGCTGGGGAATTTCAAGCTTCGCGGTCTGGAAATAATGGCCGGGACCGAAGGCGATTCCGCTCGAGACGGGCATGGGACCGGAGTTGGTTTTCCTCGGAGCAGATGCTTTAGCTTTGCGGCGCGGCGCGGCGCCGTTGGTCTCGCTGGGCAAAGTGTCACCGAGGCCGCTCTCCACCATTTGCGCGATTTGCTTGAGCGCGGCGGAGGCATCGTCGCCACTGGCTGCGACTTCGATTTCGTTGCCCTGGAGAATTTCGAGCGTGGCCAGGCTGCTCAGGCTTCGGATTGAAACCGGACCGCGCTGGTTGCTCAGGTTTCGCACCGTGATCTCGGAGTGAAAACGCCGCGTCTCGGCGATCAGCCGCGCGGCGGGGCGGGCGTGGAGACCGTGGGCGTTGCGCACCGTCAGCTGGATTTTTTCACCGGGCTGGGCGGCGGATTTCTCGTCCTGCGGCGATTTCGTCTCGCCGGCCGGCTGGTCCGAATGCAACGCGACCTGCTTCTGTTTCAGCGATGCCAGCGCCTCGGCGCAAACTTCGTCGAGCGACGCGCCGAGGTTCGCCGTGACGCCGGAAGCCACCGCGCCCTCGACAAATGGCGCGGCGCAAAACCGGATATTGGCGCGCAACGGCACTTCGAGCAGGTCGAGCGCCGTCTCCGAACTCAGGATCGCGCTGCCCATGTCCATGAGGACAAGCACGCCTTCCTCGCCCCGGACGGCCAGGATCGCCTCGGCGATTTCGACCGCGTCGGTGCCGAGTTCCTTGTGGTCGTCGCCCGCGCCGGCAGCGATGGCCAGCTTCAAGGTGGGACCCGTCATCGAACGGACCAGTTCCTGAACGGACAGGGCGAGAGCACGGCTATGAGACACCAAAACAATACCGACCATACGAATACATCCTTTACATCATGCAGCGGAGTGAATGGCCTGTTGAAGGGCTTCCAGCATTAAGACAGATGAGGACGCGCCGGGGTCGAGATGACCCGCGCTACGCTCGCCGAGATAGCTCGCGCGACCTTTCTTGGCGACGAGCGGGATGGTCGAGTCGGCTCCGGTTTTGGCCGCGGCCACGGCGCGATCGAGCGCGGCTGCGATCGAGTCGTTCTCAATCGGCTTCAGCGCGGCAAGAGCGGGTACGAGCGCATCGACCATCGTCTTCTCGCCCACCACCGCCTTGCCGCGATTCATCAGGCCCTGCAAACCTGCACTCAACGCGGCGACCAGTTCCTCATGCGTCAGCGCGTTTTTTCCATTTGCACCATTCGCGGCCTGCAAAAACAAGGTGCCGTAGAGCGGCCCGCTCGCGCCACCCACGGTCGAGATCAACGTCATGGCGATCGTCTTGAAGATGGCGCCAATATCCTTGTCCTTGAGACCGTCGAGCTTTCCCTTCACGGCAGTGAACCCGCGCGCCATGTTCGCGCCGTGGTCGGCATCGCCGATGGCGGCATCAAGCTCGGTAAGCTCGTCCTTGTGCTGCACGTAGGTATCCGCGCAATGGTGCATCCACTGCAGCACGGTTCCGGCGCTGAGGGAGGTGGCGGCGACGGCTTCCATCTTAGATCCCCCACCTTAATGCGGGCGTGTGCACCGGTGCATCCCACAGTCTCGTCAATTCCGTGTCCATCTTCAGCAGCGTGATCGAGGTCCCGGCCATCTCCAGGCTGGTGATGTAGGAGCCGATGAAATTGCGCGTGATTTTCAAGCCGGCCTTGCGCGCGATTTCCTCCGCCTTGCGATAGACGATGTACAACTCGATCTGCGGCGTGCCGCCGAGCCCGTTCACGAACATCAGCACTTCATCGCCCGACTTGAACGGCAGATCGGTGAGGATCGGCTCCATCAGCATCTCGACGATTTCGTCCGCGGGCCGCAGCTTCATGCGCTTGCGCCCCGGTTCGCCGTGAATGCCGACGCCGACTTCCATCTCGTCCTCCGGCAGCGCGAAGGTGGGCTTGCCGACATGCGGCACGGTGCACGAAGTCAGTGCCATGCCCATGCTGCGTCCCTGCGCGTTGACCTTCTTGCAGAGATCGCGCACCTGCTCGAGCGATTGCCCGGCCTCGGCGGCGGCGCCGCAAATCTTCTCGGCCAGGATCGTCGCGCCCACGCCGCGCCGACCGGCGGTCCAGGTGCTGTCCTTCACGGCCACGTCGTCATCGATCACCACGCTCTCGACCTTCAGTCCCTCGGCCCGCGCCATGTCGGCGGCGAGCTCGAAGTTCATCACGTCGCCCGTGTAATTCTTCACGATGTGGAGCGTCCCTTTGCCGCCATCGACCGCCTTCGTCGCGGCGAGCATCTGGTCCGGCGTCGGGCTGGTGAAGACTGCACCCGGGCAGGCCGCATCGAGCATCCCTTTACCGACGAAACCGCCGTGCATCGGTTCATGCCCGCTGCCGCCGCCGGAGATCACGGCCACCTTGTTCTTCACCGGCGCATCCGCGCGATAAATAAAGCTCGGGTCGAATTGCACCTTCACCAGGTCGGGATGCGCCGCGGCAAATCCGTGCAGCGCCTCCGTCACGACATTTTCGGGAGAATTGATCAGCTTTTTCATAGGGCTTTTCCGGCAACGCGGTTGATCACTTCTTCATGTTCGCGATGCGACGAATCCATGCCGTCGGCGCGCGCTTCGGGATCGCTGCTCAACTTGTGGGCCGTAACGAGAGCCTTGCCGATGGTGAAGTCATAGGCCAGCGCGCCCAGGATGCCGCCCACGATCGGGCCGACGACCGGAGGAATCCAGATGATGCTGGCCGCCGCCACGCCGCTCGGATCGTTCATGAAGAACCCGTTGTTCTTGAATCCCATGAGCAGGGCGAAGAGGCGCGGACCCATGTCGCGCGCCGGGTTGATCGCGTACCCGTTCATGCCGCCGAACGAAATGCCGATCGCGACCACGATGAGACCGATGATGAACGGCGCCATGTTCGAGCCGGGAAGTGCGTTGAGCTTGTCCACCACGGCGAGAATCAACCCGAGGAGCAGCGCGGTACCGACAACCTGGTCAAAGAAGCCGGGCCAAAAGCCCGCGATGGCGGGGAAGGTGCTGAAGATTCCGGTGGTGTGGTCGAACGTCGGATCGACCGTGATCCATTTCGGGTAGTAGACCCCGAACACCAGCGCCGCCCCGGCAAACGCGCCGAGGAACTGGCCGAGGATGTAATGAGGCGCCTTCGACCAGGGCATCCGCTTGGTCACGCACATCGCCAGCGTGACCGCCGGGTTCAAGTGCGCCCCGCTGATCGTGCCTGCAATATAGATGCCGAACGTCACCGCCAGCCCCCACCCGAGCGTCACGTTCGTGTAACCGCCCTTGACGACTTCTCCTGGTATCGCCGGATTGCTCCCAAAGAGTACCACCATCGCAACGACGCCGCACCCGAAGAGGATGAGGACCATCGTCCCCAAAAACTCCGCCATGAACTCCTGACCTTTCGTGAATTTCATATGTATATTTCCTTTTATAAATTTAGAATCTGACAATGGTGCGCAGGCCTAGCACGAGGATGTCCTCGCGACTCGAATCGCCACCCGGATCCAAGATGTATTGCACGTCGGGCTGGATGGAGAGCCACGGCGAGGGGTTGTACTGGTAGTCGAGTTCGAGCGTCGTTTCCCCGCCGAGCCCGCCGCCGGTCGTGTTGACGTAAGCGTCGCTGGCCGAGTTGCTGTTGTCGGAATAAATCAGGCCGAAGCCGACTTTGTCCTCCGGACGCCCGGGAAACAGGCCCGTGTAGCGGCCACCCGTTTGAAACTCGTAGCCCAGCGGATTGCGATCACCCGGCTCGCCCACGAATTCAAAGAGGAGATCGAGACCCTTTTTCGTGTCGAGCGTCGACTTCATGTCCTTGGCATCCTTCGGATCGCTGTCGATGACCTGGGGGTGATAGACCGTCTTTTCCACCGTGGCGTAGATGTTGTAGTCGCCATGGTAGAGCTGTCCGGTGGCGGGATTGGTGTAGCGCACGTCGGGCGTGCCGGTGGCTCCCAGCTTGTAGACGCCGGCGTACTCGGTGTTTTGCTCGTTGTAACCGACTTCAACAGCCGCCGAGAGGCCATGATTGAAATCGTCCTTATAATAGACGCCGTTCGAGTCGGGGCGGTAGGGATTGTCGTAGGCGGTGAAGATACCGCCCTTGACGTAGAGGCCCGGGGTGACATCAGAGAGATCGCCTGTGACGATGACGCCCGGCTTGCCGGCGGGGCTGAACGGCTCCTTCGTGTTGAAGATCGCGTTCGGCGCATAGCCAAGTTCGTCGTTGAACAGGATGTCGAAGAAGTCGGTCGCACCGAATTCGTTGACCGGGGCCACCTGGCCGAGCTTGATCTTGAGTTTGCTGTCGAAGAGTCCCTGTTGGTACCACAACTGGTCGATGCGCTCGCTTTCTTCGCCGGCGATACTACTCGTCAGCGTGTTGACGTGGAGGTCGTCGCCCGAGAGGTTCCGGCCATACTGCCAGATTCCGGAGATGAAGAACTCACCATCAAAGCCGGAGAGCTTGTTGAAATCAATGTCGGTCGATGCACGAAACCGACCGAAGTAGGTCGCGTGGTGCGGCTGACTGCCGGTCACATCGACGAGGAAATCGCCGATGTTATTGAAGTCAAACGTCACGCCTTCTTTCGCCAATTCGGTCCGCGTACCGCCCCAATCGCCCAGCATGTATTGCTGGCTCCAGAAAGACGGCTGCGCCTTTTCGACGACCGGGGTGATTTCCTTGTCGTCGTTGGCGGCGGGTGCGGCACGGGCTGCGATGGGCAGGCCCACGACGGCGCCGAGTAGCGCGCACGCGGCTTTCCATGAATAGGACGGTAGTTTTGATTTCATTCCTTTTGACTCCTGGGGGTATTGGTTTTCTGGTGGTAAGGGTATCCGCGGTTTTTTCTAAGAGGCTTCTTCCCATGACTTGGACCGCTCGAGCGCCTTGTTCCACGAGGAGCGCAGCTTGTCGCGTTTGTCCGGTTTCATGGCGGGTTCAAAGGTATGGTCGACTTTCCATTGCTTGGCGATTTCGGCCTGGTTGCGCCAGAACCCGACGGCCAGGCCGGCGAGGTAAGCCGCACCCAGCGCCGTCGTTTCCTGCACGGCAGGACGCACGACCGGCACGCCGAGCAGGTCGGCCTGGAATTGCATGAGCAGGTTGTTGGAGGAGGCGCCGCCATCGACGCGCAGTTCCTTCAGCTTGATCTTCGAGTCGGCTTCCATGGCCGAGAGCACGTCGGCGACCTGGAACGCGATGCCCTCCAGCGCCGCGCGGGCGATGTGCCCCGCCGTCGATCCACGTGTCAGGCCCGAAATCGAGCCGCGGGCGTATTGGTCCCAGTGCGGCGCGCCCAGCCCCGCGAAGGCCGGCACGAGATAGACGCCGCCATTGTCCGGCACGGTCGCGGCCAGCGCCTCGACGTCAGCCGAGTGCTTGATGATGCCGAGTCCGTCGCGCAGCCATTGCACCACCGCGCCGGCGATGAAGATGCTGCCTTCCAGCGCGTATTCGAGCTTGTCGCCCACGCCCCACGCCACGGTGGTGAGCAGATTATTCTTCGACGTCATCGCTTCGGTGCCGATGTTCATCAGCATGAAACAGCCGGTACCGTAAGTATTCTTCACCATGCCCGGCTTGTGACAGGCCTGGCCGAAGAGGGCCGCCTGCTGATCGCCGCCGATGCCCGCGATCGGGATGTCGAAGTGCTCGGACTTGCCGTAGACCTCGCTCGACTTGGCCACCCGGGGCAGCATGGAGCGCGGCACCTTGAGGATCTTGAGCAGTTCCTCGTCCCACTCGCCGGTGTGGATATTATAGAGCATCGTCCGCGACGCGTTCGAGGGATCGGTCACATGCACCTTGCCCGCGGTCAACTTCCAGATCAGCCACGAATCGACGGTGCCAAAGGCGAGCTTGCCCTTTTCCGCATCGGCCCGCGCACCCGGAACGTTGTCGAGCATCCATTGTACCTTGGTCCCGGAGAAATAGGCGTCGATGACCAGGCCGGTCTTTTTCTGGATGGTGCCTTCCAGCCCGTCGCGCTTCATCTTGTCGCAGATGCCGGCGGTACGTCGGTCCTGCCAGACGATCGCGTGATTGATCGGTTCGCCCGTCTCCCGGTTCCAGACCACCGCGGTTTCGCGCTGGTTGGTGATGCCGATGGCGGCGACGTCTTTCGGGTTGAGCCCCGCCTTGCCCATCACCTCGGCGGCCACGCCGGATTGGGTGGCGAAAATCTCGTTGGCGTCATGTTCCACCCAGCCCGGCTGCGGGAAGTATTGCTTGAACTCCTTTTGCGCGACCGCCCGGATGGTGCCCGCATGGTCGAAGATGATGGCGCGTGAACTCGTGGTACCCTGATCGAAGGCGAGGATGTATTTCATAAGAGTATGGGTTTGGGGACGTTGGCGTAGGATGTGTTGGTCGGGGATAAAACGGCTTGGGCGAGGGAATCAAAAAGGATCGAGGCCGACGTGGCGCCGGGGTCCTGTGTGCCGGCGCTGCGCTCGCCGAGGTAACTGGCGCGGCCTTTCTTGGCGACCATCGGGATGGTGCCTTCGGCGGCGAGGCGCGCGGCTTTTCGACACGCCTTCACCGCTTCCGGCAACGCCTCGTGATGGTTGCACGAGGCGCGCAGCGAACTGACCGCCGCGGCCAGGGTATCGACCATCGTCTTATCCCCGACCGCGGCCTTACCTAACTGAACCACTCCACGATAACCTGCTTCCATGGCTGAAGTCAGATCGGCCAGACCCAAATCCGGTTTGTGCAGAGTCGCATGGGAGCTTTGCAAAAAGAACGCGCCATAAAGGGGACCGGCGGCGCCGCCGACGGACGACATCAGCGTCGTCGAGATCACGCGCATCTGCCCGGAAAGATCGGCCAGCGCGAGCGTATCGAGCTTCTCCGCGACTGCGTGCATGCCGCGCCGCATGTTAACACCGTGATCGGCGTCGCCGATGGCGGCATCGAGATCAGTCAATTGCTGTTCCGCCTCATTGATATTCGCCGTGAAGATAGCCATCCACTGGCGGAGACTTTCCCCGGTGAACCTAACGTGAAACTCGGGGTTGAGCCGGCGAGAACTCTTGTTGAGGTTGTTCATAAAAAACCTAGAAACCAACCAACCGACTATCTCGACCCTTATCAAGCTTTCCACAGAACGTTTGATCCGGCAAACCGAACCATGTAAGTAGACTGCTTAGAGTGGGGGTAAGCTTCTTGACTAATTAAATACGCCTTTATCGCTTCCTAAGCAACGAAAGATAAGGTAAAAATACTTTGATTTTTTACAAAAAACCGAGATATGGCTCGAACCCCTTCCAAACGACGTCAGCGTGATCTCAGCGTCTTGTGTGAGCACGTTTTGCAGGATCACCTCCTGCAGGCCGATGAAATGCGGACACGTCTGCATGTTCCCCAACTGCGCGACCACGTCATGGAGCACCCCGGCCTCCATTTTCACTTCAACCCCGACTTGATCATCGGCATTCGCGGAGCCAGTTGCTTCGAGTTCATCCAGGAGAAATTCGTGGTGGAGACCGGTCACCTCGCGATCATTCCCGGAGGCATTCCTCACCGCGAAATTGTCCTCGAGAAGGAAGAGCCGTTTGAGAATCTCGTCATCAGCGTTTATAACGAAACGGTCAGCGTGCAGCTCCAGGGCAATGCCGGTGGCGGGAAGGCGTGTGCGACCGCGACCGAATATTATGACACGACCAAGTACCAGCAGCTCGCGCAATACCTGGAGGAAATCGCGGAGCTCAGTCACAGCAACGCGTCGGAAATGCGCCTCGGGGTGAAGGGGCTCCTGCTCATTTACCTGAGTACACTCGAGGCGGCCATCCATCGCGTCCGTTTTTCGCCTCCGGTGGAAAAGCTGAAGATTTCGCAAACCAAGCGGCTCGTCCAGGAACACCTCGGCGATTCCCATCTCGGCGTCGGTTACCTCGCGCGGATGATGCACTGCTCCGGCGATTACCTCTCGCATCTTTTCCATCGCGAGACGGGGCAGCGGCTCGCGACGCACATCAATCTCGAGCGCATCCGTGCGGCCATGGCCATGCTGCGGACCACGCCGCTGACCATCGCGGAAGTGGCCTACGCGACCGGTTTCGAATCGCAGGGTTATTTCAGCCGTGTCTTCCGGCAGGTCGCGCAGAAGAGCCCGCTCGAGTACCGGCGCTCGATCGAGCACTCGGTGGTGGAGCTGGAAGGCCGTCCGCGCACAATTTACGCGTCACCGATTGGATAATTTGCAAAAGCTGGAGTAACTTTCGGGATTCCTCACTCCCCATCGTCGTGGAAGAGTGAAAACAAGTGCGAAACTCTTTGCCAAATAAAAAAGGAAAATCAGAAAAGGTCTCACTCTTATGAAAAGAAATGACATGCTGCAACAGGTCCGCTCGCGGACGGAACCGTGGGACGTCCTGATCATCGGCGGCGGCGCGACGGGGGCGGGAGTCGCGGTCGATGCGGCCACGCGTGGGTATTCCACCCTGCTGCTGGAGCAGGCCGACTTCGGCAAAGGCACCTCGAGCCGGGCGACGAAACTCGTGCACGGTGGCGTCCGTTACCTCGAGCAGGGCAATGTCTCGCTTGTGATGGAGGCGCTCAAGGAACGCGGGCTCCTGCGCCAGAACGCGCCGCACCTCGTCAGCGAACTGCCGCTGATCGTCCCCAGTTATTCGTGGTGGGAAGGCCCCTTCTATGGCATCGGCCTCAAGCTTTACCAGATGCTTTCCGGCAAATACGGCTTCGGCTCGTCGCAACTGCTCTCGAAGGAAGAAACGCTGAAGCGCCTGCCCAGCGTGAACCCCGAGGGCCTGACCGGCGGTGTGGTTTATTATGACGGCCAGTTCGACGATACGCGTTTGCTGATCAATCTGGTCGCGACCGCCTTCGAGCAGGGCGCCACCTTGCTGAACTACGCGCGCGTGACTGAACTCCATAAGGGCGGAGATTGCATCATCCACGGTCTGACATGGCAGGATGTTGAGACGGGCGAGAGCTTCAAGGTCAACGGCAAGGTCGTGATCAACGCGACCGGCGCCTTCACCGATTCCGTTCGCCAACTCGCCGATAGCGGCGCAAAGAAGATGATCGCTCCCAGCCAGGGTGCGCACATTATTCTGGACCGCTCGTTCCTGCCTGGCACCGACGCCATTCTCGTCCCGCACACCAAGGACGGTCGCGTCATGTTCGCGTTGCCGTGGCATAACCACACCCTCGTCGGTACGACCGATACGCCGATCGAGACCGCCACACTTGAGCCGGTGGCCATGGACCAGGAAGTCGAGTTCATGCTCGAGACCGCCAGCCTCTATCTCGCCCGCAAGCCGACCAAGGCCGACATCCTCAGCGTCTGGGCCGGTATTCGTCCGCTGGTCAAGGCCGGCGACGGCAAGAACACCGCCGCGTTGTCGCGCGATCACACGGTCCACATCGACCAGTCCGGCTTGCTCAGCATCGCTGGCGGCAAGTGGACGACCTATCGCAACATGGCCGAGGACGCCGTCAATCAAGCCGCCACCCTGGCCGACCTGCCCGACAAGCCGTGCGTGACGAAGAACCTGAACATTCACGGATTCCACCCGAATCCCGACAAGCTGGGCACGCTCGCGTTCTACGGCACCGATGCCATGGGCATCAAGGCGCTGATCAACGCGGATGCCTCGCTGGGCGAAGCGCTCGACGCCGAGCTGCCCTACGTGGCTGCGGAGGTTGTCTGGGCCGCGCGTGAGGAAATGGCCCGCTCGGTCGAGGACATCCTCGCGCGCCGCACGCGGGCATTGTTCCTCAATGCAAAGGCCGCCATC